>Ga0335083_10002492_pt1 | contig 24235 bp, 26 predicted proteins | sample Lox_Sample_42_FD_206716 | JGI IMG/M metagenome (GOLD analysis project Ga0335083, IMG submission 206716) | Soil microbial communities from Loxahatchee National Wildlife Refuge, Florida, United States - Lox_Sample_4.2 | ecosystem: Environmental > Terrestrial > Soil > Wetlands | place: USA...
AGGCAGCTTCACGCCCACGCTCTCGATCCGGCACCCCCACGAACCGCTGGAACCAGGCGACTCGAGTGCTAGCCAGTGGTCTGGCTGCTTGCTGCGAATTTCGGTCACCAGACCAGAGTCCTGCTGTGAATCGGCACCCAGTAGGGACGAACGTCACCGGCGCGCAGCCATCGGGCCCGATGACCGAGGGCCTTCTCATCTGGCCTCGGCACCTGGACGGGTCCGACCGTGGGAACATGAAGAGACTGACCTTTCCCCCCGGGCATGACATCGAAGGCACGCGGCACACGCTGGCCTACGGTCAGTACCGGCTGTCCTATGAGACCTACGGCTCGGGCGACAGGGTGCTCGTGTGGCTGCACGGCCTGCTGCTCGACGCCAACCTCAGCCGCGGCCTGGCCCGGAGACTGGCCGCCAGGGGCAACCGTGTGGTGCTGCTCGATCTGCTGGGCCACGGCCGGAGCGATAAGCCTCGTCACGCCGGCCCGAACCGTATGGATCTTTACGCTGATCAGCTGCTGTGCCTGCTGGACGAGCTCGGGGTGGACCAGGTGGTTCTGGGCGGGGTCTCGCTGGGTACCAACGTGAGCCTGCTCGCCACGGTGCGGGCGCCCGAGAAAGTACGCGGTCTGGTCTTGGAAATGCCGGTACTCGAGTGGGCTGCTCCGGCGGCGGCGCTGGTGTTCGCACCGCTCCTGCTGGAGGTGCACTACGCCCGGGCGGTGCTGCGGTTGGTCTCCTGGGTCGCCTCCCGTCTCCCCGCGTCGGGACTCGGGCCGGTTGACTCATTCATCAGTTCCGCCGCGTCGGACCCGGACGAAACTGCCGCCGTGCTGCATGGCGTCCTGCTGGGCCCCATCGCCCCGACCATCGACCAGCGCCGGGCCATCACCGCGCCGGCGCTGGTGCTGGGACACGGGATCGACCTGATCCACTCGTTCGCCGACGCGAAACGGCTGGCGCGGCAGCTTCCCGACGCCCGGCTGATCCGGACCCGCACGTTCGCCGAGCTCTGGGTGCATCCCGGCCGTCTGACCACCGAGATCAGCGAGTTCCTCGACCGTGTCTGGATGGCCAGCGAACCGCAGGACCGAGACGAGGCCTCATGAGGTGACCGAGGCTCGCTGATGGCGCCGGGCGGCGGCCAGGAGCTCGCACAGGTCATGATCGATGCCGCGGGCGAGCACGTCGAGATCGGGGTTGGCCGCGAAGTCGCCGGTGATCCCGAAGGTGACGGTGCCGCAGTAACTGAAGATCGCGATCCCAGTGCGAAGCGTGGTCGCGATCGGAACATATGGGATGATCTCAACGAGCCGACGGCCCATCCCGTACAACGGCTGCTGAGGGCCTGGCACATTCGTGGTGACGGTGACGATCTCACGCTGGGGCAGGCCGAACGCCAGCCTGGTCCACCAGGACGCGAGCGAGTACAAGCTGTAGCGGCCCAGCCTGGTCAGCGACTCGGCGGCCGCCGCTTCCCCGCCCGCCTTTAGCGCCTGCAGTCCGGCCCGGACGGCGGCGAGCCGCTCCGCTGGGTCGACTATGTGGACAGGGAGGTCAGCCAATAGCGCTGACACCTGGTTCCCGTAGATGTTCTCGTCACCCGGAGCCCGCACCGAAACCGGGACGAGCGAGCGGACCATGTGAGGCCCTGGCTGCTCGCCGCGGGCGAGCAGGAGCTCCCGGAAGCCGCCGGTGATCGCGGCCAAGACCACGTCGTTAACGGTCCCGCCAAGCTCTCGCTTGATCAGCTTCACGTCATCCAGCGACGCTCGGACCCAGGTGAAACGCCGTTCTCTGCCGATCGGCCCGGTCAACGACGACCCCGTGGCCGGCCACGCGGCCGGGGCCCATTTCACCAAGCCGCGCACCGTATCAGTGGCCTGGCGGATGACCCCGCCGGGATGGGAGGCCGTACCGCTCAACGCAAGGGCCTCGCGCAGCGGGAGGACGACATCATCCAGGACGGCCTTCGCGGTCAGCTCGAGCGGCGAAGGCTCCGCGCTTGGGGCACGATCATCGGTGGCGGCCTGCGAGGGCTCGGGCGAGAAATCGAAGATCACCCGGTACAGGTCGGTGCCGGAGACCCCGTCGACCATGCAGTGGTGCACCTTGGATATCAGGGCCCAGCGGCCCTCGGCGAGTCCCTCGATGACCCAGTACTCCCACAGGGGATGATCGCGGTCCAGGCGCTGGGACATCACCCGCGCCATCAGCTCGGCGAGCTGCCGGTCTCCGCCGGGCGCCGGAAGGGCGGTCCGCCGGACGTGGTAGCCGAGATCGAAGTGCGGGTCATCGACCCAGACCGGCCGTCCGAGCCGCAACGGCACCGTATGCAGTTTCTGCCGGTAGCGCGGCACCCGCGGCAAACGCCCAGTCAGGAAGGTCAGGAACTCCTCATGGCTAGGAGCGGGACCCTCGAACACCGCGATCGACGCGATCGCCATCGACGTGCGGGGATCCTGGTCCTCGGCGTCGATGAACATGGCGTCTAGCGAGTCCAGCCTGTCCATGGCAGCCTCCTTCCGAGCCGTCGGCAGGATCGTAGGCCGCGCGGCCCGCGGTCCGCCCCGGCCGATCGTCCCGATTGCCGGGGTCTTCGGCCCCGAGCACCCAGGTAGTCGGGCCGCTCGGCAAAGGCCCTAGTCCCTGGGACGGCCCAGGTACGCGGGACGCAGGTTGCCGTTTACAGAGCCAATTCGTCCAAGGAGGAGCAGATTTCTACCACATTCGATGGGCCCATCAGCCTTTGCCGATCACGCTGCCGAGCAGGCTGGCGTACCGCAGCAGGTGCGCATCGCCGACGTACTGCTCCCGGACGTGGTCATGCGCGGCTTGCCCCATCCGAGCCGCCTGGCCCTGGTCGCCGAGCAGGCGGCGGGCTGCCGACCCAAACGCCGTAAGGTCGGCCGGATCGGGCAGCAAGATGCCGGTGCCCTCGGCGATCTGGTCGATGATTCCGCCGACCGCTGAGCCGATGACCGGCCGCCCTTTCCACATTCCCTCCGCGACGGTCAGCCCGAACCCTTCCGCCAGGCTCTTCTGGGCGATGACGGTGGCATGCCGTTGCAGTGCGTTGACCATCGCGGCGTTCTCATCGATGTCATCCAGTGGCAGGGTTACCAGCAGGACCCGGGCTCGCGCCACAGGGCTCAGGTCACGCCATTGCAGCAGGCACTCCCCGTAGACGGCCGCGCCTTCCGGGTCATCGCTTACGTCCTTGACCGCCGGGCCGACCAGCATCAGGTACCCGTCACCGCCGGGCGCGACGTGGTCGGCAAAGCCGCGCATGACTCCGGCCATGTCCTTGAGCCGGTCCCACCGGGAGACCTGGACCAGCACCGGATCATCGGGGCCAGGGCGGCCTTCGCCGATGACGACCGCTGGCCTGCTGACGGTGCCCACGTCGCCGTCGCGGCGCAGGAAAGTCGCGGGTACGGCCGGTGCCGCGCCATCCAGCACGCTCAGCTTCACCATGATGGCCCGCACGGTATCGGCGGCGAGCGGCTGGTTCTTCGGCGAGAACGGGTCGATCGAGGGCGGGATAATCCAGACCTTGCCCGCCGGAACCCACGATGGTACGTAGTCCCGGCGCGAGAACACAAAGGCCTCCGCGGCGGCCAGGTGCGGCCGCAAGAACTCCCACCCAGCCCGGGTCACCTCGTCTTCCCAGTCCACCCCGATGTGGCAGCGCCAGACCACCCGGACGCCCGCCTGGGCCAGCGGCGCGGCCAGCCCGGCGGTCTGCGGGTCATGCAGCAGCACCACATCGCCGGGCCGGATCCGGGCAACCAGCTCCACCGCGTTCGCGGCCAGCATCTGTGCGTAATGACTGGCCTCCGCCGCTCCGAGCGGGGCTCCGGACCGGCTGCCGTGGATCTCGTTGTGCAGCCGTTTGGTGATCGCGAAGAACGCGGCGTCGCCGCTGATGACCAGCCAGCCGATCGAGATATCCAGATCCTGCACGTACCCGACCAGGACCTGGAGCATCTCGGCAACCCCGCCACCGGCCGCGGTCGAATTGACGTTCCAGATGGTGTGCCCGGCCAGCACCGGCCGGACCCGGTCGGCGGCGCCGGCCAGCTTCCCATACCGCGGGGCGCCGATGACCGGCTCCAGCCGGGCCAGGGGCAGCCGCGGTACCTCTACCGCATGCACCAGGCTCATGGCATCAGCCTTCCCGCTCGCGGGCCACGGTACCCGCAGGTGCCGGTCAGCGGTGCGGCGACCTTTCCCACCACGACGCAGGAAAACTAAAGGGCGCTCGGGATCAGGTCGATGACGACCGCATTCCCCGGGCCGGCTATCAGCAGGTTGACCACCGGCGTGATCAACCCGCACCCGGTGAAGGGGGGCCGGCGGTATGTGCCGACCACGCGGCCGCCGCGCTCCAGGTTGAAACCGGGCCTGGATCGCAGCGGCACGACGGCGTGCGTGGTGGTGCGGCAGGCGCCGTCGCGGAGCAAGGGCCGTCCGGCCGCATGGACATCAGCTATGACCGCGTCGACGGTGACCGCCGCGAACATCCGGCCCTCGGGATCGACTCTGCCGATGACGGGGGATTCGGCCTCGATCTGGACGGTAGCGCTGAAGAGGCTGGCGCCCAAGACCGCCCGGCTGATGGCGGACGGGTGGAGCGCGAGGTCTCCCGAGAACAGGCCCGAGTCCGGATCCGCATTGACCGTGAGCGACCCGCTCAGGGGTACGCGCAGCGAATCCCGGCGGACTGTGAGGAATCCCCGCACCACGTACCCGATCTCGCGCATGAGCACCTCCTGGCAGGTGAACAAGACAATGGCCGACTGACTGCGTCCGGCGTCAGGGTCCTCCGCCGGACCTGACCGGGGACCTATGCCCCTGCTCTCGCGGCTGCTCAGCCGGCACTGAGAAGCAAAGCCCGGTCAGCATTTCCTGCTCTTGCCGGTGCGGGCGATCGCGCCGATGGCCGGGGCCAGGGTCAGCCACAGCGCGATCGTCACGACCATGGACGTGAGGTAGCCGAACGGCTGGATTCCGACCTCGGTGTCGACGGTTCCCGCGAAGAGCATCAGCAGCCACGCGCTGACGAAGAAGGCCGGGCCGGCCGCCACGATCTTGAAGAAGTCATCCATCAGGCTCGCCACCCATCGTCCTCAGGCGTGGGCAGGAAGATAGGTTTTGCTCGCCGCGGCCACGGTCATGCCCCACCGGCGGGCCCGTGCGGCCTCGCCGTCGAGCAGCGTGCTCTGCGAGCTGACCAGGAAGCTCTCCGGGGCGGCGGCAAGCCGGTAGCCATGCCGCTTCAGCAGTTTGGCGATGGGGCGGCTGGCCCGGCCGGTGAACGCGGGGACGCCGTTGATCCGGGTGTCGAAGGCAGCGGCCAGGCCGTCCCGGCGGCCGAGGTCCTGCAGCCAGTCACGAAGGCCGGGGCCGCCGGCGTCCGGGTCCAGCCGCAGCTCGCTGCCGTCCTTGGCGGCGGCTTTCACGGCCGTGCGCCGGGACGACGCGCTGGACAGCCCGTGCATGTGGGTAGGGGCGCCGGCCACCAGCAGATCGGCCCCGGCCACCAGCTCAGCGGTGACCTCGGCCACCGGCAGCAGGGTCACCTCGTAGTCGGCACGCAGGCCGTCCGCGATCTCGCCGGCGACGGCGCGCGTATTTCCGTACATCGATTCGTAAACCACCAGGGCACGCATGCTGATCACATCCCTCTAGCCTCGCCTCCAGCCCAGCCGGCCGCGACGCTGGAAGGCCAGGAGCCTACGGCCCTGATCGCCGGGACCAAGGTCGGACATCCGGACGTCGCGGCGGGTTCCTTCAGAGCTTGTAGCCGATGGCGCGGAGCAGGCGGTGCCGGGCGGTGACGTCGGCCGAACGCTCGATGCCGAGCGGCGGCGATCCGTCGATCACGCCGACGATGCCCCGGCCGCGCTCGGTGACGGCGACCAGGACGTCGACCGGGTTGGCGGTGGCGCAGAAGATCGCACAGACTTCGGGGACGGCCTTGACCGGGTTCAGCACGTTCACCGGGAAACCGTCGGCCAGCAGGATCACGAAGGCGTGCCCGGCCCCGATGGCCAGGGCGTTGGCCGCGGCCAGCGCGGTCAGGCCCTGGTCGTTGCCGGACCGGCGCACCAGCCGGGCCGAGGAGGCCTCGCAGAACGCCACGCCGAAGCGGAGCTGCGGGCTCACCCCGGCCAGCGCCTCGTGCAGGTCCTCCACGGTCTTGATGAAGTGAGCCTGCCCGAGGATCACGTTCAGGTCCGCGGGCTTGTCCACCGCGACGACCTCGAGGGTGACCGAGCCAGCCATGACGACGCCTCCGTCCCGTTCTTCCGCGGCTAGATCAGCCGGCGCCCGGTCACCGGCGAGGCCGGCGCGTCCGGCTGGCCAACACTGTGCGGCAGCCTGATGTCGTCGATCGCGTAGCCGAGCTGGCTTTCCACGTCGATGACCCCGTCCACTGCGCGGATGGCCCGCAGCGCCACGGGCAGCATGCTCTTGCGCTCGAGTTCGCCGGCCAGCCTGACCACCCCGTCGGTGACGTCGATCTGGACCAGGACGGGGTTGGTGCCAAGGTAACGCGACAGGATGTCCCGGCTGATCTCCGCCTTGATGGCCGCGTCCGAACGGAGGAAAACGCGGAGCAGGTCCCGTGCGGTGACCACGCCGAGCAGCTTCCCGTCTTCGCCGGTCACCAGCAGGAAGCGGGTCTGATGATGGTCCATCAGCCGGGCCGCCGCGGCCACGCTCGTGTCGGCCGACGCGGTCGCCGGGTAGCGGCCCATGAGTTCTCCCGCGGTCTCGGCGGTGGCGATGTCCCGGCGGATACGGTACGGCAGGTGCGCCGAGTGCCCTCCCTCCGGGTTCCGCTGCAGCTGCTCCTTCCTCAGCAGGTCGCCCTCGGCGACGGCACCGGCCACCCGGCCCTGCGGGGTGAGCACCGGCACCACGCCGATCCGCCCCCTGACCAGGATTTCGGCCACGTTCTTCAGCGGCGTGGCCGGAGTGACCGTCACCGGGTGGGCGGTCATCACATCCCGAACCTGATAGTGACGCATGGTGTGCTCCTTCGCTCGGACACTGTCAACTGGGTCCCCAGCTGCTATGACAGCGGCCCCGGAGGGACTCGCGATAGGGGCGCACATCCTGGGTCCATCGGCCGAACAGCCCGCTGTTCGGGGGCTTTCGACTCTCCCGCAGGCGGACGGCGCGGCCGATCTTCGTGCTATGAGCAGTGCACGCAGGCTGACCGGAAGCGTCGGCCGGTGGAGTGCAAGTCACCCGTGGACGGCGATCGCGGCGTGGCTCGGGGCGGTCGCGGTGCTGCTGGTGGCCGGCCACCTGGCCGGGACGATCCAGCTGCCCAACGGCGCCCAGAACGTCGGTCCGTCCGGTCAGGCCGAGCAGATGATCAGCCGGGACTTTCCCCGGCACGCCGTCGAAGACGTCCTGTTCGAGAGCTCCAGCCTGCGGATCACCGACCCGGCTTACCGAGCCGCGATCCGCGACGTGCTGAGCCGGATCCAGGCCACCGGGCAGGTGACCCAGGTCCAGTCGCCGCTCGACCCCAGGTTCGCCAACCAGGTCTCCGCGACGCGGCACGCCGCGCTGCTCCAGTTCCGGATCGCCGGCAGCGTCGGCGACTCCGCCACCCGCGTAGTCCCGGTGCTCGCGGCCGTCCGGGCCGCGGCAGCGGACCACCCTGGGATCCAGATCGCGGAAACCGGCGACGCCAGCATCAGCAAGGCGATCGACGACACCGTGCTGCGCGACCTGCACCGGGCGGAACTGCTGTCCTTCCCGATCACGCTGGTGGTGCTGCTGATCGCCTTCGGCGCGGTGGTGGCGGCACTGCTGCCCCTGGGGCTGGCCACCGTGGCCATCCTGGCCGCGGGCGGCCTGGTGGCCTTCACCAGCCGGCTGTCCGGCGTCGGCGTGCAGGCCACCTCGGTGATGCTGCTGATCGGCCTGGCGGTGGGCGTGGACTACTCGATGTTCTACGTCAAGCGGCAGCGCGAGGAACGCGCCGCCGGACGGCCGGTGCTCGACGCGATCGAGACGGCGGCAGCCACCTCGGGCCGTTCGGTACTTATCTCGGGCCTGACCGTACTGCTGGCGATGTCGGCCATGTTCCTGACCGGCAGCTCAGTCTTCTACGGGATCGGGCAGGCCACCATGCTGGTGGTCGCGGTCGCCGTCGTCGCGTCACTGACCTTGCTGCCGGCGCTGCTCGCCTTGCTCGGCGACCGGGTGGACCGCGGCCGTCTGCCGTTCGCCGGCCGGACCCGGCACCCGGCCGGCCAGAGCCGGATCTGGACCGCGGTGCTCGACCGGGTGCTGGCGCGCCCGGCGCTGACCGCGGCGCTCGCGGTGAGCGCACTGATCGTGCTCGCGCTGCCGGTGCTGCGCCTGCACACCGCCACCCCCGGCGCCAGCGACCTGCCGCAGAACACCGCCGCCCTGCAGACGTACAACCGGATCCAGCAGGCGTTCCCGGGCGGCGGCAGCCCGGCCGTCGTGGTGGTCGAAGCGCCCGACGTCACCGCGCCCGCGGTCGTGGCGGCCGGCCGGTCCTTCGAGCGGGCCGCGCTGGCCAGCGGGCAGATGAATCAGCCGATCACCTTCATCGTCAACCCGGCGCGCACCGCCGCGATCATCGGTGTGCCGCTCGCGGGCAGCGGGGAAGACGCCGCGTCGATCCGCGCCCTGGCCACGCTGCGGGCCAGGGTCATCCCGGAGACGCTGGGCCGGGTGCCCGGCGTCCGGGTCGCGGTCACCGGGGAGACGGCCGGAACCGCCGACTTCAACGCGCTGATGGACCAGCGCTCCGCGTGGGTCTTCGCGTTCGTGCTGCTGTTCGCGTTCGTGCTGCTGCTGGTCTCGTTCCGCTCGCTGGTCATCCCGGCCACTGCCGTGCTCCTCAACCTGCTGTCGGTAGGCGCCGCCTACGGCGTCGTCGTCGCGCTGTTCCAGTGGGGGTGGGGGCAGTCGCTGCTCGGCTTCACCAGCGTGCACTCGGTCGCCAGCTGGCTGCCGCTGTTCCTGTTCGTGGTGCTGTTCGGGTTGTCCATGGACTACCACGTGTTCATCCTCAGCCGGATCAGGGAGGCCTACGACCGCACCGGGCAGACCGAGATAGCCGTGGCGTCCGGCATCAAGACCACCGCCGGGGTCGTCACCGCCGCCGCCGTGGTCATGGTCTTCGTCTTCCTCACCTTCGCGACGCTGTCCATGATCCAGCTCAAGGAGATGGGCGTCGGCCTGGCCGTCGCCGTGCTGCTCGACGCGACGGTCGTCCGGGCCCTGCTGCTGCCCGCCACGATGAAGCTGCTCGGCCCGCGCAACTGGTACCTGCCTCGCTGGCTCGGCTGGCTGCCGCGGCCGTCGCAACCGGCACCGCCGCCTACGGCGCCGCCGGCCAGGACGCCGGTGCGCGCGATGGGCCCCTGATCTCGAAGGAGACGATTCTGATGGACACCACGCCAGCGCAGTTCGCCGTGGCTGCGGCGGTACACGCGCCGTCGGTTCACAACACCCAGCCGTGGCGGTTCGGCCACGGCGAGCGGCACATCGACATCTACGCCGACGCCAGCCGACGTCTCCGGGCGGCCGACCCGGACGGCCGGGAGATGATGATCAGCTGCGGCGCGGCGGCATTCACCCTGCGGGTGGCGCTGCGCCAGCTCGGCTGGCTGCCGCGTGCCCAGTTGTTCCCGGATCGTTCGCGGCCCGCACTGGTGGCCAGGGTTTCGTGGGACGAGAACCGGATCACGCCGGACTCCGGCGAGCGGGAGATGTTCGCGGCGGTCACCGCCAGGCACACCCACCGCGCCGGGTTCGGTCCCGGTCCGCTGCCGGCCGGGACACTTCCCGCGCTGCGCGAAGAGGCAGCCAGGGAAGGCGCGATGCTGCGCCTGATCGCGGGCGACGATCAGCGGGCCGCTCTGGCCGCGGTAGTTCAGGCGGGCGAGCACGCGCTGCGGCTCGACGGGAAGCGGGCGGCCGAACAGGCGGACTGGGTGGTCTCGCCGGGCAGCGCGCGCCGCGACGGGATCCCGCCGGCCGCCTACCCCGCCGAGCCCGCACATACCGAGCCGGACTTCCCGGGCCGTGACTTCGCCCCCGGACAGGGTTGGGGGCTGGCCGCCCCGCCCGTCGCGGACGAGCGGTTTCCCGGGGTGGTGTGCCTGCTGGCCACCGCTGCGAACGAGCCCGTGGACTGGGTGACGGCCGGACAGGCCCTGCAGCGGGTCCTGCTCCGCGCCACCGCCTGCGGCGTGACCGCCGCCCTGCACAGCCAGCCACTCGAGCTGCCGCAGCTGCGCGACTTCATCCGCCTCCAGCTGGCGGCGCGCGCGCACCCGCAGATGATCATCCGGCTCGGCATCACCAGTCAGGCGAGCACAGGCAGCATCCGCCGCCCGGTTGGAGACGTCCTGCTACCGTCGGTCGCAACCGGGAGGTGCGATGGCGGGTGAGAGCGTGCTGGAATGCCGCGGCCTGCGGCGGCGCTTCGGCGAGATCGTCGCGGTCGACGGGGTCGGTTTCCACATCGACGCGGGTGAGACCTACGGGCTGCTCGGCCCGAACGGGGCGGGAAAGACCACCACGATCTCGATGATCGCCGGATTGCTCGAGCGCGACGCGGGCGAGGTCACGGTGGCCGGCCAGCCGATGACGACCCACTCCGTCCGGGCCAAGGGCGCGCTCGGCTACGTGCCGCAGGACCTGGCCATCTACCCGGACCTGTCGGGCAGGGAGAACCTGATGTTCTTCGCCCGGCTCTACGGCATGCCCACCGCGCAGGCGAAGCGGCGCACCGCGGAGGTGCTTGACCTGACTGGCCTGGCCGACCGGGCCGACGACCAGACCAAGCAGTACTCCGGCGGGATGAAGCGGCGGCTCAACATCGGCATCGGGTTGCTGCACCGGCCGGAGCTGTTGATCCTGGACGAGCCTACGGTCGGCGTCGACCCCCAGAGCAGGAACGCGATCCTGGAGAGCGTGGAGGCCCTGTCCGGGGCCGGGATGGCGGTCCTGTACACCACCCACTACATGGAAGAAGCCGAGCGGCTGTGCGACCGGATCGGCGTCATCGATCACGGCAAGCTGATCGCCGAGGGCACCCGGGCCGACCTCGTGAGCACGGTCGGGGAGGGTGACCAGGTGCGGCTGGCCGCGACCGGCAACCTGACTTCGGCCGCAGCCGACCTGGCGGCCCGGCCGTGGGTGCGGCAGGCCAAGGCGCTCGACGGGAGCATCGACCTGGTGGTCGAGAAGGCGCGCAGCGAGCTTCCTGCCATCTTGACCGACGTGGCGGCGGCTGGCGTGACGGTCAGGTCGGTGGAGGTCACCGAACCCGATCTCGAGGCGGTCTTCCTGCACCTGACCGGCCGCGCGCTGAGAGATTGAGCCGCTGTGCGCGCCGCCTGGCTGATTTGCCGGAAGGACCTCAAGGCCCGGCTGCGGGACCGCTCGGCCCTGCTGATCGGTATCGTGGTCCCGCTCGGCCTGGCGTTCATCTTCAACGCCATCTTCAGCGGGATCTCCGGCTCCGCCAAGGTGATCAGCCTCGGGGTGGTCAATGCCGATCAGGGCGTCGCCAGCCAGCAGTTCACCAGCCAGGTCCTGCCGGCCGTAGGCCGGAGCGGGCTGATCTCCATCCAGATCGAACCCACCGTGAGTCGGGCGCGCGCGCTGGCGGCCAAGGGATCGCTGGCCGCGGTCATCGTCATCCCGGCCGGTTTCTCGGCCCGGGTCCAGGCCGGTCAGCCCGCCTCGATGCAGGTCATCGGCAACGTGGATGCGCCCGTCTCGACCGAGGTCGCCCGGTCCATCGCGGAGAGCTACGCCGCCGACCTGAACCGGGTGCGGCTGTCGGTCGCCACCGTCGCCGCGACCACCCGGCTCCCGCCGGCGCGGATCCAGGCGCTGGCCGCCCAGGCGGCCGCGGCATCGGCGCCGGTGGCGGTCACCGACGTGTCCGCGCAAACCAGGGAACTGAATCAGAAATCCTTTTTCGCCGCCGGGATGGCGGTCTTCTTCCTGTTCTTCACCGTCCAGTTCGGTGTGACCAGCCTCCTCGAGGAGCGCAACGACGGGACGCTGGCCAGGCTCCTGGCCGCCCCTATCTCCCGGGCCTCCATCCTCGGCGCGAAGCTGCTGACCAGCTTCCTGCTCGGTGTCATCAGCATGGCCGTGCTCGTGGCGGCCACGACCCTGCTGTTCGGAGCGACGTGGGGGAACCCGGTCGGCGTCTCGGTGCTGATCGTGACGGCGATCATGGCGGCCACCGGGATCATGGCGCTCATCGCCACGGTGGCCAGGAACGCCGAACAGGCCGCCAACTGGCAGTCGGTGGTGGCGGTTATCCTCGGCTTGATCGGCGGCACGTTCTTCCCGGTCTCCCAGGCGCCGGGCATCCTGTCCAGCATCACCTTCGTCGCGCCTCAGGCCTGGTTCCTGCGCGGCCTCGGCGACCTGCGCGGCGGCAGCGTCTCTGTGGTATGGGTGCCTGCCCTGGCCATGCTCGGATTCGCCGCGGTCACCGGGGGCCTGGCCCTGTTCCGGCTGAGGCGCCTGGCGGAGGTGTGACTGATGAAGTCGTTCTGGATTGCCTTGGCGAATCTCCGCCGCATGTTCCGGGTGCGCACCAACATCTTCTTCGTGTTCGTCTTCCCGATGGTGCTGATCCTGGTGCTGGGAGCCACCTTCGGCGGCTCGTCCAGCCCGAGGCTGGGCGTGGTCAACACCGGCTCGGGGCCGCTCGGTGCGGCGCTGCTGCGCCAGCTCGAACAGACCCCGCACGTGCAGGTGGTGACCGTGTCCGACCCCGCCGTCCTGCTGACCCAGGTCGAGCGCGGCAACCTGGCCGCGGGCGTGGTCATCCCGCCCGGCTACGACAGCGCCGTGCGCGCCGGTCATGACGCGATGCTGCGTTACCTGGCCCGGCCGGACCAGTCCTCGCAGCGGCTCGGAGAGACGGTCCGCGGCGCGGTGGCGCGGCAAGCGGCCCTGCTTGGCGCGGCCCGGTTCGCCGTCACGCAGCACGCCGTCTCCGGCTTCGGCGCCGGCCTGGCCGCGGCCACCAGGATCACCCCGTCGGTCCCAGCGGTCTCGGTGACCCAGGCGACCGCCGGGACGACGCTGTTCTCCCGGACCCTAGGCCAGTTCGACGAGGGGGCCTGGACCGAGCTCCTGCTCTTCCTGTTCCTCACCGCGATGACCGGCTCGGTCGCCCTGATCGAGACCCGCAGGCTAGGCCTATCCCGCCGGATGCTCGCCACCCCGACGTCGCCGGCCACGGTGATCACAGGGGAAACCCTCGGCCGGGTGCTGATCTCCTGCGTTCAGGCGCTGGTGATCATCCTCGGTTCCGCGCTGCTGTTCGGGGTCAATTGGGGCCAGCCGGTCGGGGTGGCCGCGGTGGTCATAGTGTTCGCCCTGGTGGCGGCCGGAGCCGGAGTCTTCGTGGGCACGCTGTTCCGCAACGAGCAGCAGGCGATCGGCATATCCCTGCTGCTGGGCCTGGGCCTCGGCGCGCTCGGCGGCTGCATGGTGCCGCTGGAGGTCTTCTCGCCGGTGATGCGGCGGGTCGCCCACATCACCCCGCAGGCCTGGGGCAACGACGCCTTCGCCCGGCTGGTCGGCCACGGCGCTTCGATCACGGGTATCCTGCCGCAGCTGGGCGTCCTCGCGGCCTACGCCGCCGTGCTGCTGACGCTGGCCGCCTGGCGGCTGCGCCGCGTCCTATCCGGCTAGCGCGAGTTGTCCTGCACCGCCCAGATCGCCGACGTCAGCGTGTCGAAGCGGCGCAGGTGGCGGCGTAGCTGGGTGAAGTCCCCCGCCCAGGCCGCGGCGACGGCATCACTGGCCGCGGCCGCGAGCCGGCTCAGCCGCACGCCCAGGAAGACGCCGACACCCGGGGCGCCAGTGCTGCCTGGGCCGCCACCCGTCGCGGCCCGGACCGCCGCCTCGACCTCGGCCAGAATCGCCTCCGTGGCCTGGGTGACCTCGGTCACGGCCAGCCACGGGAGCGGCGCCTCGGGCATGCCGGTGAGCATCCGCAACCTGAGCAGGTGCGGCAGGCAGCGCGCTCGGCGGTCTTCTAGCTGGCCGGTGGCGTCCGTGGCAAACCCCTCCCTGCACATGCGAGGCTAACCCATTGGATGGCAGCAGGCGCTGGCCGGCCAGGGACCAAGGTCCCGGTTATGGCGGGATCCCGCTGGTTACCGAGGGCTTTGCCGCCGGGCCCGGACTTCCGTCAGGGACTTTCGGCCCATGGTTTCGGTGATCTTGGTCTCTGCCGCCCGCGGGCGGTCCCGGGACAGGCTGAAGCATGGACGATAGAGCGTGCTGCTGCCCCTCCCGCCCGGTGGTGCGGGTGCTCATGCCAGCCACCCCCAGCCGACCCTACCGAGTGGACCTGCTGCTGTGCGGCCACCACTTCCGCCTCGCCCAGTGGACCCTGGCCGCCGCCGGGGGTGTGGCCCAGGTCCTGCCGGGCAGGCGCGTCGCGGACGTGTTCGAGATGGCCCTGCTCTAGCGGGACCAATGGCCCTGGCGCGGCCGGCCGCAGCCTACCAGGCTAATGGCCGGACGAGGAGGTCACCATGCGAGCAGAGGCTGGAGACGAACTGACGGTCCGGGGCGTCCACCAGGGCGACGAGGACCGTCACGGGAAGATCATCAGGGTCGACGGGGCCGACGGAGCGCCACCGTACCTGGTCCGCTGGCAGGACGGGCACGAGACCGTGTTCTTCCCGGCCGCCGGGGCCGAGGTCACGCATCACCCGGCTTCGCGCGCCGGATAAGGAGCGCGTCATGATCACCCGCGCCCGGATCGAGAAGCTCGGAGCCCTGCACGCGGTGGAGCCGACCATGCTATCGCTCTACCTGGCCGTGCCGTCCCCCGGAGACCCGGCCGCGCTGACCGCCGGGGCCGGTGAGCTCATCACCACGGCCGAGGCGGCCTGCGGCCAGCCGCTGACGGCGCGGGACCGGGACTGGGTGCTGGATAAGCTGCCACCGTGCGCCCGTGACTGCACCGGACGCACGGTGGCCGTCTTCGCCTGCGCGGGCTCCGGCCTGTTCGAAGCCATCGTGCTGCCATGTCCGCTGCCGGAGCGCGGGGTGCTGGGGGTCCGGCCGCACATCCGGCCCCTGCTGCTGGCCCGGCAGCGCTGTCTGGCGCCTGATCAGGCGTCGCCCGACGTCGCCTGGCGGCCCGAAAAACCGGCCCGCCGCACGGCCGCCACGATCCTGGCCCTGCCATCCGGCGGCCGACCCGCCGTCGGCGTGTCCGCCTGCCTGGCCGCGGTCAGCGCCGGGCCCGTTCAGACCCTGGTCGTCCCTGGCGACGGCTTGGTCCCCGGGTACGAGTGCGGCCGGTGCGGGACGCTGAGTCTCGACGCCGATACCCGCTGCCCGGACTGGGGCACCGCGGCGCTGCCGGTGCCGGACGTCATCGAGGAGATGGTCAGCCGGGTCCTGGAAGACGGCGGCGACGTCCTCGTGGACGACGGCGGCCTGCCCTTCACGCTCACCTGCCGGACCACTGAGGCGGAGCCGTAGCCACCCGCCCTTAGACGACGGACGACGGGCCGGGTAAAGGCGGGCGGCAGACCCGCCTACGACGGGTACTTGGCCAGGATCGACTTGAGCTGGGCGACGAAGCGGAGTGACTCGTCGTGGCCGCGCTGGAAGACGTTGCGGCCGAAGATGAGGCCGGTGGCGCCTGCCTCCATCGACTCGTGCGCCTTCTCCAGCATGGCATCCTGGCCGGCGTGCTCACCGCCGGAGACGAGCAGCAGCGACCGGCCGGCCGACTTGACCACCGCCTCGATGGCCTGCTGCGGCCAGAAGTCCGCGCGATACTCCGCTGGCACGCCGTCCTGCTTGCCCGGCTGGGGGAAGTTCACCTTGACCATGTCGGCGCCCAGTTCGCTCGCGGTCCGCGCAGCGTAGTCGACTGCGTAGAACGAGTCCTTGCCACCTTTGGCGTCGATGGCCGCGCCGCGCGGGTAGGACCACACGATGAGCGGCATGCCGAACCGTTCGGCGTCCTCGCGGACCCGCAGGTACTGGGCGAAGTCACGTTCCTGGCCCGGCGTGCCGACGTAGAGCGTGTAGCCCACCGCGTCCGCGCCCAACCGGACGGCCTCTTCGACCGTGGCGTTCACCGGCGAGACCGGGTCGGCCGGGGACGGGATGTCGGTCTTGCCGTTGAGCTTGAGCACCAGCGGCACCTCGCCCGCGTACTCCCAGAAGAACTTCCTGGCCAGGCCGATCTGCAGGGCGATGCCGTTGAATCCGCCCTCGATGGCGAGCTGGATGACGTGCCGGGGATCGCCGGACTCGGGATGGCCGACGAAGTCCCTGGGACCGTGCTCGAGCCCGTGGTCGTAGGGCAGGAAGATCGCGGTGCCGTTGCCTACTCCGTTTTCGTGCAGGATGCGATGCAGGCGGGCCTTCTTCCCCAGGCCGAGACCGAGCTGATCGAGTGTTGGCCGCGTACTCATTTCTTATCTCCTTTATGTCCGTGCCGCGTTAACCAGCGCGCCATGACACTGGCCGCGTCCCGGCGGGCGCGGCCAGTACCGGGGGTGTCGGAGCGGGAAGCCTTACTTGGCCGGCTTGACCGCGATCTTCTTGACTTCTTCCTTCTTCTCGACCTTGAGGCCGACGGAGACGGTCAGGATGCCGTGGTCGTAGGTCGCCTTGACGTCGTCCGGGTCGGCGTTGGCCGGCATCGGCAGGCTGCGGCTGAACGAGCCGTACCGGAACTCGGTCCGGTGCTTGCCCTCGGTCTTGTCGTGCCGCTCGGCGCGGATGGTCAGGTAGCCGGCGCCGACGGTAACCTCGACGTCCTTCTCGGGATCTATCCCGGCCAGCTCGGCCCGGATCATGTAGTGGTCATCCTCGACGAAGTCCTCGATCCTGATCGGCTGGCCAAGGTAGGGGCGAAGCGTCAGGAAGGGCTCCTCGAACCACTCCACCAGGTCCGGGAACATCGTCCTCGGGTCCCTGTGCAGCAAGGTGCTCATCTGTCTGCCTTTCTGTGGTGATGACTGTGCCTTCATATCGATCGCATAACGGAAAGTGCGGCGAGGGCAGGGACCGACGGCACATCGTGGCGTGACCTTCGCCCCGGGGGCCGGACGCGGGCGACCTGCAGGTTCAGGCACTGCCCGTGCCTGACGCCGGGTCCCGCGGGCTTCAGGCGGCCGTAACCGTCACCGGCTCGCCGCGGGGGTGCGGGCGAGAGCCCGCCCGGGCCATCTCGGCGCTGGCCTTCTCGAGCTCGGTGAGGATCCCGATCACCAGGCCGATCGTCCAGGACAGCAGGGTCGCGTACTCGACGCGCAACTCGTCCGCCGTGAGTTCGGCGCCGGCCTCCCCGCCGACGAGATGATGCAGTTCGCGGGCCAGCGCCGGGGACAGCGACCGCTCCAGCTCGGCGGTGACGGCATCGAGCTGCCGCTGCAGCCGTGCCACTTCCCCGGGCCGCAGGCTCGCCTGATGCAGCTCGTCGTCGGCACTGGCGAGCATCGCCCAGACCCGCAGTACGCGGTCGGGCGCGTCCACCCGGCAGACGCGGCTGGCATCGGCGGCCCGGCCCAGGATCACCGCCAGGCGTGGCGGCGCGCTGGCCTCGGCGTCCGGCTCGTCGCCGGAGGCGCCTGGTTCCGTGCCACCCATTGCTGCGCTCCTGCCATCTGATTCGCGGGCAGCTTCCAGTCTGTGTGCCCGGTCATCGCCGCCCCAGGGCCGGAAGTCCCGTGACGGCGGCCCGTCCGGCCCGGTCGGCGCCACGGGCACGGACCTTTGCCAGGCCTTCCGTCCCTACCCGGGGCGGTCCCAGCGCGCGTGACTAGGAGGGAAGGGAGATCGCGACGATGTCATTCACCGGAGTTAAGGATCTTGATCAGAGCATCGACAAGACCAATGCGTGGCTGGCCGAGATCGCGGCCGAGTTCGGCACCGAAGACCGGTACGTGTCCGGCGGTGCTCTCGACGAGGCGCTCGACGTGCTGCCGCCGGACCTCAGTCAGCTCGTCGAGCCGGCCGGAGCGGGCCGGGGCATGACCGCATAGGAGGTGGCGAGATGCTGTTCGTCGACCGTGCGGACGCGGGACGGCAGCTGGCTCGGCCGCTGGCGCGCCTGAAGGGCACCGATGTCGTCGTGCTCGCCCTGCCGCGTGGCGGAGTGCCCGTCGCGTTCGAGGTGGCCCGCGGGCTGCGGGCCCCGCTCGACGTGATCGTGGTGCGCAAGCTCGGCGTCCCGTTCCAGCCGGAGTGCGGTTTCGGGGCCATCGGCGAGGGCGGCGTCAGGTTCGTCGACGACCGCCTAGTCCGCATGGCCCGGCTGACCCGGCAGGAGATCGACAGCGTGGAGGGGCGGGAAAGGGACCGGCTGAACCGCAGGCTGGGCCGGCTGCGCGGTGACCGGCCGCCGGTACCGCTGGCGGGCCGCACCGCGGTGGTGGTGGACGACGGGATCGCGACCGGGTCGACGGCCCGCGCGGCCTGCCTGGTGGCCAGGGCCCGGGGCGCCAGCCGGCTGATCGTCGCCGTGCCGGTGGGCTCGGCGCAGGCGGCCGCGTCGCTGCGACGCGACGCCGACGAGGTGATCTGCTTGCATACCCCCGAGCCCTTCGTCGCGATCGGCGACTGGTACGCAGACTTCTCCCAGGTCACCGACGCAGAGATCGCTGGCCTGCTCGCCCGGGTACCGGTGTGCGCGGGCACGCGGGACGCCGCGCCGGATCCGGCGGAGGTCACGATGGACGCCGGGGGTGTCCGGCTGACCGGCTCGCTGGTCATCCCGCCTGGGGCTGGCGGGCTGGTGGTGTTCGCTCATGGCAGCGGCAGCGGCAGGCACAGCCCGCGCAACCAGTTCGTGGCCGCCGGCCTGAACCGGGCTGGGCTGGGCACGCTGCTGGTCGACCTGCTCACCCCCGGCAAGGAACTCAACCGGTCTAACGTGTTCGACGTCGCCTTGCTCGCGGCCAGGCTGACGGAGATCACCCGCTGGCTACGCGGCCAGCCCGGCACGGCCGGCCTCCCGGTCGGCTACTTCGGGGCGAGCACCGGCGCGGCCGCGACCCTGGCGGCCGTGACCGCCACCCCGCGGCCGCCGGTCGCGGCCATCGTGTCCCGCAGCGGCCGCCCGGACCTGGTGGGCGGCCGGCTGGCCCAGGTCCGGACGCCCACGTTGCTCATCGTGGGCGGCGCGGACACGGTGGTCCTCGACCTCAACCAGCGGGCCCGGGCGCAGCTGAGGTGCGAGAGCAGGCTCGCCGTTGTTCCCGGCGCGACCCACCTGTTCTCAGAGCCGGGCGCCCTCGAGCAGGTGACGGACCTGGCGGGCGACTGGCTCGGCCGCCACTTCGCGCAGGTGAGCCAGATCGCGCCCGCGGCGTGAGGGGGCGGCGGTGGATCCGCCTCAGCACCGACCTTCGGCCCGCCGCGGCCCGACCAACGGCCCTGCCCTTCCGGCTCACCGGCGACGAGGCTGTTGAGCACAGGGAGCTGTAGGCAGGGTGATGAGGATGAAAACCGTCAAGGACGTCATGTCCGCGCTTCCGGTATCGGTGAGCAAGACCGCGACGTTCCGGGAGATAGCCGCCAGGCTCCGCGAGTGCCGGGTCAGCGCGTTCCCGGTTGTTGATGCGGACGGGAAGGTGATCGGTGTCGTCTCCGAGGCGGACCTGCTGGTCAAGGAGGCCCTAGCGGACGAGCGCAACGTCGTCTGGGGATTGCTGGCGGGCATCGTGCACCACGCCGGGCGGGCCAAGGCGGCCGGAGTCACGGCGGCCGACCTGATGACGAGCCCGGCCGTGACCATCGGTCCCGGCGACACGGTGGAGCACGCCGCGAGGCTCATGTACGACCACAAGGTCAAGCGCCTCCCCGTGGTCGACCAGCGTGGCAGGCCGATCGGAATCATCAGCCGGTCCGACGTGCTGGCCGTCTTCGACCGCCCGGACGCGGAGATCCGCGAGGAGATCATGAGCCAGATGATCAAGGGCCGCTCGGAGCCGAGCTGGTACTCGGTCATCGTGAAGGACGGCGTGGTGACGCTGGAAGGCACGCCCGAGACCGCCGCCATCGGCCGCGACATAGTCCGGCGGACCAGGCACGTCGAAGGCGTGGTGGCGGTGCGCGACCGCCTCGTCTACCCGGTTCCCCCCGTCCCCAGCCGGGTCGGCCCTTACTTCTAGAAGTCGTACAGGCGCCTCCGGGAGGAGCCGATGACCATGAGGTGGTCCCGACGGAACTTCGTGATCGCGATGTCGGCGGCCGGCGCCGCCATCGGGCTGGCCGTGGCCTTGGTCGTCGTGCTGCCCGGCCGGGGCGGGCCCCCGGCGGCGCCCAGGCCGAGCCCTTCGTCCCAGTTGTACTCCCCGTTCACCGGCGAGCCGGTGACGGCCCTGCGCCGGGTGCTCGCGGTAAAGATCGACAACCTGGCGCCCGCACGGCCGCAGACCGGGCTGACCGGCGCCGACATTGTCTACGTCCTGCCGGTGGAGGGCGGGCTTAGCCGCTTCCTCGCCGTGTTCTCGTCGCATCTCCCGCCGGTCATCGGCCCGGTGCGCAGCGCCCGCGAGGACGACCTCGAACTGCTCCGCCAGTTCGGGCGGCCTGCGTTCGCCTACTCCGGAGCGCAGCCGCAACTGCTCCCCGTGGTCGAGCGGGCCCGCACCGTCGACCTCTATGACGGCCGGGTCGGCGGCTACTTCCGGGACCGGCGCCGGGTCGCGCCGCACAACCTCTACGCGCGCACGTCGCGGCTGCTCGCCGAGGCGCCCGGCGCGAGCCGAGCACACGACATCGGGTTCCGGTTCGGCCCGGCACCGGCGGGCGGCCGTGCCACGGCGTCGTTCCCGGTGTCCTACCCGGCCGCCTCGTTCACGTTCCGCTGGTCAGCCAAGGACGGACGGTGGCTGATCTGGATGGACGGCGCGCCCGCGACCGCGGCCGAGGGCGGCCCGCTGAACGCGGCCACCGTGGTCATCCAGTACACCAGGGTGCGGACCTCGCGGTTCCTCGAGGCGGGCGCCCGGCCCCCGTACGCGGAGAGCACGGGATCCGGTACCGGCGTGGTGCTGCGCGCCGGGAAGGCCTACCCGGTCCGCTGGTCCCGGCCCGACGCGAATGGCGGCACCACGTTTACCACCACGTCCGGCCGGGCCATGACGTTCGCCCGCGGCCCGGTCTGGGTGGTGCTCGCCGCCAATCCGTGAAAAGCGGGACGAAGGTCATGGACCGCGGCCGGCCAGCCGGGACCTTCATCCCGTCGTTCCCTGGCGTTCGGCTCTGCCGCGTTCCCCGCGGCCAGGGTGGCCTGGATCGAGACAGACCACTTGGGCCAAAGGAGAGCGACAGCCATGAGCCAGCCCTCATCTGAGCCGGCCGTCACGGTCGGCGTACTGACGGAGACCACGCCGGGTGAGCAGCGGGTCGCGGTGGTGCCGGAGTCGGTCCCGGCGCTGGCCCGCGCGGGCGTCCGGGTGCTCGTGGAGCCGGGCGCCGGGGCGGCGGCATGGTTTCCCGACGGTGCCTACGAACGAGCCGGGGCGAAGGTCGTCAGCCGGGACGAGGTAACGGGCGGGGCCGACGTGCTCGCTGGCGTCGGCGCGCCGTCGCCGGAGCTGATCGCCAGGCTGCGGGCCGGCCAGGCGGTCATCGGCATGCTGCGGCCCCTGGTGCAGCCCGAACTGGCCCGCCAGCTGGCCCGGGCCGGGGTGACCGCGATCAGCCTGGACGGGCTGCCGCGCACCGTGAGCCGGGCTCAGGCCATGGACGCGCTCACATCCCAGGCCAACGTGGCCGGCTACAAGGCAGTGCTGGTCGCGGCCGATAACTTCGGCCGGTTCTTTCCCATGCTGATCACCGCGGCCGGGACGAGCCGGCCGGCGAAAGTCCTCGTGCTCGGCGCGGGGGTGGCCGGCCTGCAGGCCATGGGCACCGCCCGCCGGCTGGGCGCCGTGGTGACCGGTTACGACATCCGGCCGGAGACCCGTGAGCAGATCGAGTCGGTCGGGGCCAGGTTCCTGCGACTCGCCGCATTCACTTCGGCGGAGGGCGCTCCGGCGGAGGGCGAAGGCGGGTACGCCCGGGCGCTCAGCACCGAGGAGCAGGCCGCCCAGCAGGCCGAGCTGGCCGCGCAGATCGCCCGCTTCGACGTCGTCATCACGACCGCGCAGGTACCGGGCCGACGTCCCCCGCTGCTGGTCACCGCCGAGGCGGTCAAGGGCATGCAGGCGGGCAGCGTGCTCGTCGACCTGGCCGCGAGCAGCCTCGGCGGCAACGTCGAGGGCTCGGTGCCGGATCAGGCGGTGCTGACCGGCGACGGGGTCCGGATCATCGGGGCCGGCGACCTGCCCGCCCAGGTGCCCGCCGCGGCCTCGGCCGCGTACTCGCACAACATCGTCGCGCTGCTGGCCGACTTGGTCCGTGACGGCGCGCTGAGGATCGACCTCACCGACGAGATCCAGGCCGGCGTGGTCGTCACCCATCACGGCACGGTGGTCCACCCTGCGGTGGCCGCCCTGCTCGGATCGCCCGCCAAGGGAGGCAGTCGATGACCACGGGCCTGATGTCCGATATCTACATGTTCGTGCTGGCCATCCTGGTCGGCTACGAAGTCATCACCAAGGTGCCGTCCACGCTGCACACGCCGCTGATGTCGGCCTCCAACGCCATCCACGGCATCGTCATCATCGGCGCGATCGTCACCGCGTCGCAGGCGCGGACGACCGCTGGCTACGTGCTCGCCTTCGTGGCCGCGTTCTTCGCGGCGATGAACGTGGTGGGCGGCTACAGCCTGACCGACCGGATGCTGCAGATGTTCCGCAAGCGGCCCGGGCCGGCCGCTCACGACGGCGGCTCCGGCCAGCTCGAGGAGAAGTCATGAACGCCATCAGCATCGCCGTGGCGCTGGCCTACCTGGTGGCCGCCGCTGGGTTCGTCGTGGCCCTGCACCTGATGAACTCGCCGGCCACCGCCCGCCGGGGCAGCCGTCTGTCCTGGCTGGGCATGATCGTCGCGGTGGCGGCCGCGCTGGTCAGCGTGATCCACGACGCCACGATCACGACGACCGGCTGGATCGTCCTCATCACCGGCGTGGCCGGCGGCGGGACGGCTGGCCTGATCATGGCCAGGCGGGTCAAGATGACCGACGTCCCGCAGGTCGTCAGCATCTTCAACGCGGTCGGCGGGGGCGCCGCCGCCCTGGTGGCGGCCGGCGACTTCGTCCGGCTGGCCGGCGGGGCCGGCATCTCTGCCCGGGGGATGATCGCGACCGTGCTGGACGTCATCATCGGTCCCGTCACCTTCTCCGGCTCGCTGATCGCCGCGGGCAAGCTGCAGGGCTGGGTCAGCTCGCGGCCCGTGGTCTTCCCCGGCGCCCGCCTGGTCACCGCCGTCCTCGCCGTCATCGGCATCGGGGCGAGCTGCTACCTGCTGGCCGGCCACGACTCCATCGCGGTGCTGATCCTGATCACCTGCGCCGCCCTGGGCTTCGGCGTCACGATGACGATGCCGATCGGCGGCGCCGACATGCCCGTGGTCATCGCGCTGCTGAACTCCTTCACCGGCATCGCCGTGGCCATCGCCGGCTTCGTGATCGACAACGGCGCCCTGATCATCGGCGGCGCGCTGGTCGGGGCGTCCGGCGGTATCCTCACCGTGCTCATGGCCCAGGCCATGAACCGCTCGGTCCTCGGCGTCATGATGGGCGGCTTCGGCACCGGTGACAGCGGCCCGGCGGCCGGGCCTGCGGCCGGAGCGGGCGTCAGCATCCGGAGCATCTCGGCCGAGGACGCCGCCATCCAGCTGGCCTACGCCAGCAAGGTCATCATCGTCCCCGGCTACGGCCTGGCCGCCGCGCAGGCCCAGCACGAGGCGGCCGAACTGGCCGCGGTACTGGCCGGGCACGCCACGGTGTTCTTCGCCATCCACCCGGTGGCGGGCCGGATGCCTGGCCACATGAACGTGCTGCTGGCCGAGGCGAACGTGCCCTACGAGGACCTGAAGGAGATGGACGCGGCCAATCCCGAGTTCCCGACCGCGGACGTGGCGCTGGTCGTCGGGGCCAACGACGTCACCAACCCGGCGGCACGCCGTCCCGGCAACCCGGTATCCGGCATGCCGATCCTGAACGTGGACCAGGCCAGGAGCGTCATCGTGATCAAGCGGTCCATGGGCCACGGCTACGCCGGGATCGACAACGAGCTGTACACCGACC
>Ga0335083_10002493_pt1 | contig 24232 bp, 24 predicted proteins | sample Lox_Sample_42_FD_206716 | JGI IMG/M metagenome (GOLD analysis project Ga0335083, IMG submission 206716) | Soil microbial communities from Loxahatchee National Wildlife Refuge, Florida, United States - Lox_Sample_4.2 | ecosystem: Environmental > Terrestrial > Soil > Wetlands | place: USA...
AAGAGGTGAAGAGGTGAAGAGGTGAAAAGGTGAAGAGGTGGAAAGGTGAAGGAGGTCAGTGAGGTGAATGAAGTGAATGAGGTGAATGAGGTGATGCCCCCTCGCCCTTGCCCTCTCCCCCGGTGCCGGGGGAGAGGGACGCTCTTCGCCTCTTCACCTTTTCACTCGTCCGAATCACTCCAGCTCCTGCTTCATGTCGTACGCCGGGATGTCCGAGCTGGGCTTGCCGATCGGCCTCGCCGGCACGCCTGCGACGGCGGTATGTGCCGGAACGGGCTTGAGCACCACGCTGCCGGCGGCGACTTTGGAGCCTTCTCCGATCTCGATGTTGCCCAGGATCTCCGCCCCCGCACCGATCATCACGCCGCGCCGGACCTTGGGATGGCGATCACCCGTTTCCTTGCCCGTGCCTCCCAGCGTCACGCCCTGCAGCAGGGACACATCGTCTTCCACAACGCTGGTTTCGCCGATCACTACACCCGTGCCGTGATCGATGAAGACGCCCTGACCGATGCGGGCCGCGGGATGGATGTCCACGCCGAACGCGTCCGAAATCCGGCTCTGGAGCAGCCGGGCGACACCCCCACGGCCTTGCAGCCACAACGCGTGCGCGACACGGTAGCCTTGCAGCGCTTTGAACCCTTTGTAGTACAGGAACGGGATGAGCACGTTCTCGCACGCCGGATCGCGCTCGCGGACGGCCTTGAGGTCGTGCAGGCTGGCGGTGACGATATCCGGGCTGCGCAGGATCGTGTCGCTCGTCAGGTCGGCCATCGCTGCGGCATTGAACACATGGTTCGCGAGGCTCGCGGCGATCAGATAGGCGAGCGCATCCGGATAACCTCGGTGCCGGATCACCAGGTCGTACAGATGCCCGGACAGCTCCGGTTCGCGCTCCGCCTCACCGATCGCGAGCCGCCGCAACTCACCCCACATCTCATTTTCGATGACGTTCATCTGGCCCTCGACTCCAGCATCCGGACGACAGCCTCACCGCGCCTTACCTCACCGCCGACCGCAGCGCGCTCGAAGCCTACTGCCCCGCTTCAGCACCTCTTCCACCGGATCGGACCGCCGCTCGCGAGTGAGGAGCGTCCGCTCGGCATCACCCTCGCGCACCGGGTCCAACAAGTCGCCCTGCTTCACCGGTGCGCCGCACCATGCGGTCATTCTAGCGGTTTGCCCCGCTTTCGGGATCTCTGAGCCGGGCAGATCAGCCTCGTTGCTGCGTGCGCTCAGCAATCGCCAAGATCCGCTGCATGCTCCGGATCACAGGCAGCTCGATCAATTCGTTGTCGACCACGACGAGCCCGCCCTGCTCACGCTCGAACGCAGCCACGCATTTCCTGGCGCGGGCAACCTGTTCCGGCGTGGGGGTGAACGCGTCGTGGAGGATCGGGATCTGGGCCGGGTGAATCGCCGCCTTGCCGGTGAACCCGAGCCGCGCGCATGCGGTGGCCTCCTGGCGTAGTCCATCGGGGTCGTCGAGATTGAGGTAGGGGACGTCGAGCAGATCGATGCCGGCGCTCGCGGCTGCATGGACCAGCCGCGAGCGCGTGTAGAGCAGCGGCTCCCAGGATTTTTGGCAGCGCAGATCCGCCGACATGTCGACGGCGCCGAGGATCAGCGAGTCGATGCGCTGCGACGCGCGCGCGATCGCGTGCGCGCGTTCCAGCCCCTGGTTCGTCTCGATGATCACGCAGAAACGGATGCCGCGTGTGAGCGGGGTCGACAGCAATCGATCGAGCAACTCGATCTCTTCCGCCGACTTCACCTTCGGAACCATCAGCGCAGGCGGGGGGCTGAGCGACTCGAGGATCGCCTGCAGATCCTTGAGCCCGTGCAAGGAAGCGAGCCCGTTGATCCGCGCCATGCGCTCCACTTGCGGGTGCGTATCGTCGGCGAACAGCGGTAGCGTGAGTCGGCGGCCCTCGTCTTTGCGATCCGGAGCCACGGCGTCCTCCAGATCCACGCAGACGATGTCGGCACCCGAGTCGAGCGCCTTCACATAGCGGTCGGGGCGCAGCGCAGGTACGAACAGCAGGCTACGCCGCGGGCGGATGGGGCGATCGGGTGGGCTCATCGCAGCTCCAAGCAGTCTGGAAGGCGCATGCTAACGGGCTGCGTCATCCTGCGCAAACCTGGCCACTAGGCGATCCGTGCCACCGGCATCGCCCACTCTGCGAGCATCAGGGCGTCCGCGGCTGCGGCCGGCCTGCCCCCTGGAGCCCTCGCGGGGGTGGAATCGCGCCCGGTCGGCGGCGACAGAGGTAGCGCAGCGAGCGATGCCGACGCGCTGAACAGGGAAACCGGGTTCTAGCCCAGGATCGCGGTCCGCAGCTGGATCTCGCGCTCGATCGTTACGAGCCCGTGCTCGGTGCCGACATCCCGGTTTGCGGATCTGACCTCGGCGCGCAGCGACTGGACCCCCGTGCGCACCACAGTCATCCGCGTTCGCCCGCCAGGTCGATCTCGAAAGGCATGGGATCGATGCGGAAAAGCGGTGCGCCGGTAGCCACCCGTTCGCTCTCCTGCACGACGACCTCGATCACCTTGCCGGGCACCTCCGCGCTCACAGGCAGGATATCGGCTTTGACGTAGGCGTCCTTGGCCTCGACCTCATGGCCGCCCCACGCATACCCGTACACCCCGGAGGGAATGAAAAGCAACGGCACGGGCAACAGCAGCGTGACTCGCGTCGCGCGGCGCGCCGCAACGCGCTCCCAAGGGGCGCGGCGCCCCTCGAATGTCCGCATCGCGTCATGTTCGCTGGCACGTGCTCCCAGCAAATTCGTCGACCTCTGGCTACCATTGATTGGGCCAAGCCATCGGCGAATCGCTGCCTGGTCACGCCAGTACCCGAGTCTGACGTCGAAGCGTTCCCGCGCTGTGGGGGGCGCTTGAAGATTCACGCCTTAGTCGTGCAGTCCCAGGTGATGATCAAGACCCGCACGCACCCGGGCTCGCCGCCCGCGCACCGGCCCGGCCCTCCTCACTGTTCCAAACGGCCTCACCTTTACACCCCAAGACCCGCTTCATCCTCTCCGCCGGCGAGTCCGCTCGTCTTGCGCTCGTGCGAGTGCTCTGCTGTGCCGGAGAATCGACGAGCTTCGCTCAGGGATCTGCTGAGCAATCCTAGAACACCGCTCCTCTCTCACCGAAAACTCATCCGATTGACCGCCCGCCGTCGCGCCACTAGAGAGCACTTCGTGGGAAAGCCGCGTTGGCATTTCCGGTTCCTGAGGCTTCGGCCTGGCCTCGCGCGTGCGTGCTGAGGACGTCCGCCCACAATTTCTCGATCTCGCCGATCAATTTCACGTAGGCCTCCGCCTCGGCTTTCTTGCGCGCGTTATCCACCGCGTCGGCGCTGGACCAGAACGTGCCACGCTGCGCTTCCGTGGCGCTGGCTTCGGCGACGCCGTAGACGAAGCCCGTCCGCACGTCCAACAGCGCAGCCGAGGCCGTCGCGGTGACCTTGGCGTTCTTGGTCGGCAGGAACCCCAGTGTGATCAGCGCGAGCGGCCCCACGTCGGTGTTCTCGATATGGAAAGCGGTGTCCAGCGTATAGACGAGGAGCAGATCCGCTTTGAGACTGGCCGCTGCCTCACGTAGATCCCTCGCCGACCTGAGCTCTCTGGGAAGTAGGATGCGATTCATGAGCGCCACCGAGGAGACCAGAGGAAGCTTCGACATCCTGTCGTAGCTGTCTGCGGGTTCCACATCTCGGGTCGTGACCACGCAGTACATTCCGTTGCCGTAGCAGCTGTTGCCGCGGGTGTAGTACCCCGAGGCTTGCACTCGGGCGACCGCGATCCGGGCGGGAAAGACCGCCGCCGGATCCGCTTTCATCAGGTTTGCAATGTCCGCATCGGCCTGGGCGAGATTGCGGATGTTCATCCCCGCGCCGGGTGTGGTGGAGGTCGCGCATCCGGAGGAAAGCGATGCCGCCAGGAGTGCCACCAGCGCCCAGAACCGAGATGGTTGCCTCATTGCCGCCTCCTGATATTTGGGATTAAAATCCCAATTCTATTTGGGAAGATATTCCCATGGAGGCCGTTTGTCAAGTTCGCTGTTCCCGCCGGGCGTGCTAGCCTTCCCGCCATCGACGGGAGTTGAGAAGATGAATGCCCAGAACATCACGCAGGCATTGAGCGATGCGGTGCAAACCATCCTCCGCCCCCTGGTGCGAGTGCTGCTGCGCAACGGCGTCCCATACGCGGCGTTCGCGGACCTGGTGCGGCGCGTTTACGTCGATGTCGCGGAGAAGGAATTCCCGCTGCCCGGCAAGAAGCAAACCGTGTCGCGGATCTCGACGATCACGGGGTTGACGCGCAAGGAAGTGGCGCGAATCCAGAATGCCGAGACGCCCCTTCCTACATCCCATGCGGAACGCCACAACCGTGCGGCACGCGTCATCGGCGGCTGGGTGCGAGGCAAGACCTATCACGACAAAAGAGGGCGTCCTGCCGAGCTGCCGATGGACGGCCAGAAGGGGAGCTTCGCGGCGCTGGTACGAGAGTTCAGCGGCGACATTCCGCCCCGCGCCATCGCCGACGAGCTGGCGCGCGTGGGCGCGATCGAGCTGCGGCCGGAGGGCACCGTGCGCTTACTGACGCGCGCCTACGTCCCGCGCGGCGACCAGGCCGAAAAGATTGCTATCCTGGGATCGGACGTGGCAGATCTGATTCGGAGCATCGATCACAACCTGACCTGCGCGCCGGGGGAAGCGTACTTTCAGCGCCGGGTGAGCTACGACAACATCCCGCGGGAAGCGCTGCCGGTGCTCACCGGGAAGCTCGCACGCAAGGCGCAGGCGTGCCTGGAGTCTCTGGATCGCGTTCTCGCCGCCGCCGATCGCGACCGCAATCCGGGCGTAAAGGGCAGCGGTCGCGTGCGTAGCGGTGTCGGAATCTACTACTTCGAGGAGCGGATCGAATGAGAGACAGAATGCGGTGGCGTATTCTTTTGGCCGTCCTAGCGGGCATCGTGACGATGGTGATGTCTGCCTGTTCGACTCCCCGCATAGACGGCGGGATCGTCGGCACGGGAAACCAGGTCGACTGTGAAGCCCGGGCAAAGAAAGACGGAACTACGGCACCGCTGCCCGAGGAATGCCGGCGCGAGAAGCAGCCATGAGGCGCGCGCTTGAAGATCATCGCCGCCATCGTTGACCTCCGGGTGGGGATCAGGATCCTCACGCACCCGGGCCTGCCCGCTCCACGCAGCCCGGCGCGTGTAGAATCGATCGGAACCTCGAACCGGCCAGCTCGGAGCGCATGACCGATCATGAAAGTCACCGCAATCGAAACGATCAACCTGGAGGAGTTCCCCAACGTCCTGTGGGTCCATGTGCACACCGACGAGGGCATCGTCGGCCTGGGCGAGACGTTCTACGCCGTCGATCCGGTGATCGCCCACATCCATCAGACCATAGCGCCGTACCTGCTGGGTCGGGACCCTCTGCAGATCGACAAGCACAGTCGGCACATGCTGTACAACTACCTCGGCTTCAAGACCGTCGGCGCCGAGATGCGCGCGGCCTCCGCCGTGGACATCGCGCTGTGGGACATCCTGGGACAGGTCACCAACCAGCCCATCTACCAGCTGCTGGGCGGGGCCAGTCGCGACAAAGTCAGAGCCTACAACACCTGCGCCGGCTACCAGTACGTGCGCGCCAAGTCCGAGCAGGGCACGGCCAACTTCGGCATGCCCTCCAGCCTCGACCGGTATCAGCCCTACGAGGACCTGGTCGGATTCATGCAGTACGCCGACGAGCTCGCGCTGTCCCTGCTGTCGGAAGGCTACACGGGGATGAAGATCTGGCCCTTCGATGCTTACGCGGAGGCGAGCAACGGAACGTATATCTCGACGAGCGACCTTAAAAAAGCGATGCTTCCCTTCGAGAAGATCCGCCGGGCGGCGGGCGACAAGATGGACATCCACGTCGAGTTTCATTCTCTGTGGAACCTGCCCACGGCAATCAAGATCGCAAAGGCGTTGGAGCAGTTCGACCCGTTGTGGTACGAAGACCCGATCAAGATGGACAACTTGGATGCCATCGCCGAGTACGCCCACCGGACCAACGTGTGGGTCACGGCCAGCGAGACGCTGGGCACGCGCTGGGCCTTCCGCGATCTGTTCGAGAAGCGGGCCGTGAGCGTGTGCATGTTCGACGTCGGATGGACCGGCGGGCTCACCGAGTCGAAGAAGATCGCTACGATGGCGGAAGCATATCAACTCCCCGTCGCCCCGCACGACTGCACGGGACCGATCCTGCTCACCGCCTCGGTACATTTGTCGCTCAACTGCCCCAACACGCTGGTGCAGGAGGTCGTGCGCGCTTTCTACCACGACTGGTACGGCAAGCTGGTGACGCAGCTGCCCCCGCTGGACCAAGGCTACATCAGCGCACCCAAGGGCCCTGGGCTGGGCACGCGCCTCCAACCCGACGTCATACGACGCAAGGACGCTCGCGTCCGCCGCAGCAGCGCGAACTGACCGTCTGGACTGCGGCGGGCGTATCCGTGCGTCGCAGGAATTTGACACAAGCTTTGCCATACTTGACTTGCGATTTTGCGCGGATCGTCCGTATACTTCCACTCACATCGATGGGGTGGAGACAAGCAACACCGCAGGGAGGCAAACACTAAGAAACGAGGTCTGCATGTGTACTCCTCCACGTGCATCCGACCTCTGACACGGGAAGCCAATGGCATGACGCCGGCGTGCAACACCCACCACAGCGCCGGTGACTGTGCCGACTCCTCTGAGACACGGAGCCTTCGGGCTCCGTTTTTTTGGCGTTCCGCGTGAGGTTTGCGGACGCGTTACACTACGCTTAGCGGTCTGCGTCTCTACACCCGACCGAAGCGAGCGTCCATGCCCCACTTCCAGGAAACCGACGGTTCCGGCGTGCTACTGCTTGCCGCCGGCGACACCGTCGCCGTCGCCAGCTGCCAGCTGTCGGCGGGTGCGTCGCGCGAGATCAACGCAACGACGATCGTGCTCCAGGCAAACGTGGACGTGGGTCACAAGTTCGCGGTGCGCAAGATCAAGGCCGGCGAACGCATCGTCAAGTACGGAGCGCCCATCGGCGTCGCTACGCGCGACATCGAGGCGGGCGAGTACGTGCACACGCACAACATGGCGAGCGAGTACCTGCCCACGTATACGCTCGAGCAAGGCCACACCTTCGTGCGGGAGGCCGACCCAGGATGATCACCGGCTACCTGCGCGGCGATGGCCGCAAGGGCATTCGCAACAACATCCTGGTGGTGTACCTGGTCGAGTGCGCCCATCACGTCGCGAGAGAGATCGCCTATCCGTGGCGGCACGCCGGAGCGCAGGTACTCGGTTTTTCCGGATGCTATCCGAACGCCCACGCGCACAAGATGCTCGAACGCCTATGCACTCACCCCAATGTCGGGGCAGCGCTGCTGGTGTCGCTCGGCTGTGAGGGCTTCAACAAAGGAGAGCTCGCGGAAGCGGTACGCCGATCTGGCCGGCCGACGAAACTAGCCGTGATCCAGGACAGCGGCGGGACACGCAAGACCATCGCCGAGGGCCAGACTTGGATCGAGCAAACGCTCAAGCAGCTCGAGCGCACGCCGCGCAGCCCGCTCGCCGTGAACGAGCTGGTGGTCGGCACCAAGTGCGGCGGCTCGGACGCGACGAGCGGCCTCACCGCCAACCCGGCCATGGGCCGCGCATTCGACTTCCTGGTGGAACAAGGCGCGGCGTGCATCTTCGAGGAAACCGGCGAGCTGATCGGCATGGAGAACTGGATGGCCGAGCGCGCCGCCACCCCTGAGCTCGGCCGGGAAATCATTCAGACCGTAGCCAAGGCAGCGAAGTACTACGCCACCATGGGGCACGCCAGCTTCGCACCCGGCAACGCCGACGGCGGCCTCACGACGATCGAGGAGAAATCTCTCGGCGCGTACGCCAAGAGCGGACAGTCTGTCATCTCCGGCATCCTCAAACCGGGCGATGCGCCGCTCCGCGGTGGACTGTACCTAATGGACATGATCCCCGACGGCGAGGTGCGCTGGGGCTTCCCCAACATCAACGACAACGTGGAAGTCGCCGAGCTGATCGCGTGCGGCAGCCACCTCGTGCTGTTCTCCACCGGGAGGGGCTCCGTGGTCGGCTCGGCGGTGTCGCCCGTTCTCAAGATCTGCGCGAACCCGAAGACCTATCAGCGCATGTCCGACGACATGGACGTGGATGCAGGCCGCATCCTGGACGGGCGAGCCACCCTGGACGATGTGGGACGAGAGATCTACGAGCTCGTGCTTGCTGTAGCCGGCGGCGAGCCGAGTAAATCCGAAGCACTGGGACATCAGGAATTCCAGGTCCTGTACAAGAGCTTCGAACCGCTCGGCCCGGCGTGCTTCCCGAGCGCGGCGTAGCCTGCCCGGCGCGCGCCGTGGCGGGCCGATCCGGCAAGACCGAGCCATGGTCGCATACTGCCGCCGAGTTGAGCTGAAGAAGACGAGAAGGAGGAAGCAATGCTGCGTCGAGGCCCGGTCGGGATGGTGACGAGGCTGTTGCTAGCGAGCCTGCTCGCTGCGATGGCCACCGCTGCGCGCGCGCAGGAGGCCCCGAAGTTTCAGGTCGATCCCTTCTGGCCCAAACCGCTTCCCAACAAGTGGATCTTCGGACAGATCGGGGGGATGGCCGTGGACCGCCATGATCACATCTGGGTGCTCCAGCGGCCCCGCACGCTTACCGACGACGAGCGCGGTGCGGCATTGAACCCGCCGGTTTCGAAGTGCTGCTTCCCGGCCCCACCGGTGCTCGAGTTCGATCCGGAAGGCAACCTGGTGCAGGCCTGGGGCGGGCCGGGCGCCGGTTACGACTGGCCGCGCAACGAGCACGGGATCTTTGTCGACGCGGAGGATCATGTGTGGATCGGCGGGAACGACAAGGACCACGACCACCAGGTCCTCGAGTTCACGCGCGACGGTCGCTTCCTCCTGCAGATCGGTCGCGCCGACAAGACCGAGGGCAGCAACAGCCATGACTATCTAGGCCGTCCGGCGCTCGCCATCGTGGACCCGGCCAGCAACGAGCTGTTCGTCGCCGACGGCTACAAGAACAAACGCATCGTGGTGTTCGACGCCGCCACCGGCCGGTACAAGCGCCACTGGGGTGCCTACGGAAAAACGCCCGACGACACGGAGCTCGCTGCATACGATCCCTCGGCGCCGCGCGATCCGCAGTTCCGCAATCCGGTGCACTGCGTACGCATCTCGCACGACGGGCTGGTCTATGTGTGCGACCGGACGAACGACCGGCTCCAGGTGTTCCACAAGGACGGCTCGTTCGTCACCGAATTCGTGCTCGATCCCAGCACGCGCGGAGCCGGGTCGGTGTGGGACATCGCCCTGTCCGAGGACCCGCAACAGCGCTACCTTTACGTGGCGGACGGGACCAACAACGAGATCCGTATTCTCTTGCGCAGCACAGGTGAGCAGCTGGGTTCGTTCGGCCGGCCGGGCCGCTACGCAGGCGAGTTTCACTGGGTCCATGCGATGGCGATCGATTCCAACGGCAACCTCTACACCGGCGACGTGGACACGGGTAAGCGCGTGCAGAAGTTCCGCCGGCTGCGCGATTGAGTCGCGCGCATGCAACACCGGGTTAGTCGGGCCGGTACTCCCACTCGATCTTGGCGACGCGATTGTCCTTGAGGTAGATGCGCGCGCTACCCACACCGCTCGCGTTCAGGTACTCCAGATAGTCGTCGCCGTGGACGTCGGGCTGCCCGAGCAGCTCCTCTACCGCCTGCCGTTGCGCCCCGACACGAAGCCCGTAGAGCACTCTGTAGCGGCTCGCGGAGATCGCGATCTCCTGCAGAAGAAAGTCGCGCTTGCGCCCGGGGATCAACACCTGCATGTACAGTCCGTCGAACCACAGCTCACGGATCTCGTCCCTGCGTCCGGGTACATGCGGGTTCTCCATCGTGCTCACCCGCTGCCGCTTGACCTTCCCGATCGCCTGCAGACTGTCCAAGTGGCGTGTCACCGGCAGATTCCACCCGCGCTCGGCGAACCTGTTGACTCGCGCCTGCTGGTCCGAAGTGCGCGACGCGGCCGCCCGCAGCTGGTGACTTCCGAGGAAGGAAGCGACCCACGACCACGCCTTGCTCGTCTGCTCTGCGGTGAACTCGTGACCGGCTTCGGCCAGCACGTGCAGTTCAGTCATCCTGTTGTCCGCGCGCAGGCGCTCCTCTAGCATCTCGCTCTGGCTCGGCGGCACGCGCCGATCTTTGCCGCCGTGAATGAACAGGACGGGGGCGATGATCCCCGCCGCCTGCGCCAGCGGCGAGACCGCAGCCGTAGAGACCGAGGCGCAGTCTTGCGTGAGGTGCTTGCGCAAGGCCGCGGACGCGGTGGAAACCCTCAGGTGCTGCGGGTCGGTAATGGGATTGAACACGACCACGGCCTTGAGCATCGTGCTCCGGGAAGCGGCCAAAAGCGCGACCTGGGCGCCCTGCCCGTACCCCACGATGCCAAGCCGACTCGGGTCGACGTCGGGCTGGCGGGAGAGCCACTGCAGAGCTTCGATCGCGTCGACGGTTTCGTCGGCCCCGCAGGCGTCCACACCCTGCGAGCCTGCGGCACCCCGCATGCTCAGAGCCAGCGCGACATAGCCTCGCTCCGCCAGCGCACGCGCCTCGTCCAGGAGGTCTTCGGCACTCCCGCCCAGATCGGGAAGCAGCAGAACCGCGGGCGCCGCGCGCTGGCGATTGGCCGGGCGGACGAGGTAGCCGCCGAGCGTGACGCCCACGCCGGGAACGGCCACCGTCGCCGCGCCGGCCACATCCGGCAAACGCCCCTGCTCCGCGCACACGGACATGGATAGGTGCACAAGCACCAGCGTCGCGATCAATCCCCAGAACGCCGACCTCCTGCATGTCGACTGCGCCGTGCATGGGTGTATCGATGCCGGTGCAGCACTCCAACGGTTCTGGACGGCCGAGTGCTCGGCGCCTATGGTGCGAACGGTTGCGGTGGGCCTCGGTCTGGGTCCGAGTACGGGTTGCGACATGCGGGGTGCTTGGCGTTCTTGTTTTTCGTCAACTGTCAGCAATCCCGAGAGCGGCGACACGAGAGCGGCAGCACATTATGCCGCCGTTACTATCGATGCGCGGCCGGACGAGCGCGAAACGCTCAGAAGCCTATCTCCCGCTGGAGTGTTGCGGGACAAAGCTCACGCCCGCGTCGCAAACCCCGCACACGCGGAGCCGGGCCGGCGGGGTGAACAGCGCGGCAGGTCAGTCGTTGTGCAGCCGCGCCGTGAAGCCAGCACGTGCAAGCGCCTCGATGATCTGTTGCACGTGCTCGTGACTGCGCGTCTCCAGAACGAAGTCCACTTCGGCGGTCCGCACCGGAACGTGCGTGAACGCTCGCTGGTGGTGGACCTCCTCGATGTTGGCGTTGGCTTCCGCCAGACAGGCAGTGACCTGTGCCAACGAGCCGGGCAGATCGCGTAGCTCGACCTGCAGTCGCGTGAGCCGCCCGGATCGCACCATGCCGCGCTCGATGATATCGGACAGCATCAGCGGGTCGATGTTCCCGCCGCACAGGACCAGGCCGACATTGCGACCAGCGAAGCGCTCGCGATTGCGCAGCAGGCAAGCAAGGCCGGCCGCGCCCGCCCCTTCCACCACGGTCTTCTCGACCTCGAGCAACAGCACGATCGCTTGCTCAATGTCTCCTTCGTCCACCAGGAGCACCTCGCTCACCAGCTCGCGCACGATGGGCAACGTCAAGCGGCCCGGCTCTTTCACCGCGATGCCGTCGGCGATGGTCGTGCCGCCAAACCGAGGCGTCTCGCCTCTCAGAGCGCAGTACATGGATGGGAACCGCTCGGTCTGGACGCCTACGACCTCGATCGGGGCCTTGAGGCCCTTGGCGGCCACCGCCATTCCCGAGATGATCCCCCCGCCGCCGATCGGTACCACCAGAACTTGCAGCTGCGGATGGGCCGCGAGCATCTCGAGCGCGATGGTCCCCTGCCCGGCGATCACCCGTTCATCGTCGTACGGATGCACCATCGTCAGGCCGCGTTGCTCCGCGAGCCGGCCCGCATGCGCCTTCGCGTCATCGAACACTTCACCTTCCAAGACCACTTCGGCACCGAAGGCGCGCGTCTGCTCGACCTTGACCGCGGGCGTGTACCGGGGCATCACGATCACCGCGGGGATGCCGAGTCGCCGCGCATGATAGGCCACCCCTTGAGCATGGTTGCCCGCGGAGGCCGCGATGACACCTCGTGCGCGTTGATCCGAGGAGAGCGAGAGCAGCTTGGACAACGCCCCGCGCTCCTTGAACGAGGCGGTGAACTGATGATTCTCGAACTTCAGGTACACCTGCGCGCCGGTAATCTCCGACAGCGTGCGCGACAATAGACAAGGCGTGTCGACCACCGCGCCAGCGATCGCGACCGCCGCAGCACCTACTTGTTCGAGCGATACGGACATCACAGCAGAGCCGAGCCGGGACAGAGCAGGCAGGTTACCAGAGGTGGCCGGCAGCGCGCCGGTGGCCACAAAACAAAAGACCCGCCGGAGCGGGTCCTCTGTGACGTGGGGCGCAGCCGTCAGGCCGGCTGAATATTGGCCGCCTGCTTCCCCTTGGGTCCGGTGGTCACTTCGAAGCTGACGCGCTGTCCTTCCTTGAGCGTCTTGAAGCCGGACATGTTGATGGCCGAGAAATGAGCGAAGATGTCCTCGCCCTTATCGTCCGGGGTGATGAAGCCATAACCTTTCGACTCGTTGAACCACTTGACCGTACCAGTTGCCATGCGTAGATCCTTCTAACTCTAATGTTGATGATGCGGGTATCCACCCGTTACGCAGCCCGGCCTGCGGCCGGGCTGTGATGTTTGGGCTGCAAGACCGCGTATGGCAGAACCGATACAGAGGAAAGCTTGACCCGAAACATGGCGCGCATCATACGCCTTTTTGCAAATGTCAACAGCACGCTCCCGGTGATCTCCATCCCTGGCTGGCCGACTCCCCTGTCCCCGGGGCCCTCGCTTCCGGGCGCGGATTTCCGACCGCAGTCGCAGAGGAGAAACTCGGATGATCCAGGCACACCAGACGAGGACCGGTAGGACTCCGCTCGACCGCAATGCGGCAACCGGCGCAGGGCTCGCAGCCGGTGGGTTGCGCGCGCAGCAGGAGCAGCCGGAGGCGGGCAGGATCAGCCGCGCGATCCCCGCCAGCGGAGAGCAGATCCCAGTGATCGGGCTCGGAACCTACCGCGCCTTCGACGTGGGTGAGACGCAGGCGGCGCGTGCAGCGCTGAAGGAGGTACTCACGCTGTTCATCGCCCATGGCGGCGGCTTGATCGACAGCTCTCCGATGTACGGAAGAGCGGAAGGCGTGGTCGGCGATCTCAGCGCCGAACTGGAGATCCGCGATTCGCTCCTCCTCGCCACCAAGGTCTGGACCAGTGGCCGCGAGTCGGGCATCCGTCAAATGCAGGACTCGTTCCGTCTCTTGCGCACGCCGGCGATGGACCTGATGCAGATCCACAACCTAGTGGATTGGCGCACCCACACCGCGACCTTGCGGGACTGGAAACATCAGGGGCGCGTCCGCTACATCGGGATCACGCATTACCACGAGGGTGCCTATGATGAGCTCGAGAAGCTGATGAGAACGCGAGCGTATGATTTCGTCCAGCTCAACTACAGCATCGCCGAGCGCGAAGCCGAACGCAGCGTGCTCCCGCTCGCACAGGAGCTCGGGGTCGCCGTGATCGCCAATCGCCCGTTCGCGCAGGCGAGCCTTTTCGCACGCGTGCGGGGCAAGACTCTCCCCGCGTGGGCCGCAGAGTTCGACTGCGACTCGTGGGGGCAGTTCTTCCTCAAGTACATCGTGTCTCACCCCGCGCTGACCTGTGCGATCCCGGCCACGGGCAAGCCGGAACATCTGCTCGATAACATGCAGGCTGGCTACGGACGCCTGCCCGACGCCGCAGCACGCAGGCGCATGGCCCAGCTCATCGACGAGCTCTGAGGCGCGATCCGTCACGCAACCACCTCGGACCCCAACACTCGCCGAGCCGCGTCCGGTCTGACCGGGGTAAACCGGGCGGCTTCATGCGCCGCGCAGCCGTGCAAGCCGCGACACTCGAATCCCGGCCAGCTGCGGCGATAGCTAGCGATGCCGAGGCCTCTCCTCGCGTCCGTCGAGGACTCCGCGGCGCCATGGCGCGCGACATCGGCCATGGCGGCGTCGCAGGCCGGGTATCTCTGCAACGATGCACCTAAACCGCGTCCCTGTAGACGTCAGGGCTTGAGCCAGCCCGCGTCTCTCGCAGGCGACAGAAACAGCGAAAGCCACGTCAGCTGAGCGCTCTCACGCGCCGACGCTGCGTCTTCGACGCAGAACCTCACAGGTTGTTAGGTTTCGCCGTCCCGTTGCAGGTGCGCGAACGAAACTATTTGGATCGTCGATATGTCCATGGTATACAGCAGTCGGAATGTAAGTTATATGTAAGGTGGCAGTGCCTAGTTGCTCAGGCGCGGAATCGCGACCTGGGAATGCACGATCAGCGTCGGCGTTAGACGACGCATCGCGGCGTAGTCCAAACCTGAGGGGGATGTTCATCGGTCCGCGTTAGATGACTGCTCAGCAACGACAGCGTCCCAGGCTCCTGCCGTGGGGCCGCCGGTATAAGCGAAGGCCAAGCGCGCGCGGGCGCAGCGCTGAGACTCCAGGTCCAAAGCAAGTCACGGTGGTCGCGCTCACGCGCAAGGACAGCGGCAAGACCGTCGAGGTCCGCTTGGGGGACCGGATCATCTTGAGGCTGCCCGAGAACCCAACGACTGGTTTTGTCTGGAAGATCGATGAACCCAACGGAGAGGTCCTGAGGGTGCACAGCTCGGACTACTCGCTTCGGGCCGGCGTTGGTGCAGGCGGCGGGGAGCGAAGCCTCGTGCTCGAAAGCATCAGCCCCGGAACCGTGACGCTGCAACTGAAACACTCGCGAGACTGCGAGTCGGATCCATCCAGCGACGACCGCTTCACGGCAACGATCAGAGTCATGCCAGGGACCGGTCTTGGCAACGCGCGGAAAGCGTGAAAGGAGGTGCTACCGATCCCACCAGACAACAAACCGTGAGAACGAGTATGCGGAACTCATCGCTGGCAGATCGGCTGTCCGCGATCGCCAGCGCCTTAGCAGATCAGAGTCGCAAAGTTTGGAGACACGATCATGTCGGAGACAATCGAGACTAAGGGGTTGGGATGGCTACGAGACTATCCCGATTTTCGCGACCACACGCCGGAGCTGAATCAGCTCACTCCGAAGCTCACCGCGCTGGGTCAGAAAGATCCGATCCGGACGATGTTGAAGAAGGTGGGCGTGGCGGAGGCTCCGAAGGCGCTGCCTGCCACGGTGGACCTCAGGGCTTGGTGTTCACCGATCGAGAACCAAGGCGCGCTCGGGTCCTGCACGGCCAACGCCGGCGTAGGGTTGGTCGAGTACTTCGAGCGCAGAGCATTCGGCAAACACCTCGATGCTTCGCGTCTGTTTCTGTACAAGACGACGCGGGACTTCCTCCACTGGACCGGGGACACCGGGGCTTTCCTGAGGAGCACGATGGGGGCGCTGGTGCTGTTCGGCGTCCCGCCTGAGGAGTACTGGCCGTACAAGATCGCCGACTTCGACAAAGAACCGAGCGCTTTCTGCTACGCCTTCGCCCAGAGCTACCAGGCCATTTCGTACTACCGTCTCGATCCGTCCGGAACGGCACCGAATGTGTTGCTGGATCGGATCAAGACCTATCTGGCGGCAGGGCTGCCTTCGATGTTCGGATTCACGGTCTATAGCTCGTACACCCAGGCCAATACCACCGGCAAGCTGCCGCTGCCGACCGCGGGCGAGAAGATCGTTGGCGGCCATGCCGTGGACGCGGTAGGCTACGATGACAGCATGAAGATCAAGAACTCGAATCCGGGCGCCGTGGAAACCACCGGGGCTCTTCTCATTCGCAATTCCTGGGGCACGAGTTGGGGTGCGGCGGGCTATGGCTGGCTGCCCTACGACTACGTGCTGAAAGGCCTCGCGGTCGACTGGTGGTCGCTCCTCAAGAACGAGTGGGTCGACAGCGGGAACTTCAAGATCTAATCGGCAGGCCGTTTCATCGGAGTCCGCGGCGGCCGGCCGCGATCGGCAGGCCGCCGCCGGCGCAACCGATCACACGAACGTCAGGTCAGGATCGCCACCCAGCATGTAGGCACCTACGGTCTCGAAGTGCGACATCCGCCCCTGCAGGTGCTGCGTCACCGTGTGCATATCGCGAAAGCGGCGCTCCAGCGGATGGCTCTCGAAGATTGCCGTCGTGCCGGCGGCGTTGTACGCGAAATCGACGGCGTCGCGCGCACTGTGGATGGCGTGCGTCGAGGCCAGTCGTATGGTCATGCGGTGGTTCAGCGTCAGCGTGGCGCCGGGCTGCCGGACGTCGTTCCAGATCTGTTGCGCCGACTGCAGCAAGAAGGCGCGCGCTGCGCGCACGCGCACTTCCGCTTGTGCGACGCCCGACTGCACGACGGCGTTGGTCCGGATGGGGGTCTTCATGCCGCGCGGCACCTTGTTGCACGCGACATCGAGGAACACGTCGAGCGACGCGCGTGCGATGCCCAGCGCCACGCCAGCAAACCCTAGCTCATAGCAGGCGAGCGCGGAGAGACGGTATAGCGCCCCCGGTTCGCGGCATTCCTTCTGGAAGTCGCGCGTGATCGAGTGATCGTCGCGCACGAAGCGATCGCTCAGTGCGAACTGGTCGCTCGCCGTACCGCGCAACCCGACGACGTTCCAGATATCGGTCCATTCCACGTCTGCGGCGGGCACGAGCATGGTGCGCTCGACCTGCCGGCCCTGCGCATCGCTGCGCGGGCGGCCATCCGCCTCGAAGATCGGGCAATGTGCGCCTACCCAGGTCGCGTGCCGGCCACCGCTCGCAAAAGCCCAGGTGCCGCTCACGCGATAGCCGCCTTCGACGGCGAGCGCCTTGGCATTGGGGCCCGGTCCCCAGGCCAGCACGGCGCGCGGATCGCCGAAGACCCGGTGTGCAACCGTCGGATCGAGATATGCCGCCGCCATCGCACACCCTCCCGCCTGGCTCAGGCACCAGGCCGTGCTGGCGTCGGCCATGGCGACGGCCTCGATGACGTGGAAGAAGGTGATCGGGTCGGTCTCGATCCCGCCCTGCGAGCGTGGCAGAAGCAAGCGGAAGAGTTGTGCCTCGTGCAGTGTATCCAGCAGGGCAGACGGCAGACGGCGGTCGCGTTCGATGTCGACCGCGAGCGACGCGATGCGCGGCACCAGCGCCCGCGCGCGATCCACGATCTGGGACTCGATGTCCGGCGGGGTAACAATGTAGGTATCCAAGCGTTGTCTCCGGCGGTCCGCCCGCTCGGCCCGGATCACGTGCTGCGATCAGGCCGCCCTGGCCAGCGCGCGGTCGATCTGTTCGATCGAGCGGCCCTTGGTCTCGAAACCCAGGAGCAGGTAGACGGCACCGGCCAGAATATACCAGGCTCCGAGATAACAGAACGCCGTCGGGATCGCGTTCAGCGGCACGTCGGGTTTCACGAAGTTATGGGATCCAACGATCAGCGCCAGGCCCAGCGGGCCGATGATCTTGCCGACGCCGCCGAAGCCGTAAGCCGAGCCCATCCCGCTGGTGCGCAGGTGCGACGGCCACACCTCGGCGGCGTACGGGCCGACAACCGCGAACCCGCCATCGGCGAAGAAGTATGCGGCGATGAGGATCAGCCAAAAGGCCGAGATTCCGCCGACGAAGGTGCTGTGCATCACCCCCGCCAGCACGATCAGCGCACCGGCGCCGAACCCGAGCAAGCCGCCCGATGCCCGCCGTCCCAGCTGCTCGGAGAGGAACGAGAACGAGATGCGGCCGATCACGCCAGCCACCGTCAGGGCGATCATCATCTTCGAGGCCTGAGCCGGCGACACCCTCAGCAGCAGCACGAACAACGTAGGCGCCCATAGCGTCACGCCATAGACACCGGTCTGCGCGCCGAGATTGCCGATCCAGGAGACGATCAAGCTTCGGGGATGCTTGAACAGGTCGAGCCAGCGGCTCTGTGAGATCGGCGCGGTATCGGCCGTGGGCAACGGCAGCGTGTTCGGGTCGACCTCCATGGCCCATGCCAGCGAGTTGCGCGCCTCCTCGTACCGGCCCTGGCGGACCAGCCAGCGCGGCGACTCCGGCACCCACAACCGCACCAGAAGCGTCGCCAGCGCTGGGAGCACGCCGACTGCAAACAGGCCACGCCAACCGACCGCCGGCGCGAGATAAGCGCCCAGCACGGCGCCGATGCCAACCCCGATCGGGATGAACACCGTCACCAGCCCACCGATCATGCCGCGCTTGGAAGAGGGCATGAACTCCTGCACCAGCGGAAGGTCGACGCAATACAGCCCGCCCACCCCGAATCCGACGAAGAATCGGAACAGCATCAAGTAAACCCAGCCGTTGTCGGGCGTGAAGCACAGCGCACCGGTGGCGATGGAGAAGTTCAGCACCGTGGCGATGAACACCTTGCGGCGGCCGATTCTGTCGGCCATCCACCCCCAGAAGATCGCTCCCAAGATGGCGCCGATGCCCGAGGAGAGCAGCACGATGGCGGACTATCCGAAGGTCAGCTTCCACGGCCCGATGATGAAGGCGAGCACGAAGCCGATCAGGAAGTAGTCGAAGAACTCGAGCGCGTCGCCGACGATCGCGGCCGCCACGATCTTCTTCTGGTTGCCAGTGAGCCGTACTTGCCGATCGAGAAGGTCGAACATCGCTTATCCCCCGAGCGCATTCGATAGCGGGAATCGTATTCGGTGTTTGAACGTCGCGCCGCCAGTTGGAGCCGAGATGGCGTCGGCATTGCACCGGGCGCGTCCGCCGAGGACGACCGGTCCGAGCAACCTGCGCACCCCTTCGTGCTCGGCCCGCAGCCGCCCGGATGCCGACGCGCGGCACTCTGACCCGAAGTGGCGCCGCCAGAACGAGAGAAATGCCATCTCCCCCGAGTGTGAAGCTCTTATGGCATCGTGTGCCGGAGCGCGCGCGGGTCACCCCGTCTCCGGCATGTCGTTGCTCAGCCCATAGCATGCGCTTTCGACCCCCGCGAGTCGAGCAGTCTCGCGATGGTGGCCGACGCAGGCGCGACCGTAGCGGCTACAACGGGCTCCGTCAGCGCGAGCCACGGGGCCCAAGTTCTGCGGGGGAGAGCATAATCTGGAGCAACCGCAGGCGCGAATCACCTTGCACAACACACTCAACGCGGGCGCGCGCAGCGACTCATGAACATTGGTTGACCGAAAGAGCCCTTCTTGCGCGCGTTCATCGTGTGTTCGGCTGGCGCTACAAGCGATGCCGAGTTCGACGTCCTGGTGCCGCTCGCGATCGCCCCGCTAGCGGATCAGGGCCCGCTCGCGCAACCCGCGACCCGGGGCATGGAAAACCACCCGGCATTCGGCCCGTTGGCGGTGCGGCTTGCGTAGGATGCGGTTGTGCACAAGCCCATCCCGCCAGGCTTTCAAGAGGCCGTCGCGATCGCCAGCGCAACAGGCACTGCGGGGGACCTCGCTTTGTTGGCGTCGGAAGCGCACGGCTTCGACTGGGAGATCGAAGGGCTGCGGCTGGTTGCTCGCACGCAACTCGAGAAGCAGCAGATTCGGGCTGCAAGCCTCACCTGGTCGGCGATTCTGCAAATCGACCCGGGCGATGCCGAAGCCAAGCTGGCACTCGACACGGCCCCCCAAAGGCTGCGCGACGTTTCCTCCTCGGACGCGGCGCGCAAGCGCGTGCTCCTGTTTGCCGGACACCGCATCGACGAGCCGGGCCGGCACCGGCCGCGGTTCCCGACGGAAAAGGAGCAGGTCGCAAGGCAAGCGATCCTTTCGGGCGTCGAGGATGAACGAGCGGCCGCGGGCGAGATCGGGCACGGGATCGCAGGCGGTGCAAGCGGCGCCGACATTCTGTTCCATGAGATCTGTCAGCAATTGGAAATCCCGACGCAGCTCTATCTTGCCCTACCGGCCGACCAGTTCATCGTCCATTCCGTGGCGCCGGCCGATGCCATGTGGGTGGAGCGCTTCAACCGCATCCTGGCGAGGTCGCCCACGCGCGTGCTGCAGACGACCGAGGAGATGCCGCTCTGGCTGAGCGGCAAGCGGGATTACAGCGTGTGGCAGCGGGACAACCTGTGGATGTTGTACAACGCGCTGGTCCACGGCGCCAACAACGTCACGGTGATCGCGCTCTGGGATGGAGCCGCGAGCGATCGGCCGGGCGGCACTGCCGATCTCGTGCAGCAAGCGCAGAGCCGCGGTGCCAGGACTGTCGTGCTGGATACCAAGCTGCTGTTCGGCCTGTAGGGATGTGTCCGCCGGAGCGCGGCCCGGGGGCCGGCAGTACATCAACTCGTCAGGGGGAACCGACGATGACCGAACAGGAATACATCGAGCAGCGCCTGGACGACCAGGAGCGGTGGTACAGCCAGAAAAGCGCGTGGAACCAGAGCTGGTACAAACGGCTGCGGGTCGTCGAGATCGTCCTTGCGGCAGGCGTGCCTTTCTTCACCATGCTCATCAACAACGCCTTCCCGTTCATGACCTACGTCGTGGGCGCGATTGCGTTTGCCATCGCCGCCGTCTCCGGCCTCATTGCCCTGCAGAAGTTCCAAGAGAACTGGGTCGACTATCGCAGCGCGGCAGAGACGCTGAAGCGTGAGAAGTTCCTGTATCTCACCAAGACCGCTCCCTATGATGGCCCCGATCCCTTCCATGTCTTGGTCCAGCGCGTCGAGGAGATTCTCTCCAAGGAGAACTCGGCATGGCAGGGGTTTATGCAGCAGCCTGTGGGGCGCCCTACCGGCGCCGGAGCGCCAGGACAACAGACGCCCGCGGCGTCCTTCAAGCAGCCGTGATCGAGCGCCGGACGCGTTACAGGCTCCCGTTCTCGCGCCTGAAGGCTGGGAACGAAGCCTCAACCCAGGTGCCCCACTCGTCGCGAACCGTCACAGGTCCGGAAACGCGTTGACCCGGTTCAGCCAGCCGCGCAAGAACTTCGCAAGGGATGGCTCCGCGGCCGCGAGGTTCTGGTAGTAATCGATGCGACCCTGCTTGTAGCGACGATAGAGTTCCGTCTGATCGGCGCGCTGCAGCGCCTGCACGGTGCCAGGCCCGATCAAACCGTCCACGGACAGAGGGGGAGTGGCCCCTAAGTCGTTCAGCACGCTCTGCAGCAGCTTCGTGGCGTTCGCCCCCGCGTTGACATAGAAGTCGAACACGATATTGGCGAGCTCCTGCTGGTCGATCTGATCGCCCTTGACTTTGTCCCAATACAACGCCTTGTAGATCCTGCCCGCCTGCTCGTTCGTCAGAGCCTTCAAGTTGTCGAGCGTCGGTTGGATCCCGAGCAGCTGGTTGGCGCACGTGTTGAACGTGCGCAACGTGATGCCCTTGTTGGTGGCGCCGCCGGGGTCGGCCGGGTCGTTTACGAATCCGCCTTCGAAGCCGAGCAAGGTGGCGAAAAAAGCGTCGAAATTGGCCATGATGGCACCTCCGGGATAGTCAGCGACACAGGACGATGTGAGCCTGCTCCGGCAAGCCGTGGGATGCCTCTACGGGCTACTTCTTCATTTCCTGCACTTGCTTCGAGAGCTGCTCCCACCGGGACTCGGTCAAATCCGCCAGCACACTCACTCGGATCAACGGTGCAAGCGTGCCGCCTCTTGCGGCGTCCGCCCGGAATGCAGCCTCGGCGTCGCGGAACTTGATCCACGCCTGCTGAGCGTGACGTAGCTTGACGCGTCCGGGCTCATCCAAGCGCCACACCAGTTCCTGGTACGCGGCGTTCATCTTCTGATCGGCGCGCTCGAACCGGGAGTTCTCGCACTCGCGCATGGCGGCGGTGGTCTGTGCATCTTCGCACCCGCGGTTGGGCGGCGAAGCTTGCTGAGAGGCGTCCGCCCAGGCGATGTGCGCCGTGCCCAGGCAACACAGCGCGGCCAGCAAGACGATACCCCGCCGGTCCTGAAACCGCAATCGACACCACTGCACCCTGGAACTCCTTCCAAGAGCGTACGAGCCGGCTGTCGTCCCACGCCGCATCAGGACCGGCCGATGCGCAAAAACGGACCCCGCGGCCGTAGCGCAGCGCACTTGGCAAGTCTCCGCAGCTCGCGGTCGCTGCGAGTACACGCCTCGATTCCTCGTACCATGATATGCGAGATCCATAGGGGAGCGCGAGCGCCAGCTGGACGTTGGGCTGCGACGACAGGCGCAGCGCCGCAGGTACGGGGATAGCTGCCCTAGCGGGGGCTCTTCGTCCAGAGTCGCGGCGCTGATTCGCCCCTACGCGACTAGCCGAAGCCTAAGGTTGGCTCGAGCTCTCGCTCTCATACATCCTGTCTCCCGCGGAACGCATACAAGCCCTTACGCTGTCCGCATCCAGCCAGGTCGGCCGTCATCACCGATCAACGCAGGCTCTGCGGCAGGCCCACGTGGCGTACGAATAAGATCCGATGGTGTCACTCGAGCGTCACATGACTGACATGCAGGTGACGTACCCTCACGAGTCCCCATCCGGTCTTAGAACGACTCCAAATGAACCAGACCGTTGCTGCGCATCATCCTCTCGCCGGCGCGCCCTCCCCCGGGAAGCTGCCGCTCATGTTGTTGGGCGGCGTCGTCGTCGCCGCGGTAGCCTATATCGGTGTAGCTCTGACCTCTGACCTCGCCGCAACGCGGGCAACGTCCTGGCTGCCTTTCGTCTTGCTGGGCATCGCGCTGCTGATTGCGTTGGGCTTCGAGTTCGTGAACGGGTTTCACGACACGGCAAACGCCGTGGCCACCGTCATCTATACCCACTCGCTCGCACCGCACTCGGCGGTGGTTTGGTCCGGAGTGTGGAATTTCCTCGGCGTGATGGCCTCGAGCGGGGCCGTCGCCTACGGGATCATCTCCTTGCTGCCGGTGGAGCTCATCCTACAGGTGGGCAGCGGCGCAGGGTTCGCCATGGTCTTTGCGCTGCTCGTGGCGGCGATCGTTTGGAATTTGGGCACGTGGTACCTCGGTCTGCCCGCGTCGAGCTCCCATACCCTGATCGGATCGATCATCGGGGTGGGGCTCACCAATCAGATCCTTGCCTCCGTCGGCACGGCGACCAGCGGCGTGGATTGGGCCCAGGCGGCAAACATCGGGAAGTCGCTGCTGTTTTCTCCGCTCATCGGATTCGCAGCCGCCGCGATGCTCCTGGTAGCGCTAAAGGTCATCGTGAAAAACCCTGCGCTGTTCCAGGCTCCCGAAGGGAAGAAGCCCCCGCCCTGGTGGATCCGCTCGGTGCTCATTCTCACGTGCACGGGCGTAAGCTTCGCGCACGGGTCGAACGACGGCCAGAAGGGCATGGGCCTCATCATGTTGATCCTGATCGGCACCGTTCCGACCGTGTATGCGCTGAACCGCGCGATGGAGCCGGCGCGCGTACAGACTTTTGCCGGCAACGGTGAAGCCGTCACCCGAATGCTTGCGTCCCGCCTGGGAACGCAAACGTTGCCGGCGACCGATGAGGGAGCCCGGCTCGCCGTGGGCGCTTATGTCCGCAGCCGAAGCTTCGATTCGAGCACGCTGCCTGCGCTGACAAAGATGATCGGCGCCATCGACGCCCAGGTCGCCTCGTATGGGTCCTTGGCGAACGTGCCCACCGACAAGGTGAACAACGTCCGCAACGACATGTATCTGGTGAGCGAGGCATTCCGGCACATTCTGAAGCAGAATCCCGCCGGGTTCAGCCCAGACGAGCAGAATGTGATCAAGACCTACCGCAGCGGACTGGATCACGCCACCAAGTTCATCCCGACCTGGGTCAAGGTTGCCGTGGCCCTCGCGCTGGGGCTGGGCACGATGGTCGGCTGGAGGCGCATCGTGGTCACGGTGGGTGAGAGGATCGGCAAGAGCCACTTGACCTATGGGCAGGGCGCTTCGGCCGAGCTGGTCGCGATGAGCACGATCAGCATCGCCGATGTGCTGGGCCTGCCGGTAAGTACCACTCACGTGCTCTCGTCGGGCGTCGCAGGGACCATGGCTGCGAACGGCTCCGGGCTCCAATGGAGCACGGTGCGCAACCTGCTGCTCGCCTGGGTGCTGACGCTGCCGGCGTCGATCCTGCTATCGGGCTGCCTGTTCTG
>Ga0335083_10002494_pt1 | contig 24228 bp, 21 predicted proteins | sample Lox_Sample_42_FD_206716 | JGI IMG/M metagenome (GOLD analysis project Ga0335083, IMG submission 206716) | Soil microbial communities from Loxahatchee National Wildlife Refuge, Florida, United States - Lox_Sample_4.2 | ecosystem: Environmental > Terrestrial > Soil > Wetlands | place: USA...
TGGCGATGATCTGCGGCAGGTACTCGGTGGCGCGCGGCTCAAAGTCCGGTGGCAGGATTCCGAGCTGCGCGCAGTCCTCGTGCATGGCGGCGATGAAGCGCGCGGTGAGCGCCTCGGGCGGCTCGCCATTCTCGGCGGCGCGCCGGATGATCTTGTCGTCGATGTCGGTGATGTTGCGCACGTAGGTCAGCCGGTAGCCGCGGTGGCGCAGATATCGGCTCACGATGTCAAAGACCGTGAGCATGCGGGCGTGCCCGATGTGCACGTAGTCGTAGACGGTGAGCCCGCACACGTACATGCGCAGCTGCCCGGGCGTGATGGGCTCGAGCTGCTGCTTCTCGCCCGTGAGGGAGTCGTGGATGCGGATCATGCGAAGCGCGCCAGCCGCGCGCGCGCCTGCCCGGGCGGCATGGCTTTCAGGAGCGGCGCGAGCTCGGGCCCGTGGGTCCGCCCGGTGAGAGCTAAGCGCAGCGGCATGTAGAGGTCTCGGCCCTTACGCCCGCTGGCCGCGCGCGCAGCTCCCGCAATCGCCGCGAGGTCATCGCCCGTGTCGGTGGCGGCGGCGGCCGCCGCGGCGAAGTAGCCGGCGCCGGCGGCGCGCACCACGGCCTCACCGCCCTCTTCCAGCTTGGGCGGCCCGCCGAAGACGATCTCGACCCACGGCAGCGCATCGGCGGGCAGCACCAGGTTGGGAAGAATCGCGCTCACGAAGGCGGTCGCCGTCTTCTCATCGAGCCCGGAAGGCAACACCCCGCCGAGCCAGCGCCGTGCGGCCTCGGGACTCAGGTGATGGACGGCGTCCTTCTGCCACACGATGAGCTGCTGCTCGTCGAAACGCGCCGGCGCGCGCCCGAGGTGCTGCGGCTCGAAGCCCCGGGCCATCTCCGCGAGTGACAGGAATCCATGCAGCGCGCTCGAGTGGCCGAGGCGAAAGAGCTGGTTGAGAAGCGCGAGCGGCTGGTAGCCGCGCTCGCGGTACTCGCGCACGCTGGTCGCGCCATGGCGCTTGGAGAGCGGTGCACCGTCGGCGCCGACGAGCAGCGCCATGTGCCCGTAGGCGGGAGCGGTGAGGCCGAGCGCCTCGAGGATGAGGAGCTGCCGTGGAGTGTTCGCGAGGTGGTCTTCGCCCCGCAGTGCGAGCGTCACTCCCATCGCGGCATCGTCCACGGCGTTCGAGAAGAAGAACGCGGCCGTCCCGTCCGCGCGGCGCACCACGAAGTCGCCGATGTCATCCGTGGCGAAGCTCTGCGGGCCGTGCACCAGGTCCTGGAACTCGACCCGCACCCCGGCCGGCACCCGAAAGCGCAGCGTTGCGGCGAGCCCCTGCGCCGCGCGCTGCGCACGCCCGGCGGCATCGAGGTCCCGGCAGGTACCGCCGTAGCGCGGCGGCTGCCCCGCGGCGCGCTGCGCCCGGCGTGCGAGGTCGAGCTCGAGCGGCGTGCAGAAACACGGATAGACGGCGCCGCGCGCCGTGAGCTGCGCGAAATACCCGGCATAGAGCGCGCCCCGCTGCGACTGGCGGTAGGGGCCGAGCGCGTCCTCGCGGTCGGGACCCGCGTCCCATTCGATGCCGAGCCAGGCGAGGTCCTCGAGCAGCCCGCGCGTGTGCTCCTCGAGGCTCCTTTCCATGTCGGTGTCCTCGATGCGCAGTACGAACCGGCCGCCCGCATGGCGCGCGAGCAGCAGGTTGAAGAGCGCGGTGCGCGCATTCCCCAGGTGCAGCTCGCCCGTGGGGCTCGGCGCAAAACGGGTGACCGGCGGGGGGCTCATCGAGCGCATGGTACGGGAAAGGAGCGAAGCGCCACAAAAGGCACAGGCGCGCACGCACCGCCGCGCTGTCGCTGACTCGCGCGGCGGCTTAGAATCCGCCGCCGCACCTCGCGTTTACCGCGCCTCAACCGCTGGAGGATCGATGCCCCTGAAGCCCCGCGCAGCAGCCGCCGCGTTGCTCCTGATTTCCGCGCTCACGCTCGGCACGGCGCGCGCCGAAGAACAGACCACCCAGGTGCGGGTGGTCACCAACCTGGGCGATTTCGTCATCGAGGTGCGACCCGATCGCGCGCCGCTCAGCGCCGCGAACTTCCTGCGCTACGTGAAGGAGGGCTTCTACACCAACACCCTGATCCACCGCGTGGTGCCGAACTTCGTCATCCAGGGAGGTGGCCACGACGCCGCCACCATGAATCTCAAGCCCGCCCACGAGAACATCGTCAACGAGTCGGGCAACGGCCTGCAGAACAAGCGCGGCGCCGTCGGCCTGGCGCGCAGCTCGGCGCCGCACTCGGGCAATGCCGAGTTCTACATCGACCTGGTCGACAACCCGGATCTCGACCCGGTCCCGACCCGCTGGGGCTATGCGGTTTTCGGCCGCGTGGTGCAGGGGATGGACGTCATCGACAAGATCGGCGAGACGCCGACCGGATCCAGCGGGCCCTTCAAGCAGGACGCGCCCTTGAAGCCCATCGTCATCCAGAGCATGACCATCGTGGCGCCCAGCGCGGCGGCGCCACCGGCTGCGCCGGTGAATCCGGCCGAGCCGCAGAAGATCCTGTCGCCGAAATAGTCCCCGCTGCCTCGCTCCCGGCGATGACGCGCCTCTTCGTCTCGGACGTGCACCTCGGCGCCGACTCGCAGGGCGCGATCGAGCAATTCCTCGGCTTTCTGCGCACGCAGGCCGCGCACGCCGAGGCGCTCTACATCCTCGGCGACCTTTTCGAGAGCTGGGTGGGCGATGACGACCGGAGCGAGGCTGCGCAGACCGTGTGCACGGCGTTGCAGAGCCTCACCGCGGGCGGCGTGCCCTGCTTCGTGCTGCACGGCAACCGGGATTTTCTCTTGGGTCCCGGCTTCTGCGCGAGGAGCGGCTGCCGGCTCATGAGCGATCCGGTCATCGTCGAGCTCGACGGCGAACGGGTGCTCATCACCCACGGCGATGCCCTCTGCACCGACGACCATTCCTACCAGGAGCTGCGCACCATGGTGCGCGATGAGCGCTTGCAGCGATGCTTCCTCGCCCTGCCGCTCGAGCACCGCGAGGTGCTGGTGGATGAGGTGCGCGCCGGCAGCCGCCGGCACACGGCACGCACCGTGCCGACCATCATGGACGTCAACGGCGAGGCGGTCGCGACCGCGTTCCGCGTCGCCGGCGTGCGCCGCATGATCCATGGCCATACCCATCGCCCGGGCATCCACGCGCTGACGGTCGACGGCGAGCCGGCCCAGCGCATCGTGCTGGGCGCGTGGTACGAGCAGGGAAGCTGTTTGAGCTACGAGCGCGGACGCTACGAGCTGCGCGAGCTCGCGCGCTAGCCCGAGCGCGGGCGAGTCCTTCGCCCGCGCTCTGCACAACCAACCGTGGGGTGGTATTCAGTTGCTGGTCGGTGCCGGAGGCGCGCCGGCCGGCGGCGGGCCACGGTGTCCGTAGCCGTGGTGCATCTGCTGCAGCGCCTGGAACTTCTGCAGCTGCACCGTCGAGAGTACGCCCGAGAGCTTCGTGACGGTGTCCTCGCTGATCTGGGTGCGTGCCGCATGCATCGCCTGGAAGTCGGGCTTGCCGCCGGCGGCCCTGGCCTGATCGAACAACGCCTTCATCTGTGCGTGCTCGGCCTGCAGGATGCTCTCGACCTGCGGCTTCTGCGCCTCCGTCAGATCGAGCAGGAGGGCGAGGTTCTCCATGTGACGCGCAGGGTTCCCGGTGCCGCCCGGGCCCTGGGCCAGCGCGCCACCTGCCCAGAGCGCCGCCAGTGCCAGAACGGAAACTTTCATCGACGCTTTCATCGGTGATCTCCTCGTGGCGGTGACATGAGATCTCTTTGCCCCGCACGATCTAAGCTAACGGGCGTGCCGGCGCTCGCGCCGTGAGCAATCGTGAGCGAGTGTCATCGAGGCAAGTGCCCGGCCCGCATCGGTTTTTGAGCCCTCCGCGGGGTCGTCAGCGCCGCCGCGGGAGCCTGAGGGTCGCCTCGAGCCCGCCCTGCGCAAGGTTCGCGAGCGTGAGCGTGCCCCCGTGCGCCTGGGCGATGTCGCGGGCGATCGTCAGCCCCAAGCCCGTGCCGCCGCTGTCGCGGTTGCGCGATTGCTCGAGGCGGTAGAAGGGCTCGAAGACCCGCTCGAGGTCCTCCGCCGGGATGCCCGGCCCCTCATCGCGCACGCGCACGATGAGCTCGCCGTCGTCCTCGATCAGCACGGTGGCGCGGGTGCCGAACTTGACGGCGTTCGCGATCAGGTTGGTGAGGCAGCGCTTGAGCGCCTGTGCCTTGCCGGTCACGGGCGCGAGCGCCCGCCCGCTCACAGTCACCGCGGCGCCCATCTCGGCGAACTGCTGGCGGATGCCCTCGAGCAGCTCGTTCATGTCGAGCGGTACGGCGGGCTCGCCGTCGTCGAGCCCGCGGAACAGCGCCAACGCCTCGCGCACCATGAGCTCCATCTCCGTGAGCTCCTTGCCGATGCGCGCCTGCAGCGCCGGGTCGTCGAGCGTCTCCACCTGCAGACGCAGCCGCGTGAGCGGCGTCTTCAAGTCGTGCGACATCGCCGCCAGTACCCGGCTGCGGCTGTCGAGATAGCGGCGCAGCCGGTCCTGCATGGTGTTGAAGGCGCGTGCGGCGTCGCGCAGCTCGCGCGCGCCGGCCTCGGGGAGCTTCTCCGGGCGCGTATCGCGCCCGACACTGTCGGCGGCCCGCGCCAGCGCCGAGAGCGGCCGGGTGATGCTGCGTGCGGTCACGTAGAGTGCGATCACGAGCAGCAGCACGAGCAACGTCAGGTTGACGCGCAGGTTGCGCGGCAGAGGCGCCCCGCCCGGCATGCGCGTGACCCGAAAGACCTGGCTTGCGCCGTCGGGGAAGCGCACCGCCACGTCATAGCGCAGCGCGCTATCGCCGCGCGCAGCGAGCTCGCGCGCCTCGTAGAACGGCACGGGCAGCGCGATCGCCGGACGGCTCGCATCGAGGGTGCGGCCGACGGTGACCTCGTAGTCCGCGCCGAGCGCGGCCTGCACCTGCTCTCTCAAGGTACGCTCGAAATCGGTGAGCAGCGGCACGCGCACGAAGCTGTGCCCCCGATCGAGCAGGTTGTGCGACGGCCGCGGCGGATCGTCGGGAGGCGGAGGCGGAAGCGTCGGCGGCATAGCGGGCGACAGCCCGGGCGGGGCTCCGGACGGCATGCCAGGCATGCCGGGCGGCAGGCCGCGCGGCGCCGCGAGCTGCGCGAGCGCCGTGGCGCGCTCGGCGGCGCTCAGCGGCGCGAGCATCTGCACGGTCTCGCTGATCCGCCGCGTCCATTCGCGCACGCTGCTCTGCAGGACGAAGGTCTCGCGCTCTTCGGCGATCAGCACCAGACCCGCGGCCTGGGCGATCAGCACCGCGATCACCGAGGCAGCGAGCAGCCGGCCGAAGAGCGACTGGGGCCAGATTCTCAGGCGCAGGTGTCTTACGGGCTCAGTGGCTCTCGACGCTGACGCCGATGACATAACCCTCGCCATAGACGGTCTTGATGATCTGCGGCGCTCGCGCATCGTCGCCGAGGATCTGCCGCAGCCGGCTGATGCGCACGTCGATGCTGCGGTCGAAGGGATCGGCATCGCGCCCGCGCAGGAGCTCCGTCAGCTGCGCGCGTGTCAGCACGCGGTTGCCGGCGGCGAGCAGCACCGCGAGCAGCCGGTACTCGGCGCCGCTCAGCGCCACGTCCTTCCCCTCGGCATCGGTCAGGGTGCGGGTGATGGTGTCGAGCCGCCAGCCGCCGAAGGTGAAGGAGCGCACCGTCTCAGGCGAGGGATCGCGCGGGGCGTGCGCCGAGCGGCGCAGCACCGCCTTGATGCGCCCGAGGAGCTCGCGCGGGTTGAAGGGCTTGGCGACGTAGTCATCCGCGCCGAGCTCGAGCCCGACGATCCGGTCCACGTCCTCGCCGCGCGCGGTGAGCATGATGATCGGCAGCTGCGAGCGGCCGCGCAGCTCGCGGCACAGCGACAGTCCGTCCTCGCCCGGCAGCATGAGGTCGAGCACCAGCAGGTCGACGTGCGAGCGCTCGAGCACCCGGCGCATCTCCCTGCCGTCCGGGACCGCGGTGGTGCGGAACTCGTGCTTCTCGAGGTACTGGGCGAGGAGGCCGCGGATCTCGCGGTCGTCGTCGACGATCAGAAGGTGCGGGCGTTCGTTCATGGCGCTCAGGGCCCCCATGGCCAGCGAGGATACCGGCCAACAGACAGCGGTGCGGGAATTTCGTGCCGTCAGGCTTGTAACGGATTGTCAGGGTGCGAACGGCGGTCCCGAGTGGAAGCGCAGCTCGGGGTCGGGCGCGGTCGCGAGCTCGGCCTCGCGGGCGGCGAGCTCGGCGAGGCGCGGCTGCCACTCATCCGGCGCGCGCTCGTGTGCGAAGGCGAGATAGAGCTCGAAGTGGCGCGCTTCGCAGTGGGCGAGCTGCGGATAGAGCACGGAGAGCGGTGCCGGCAGGGGCTCGGCGGCGAGCAGTGTGAACCGCTCGGCCGAGCGCGCCTCGATGAGCGCGGCCGAGAGCAGCAGGTCGAGCTTCCTCTGCGGGTGAGTGGTCCGCAGCGAGCGCCGCAGTTCCTGCGCATAGCGGCCGGGGCGCTGCCGCACCAGGGGTACCGCGAGCTCGCGCATCGCTCGCTGCACCTGCTCGAAGTGCTTGAGCTCCTCGCGCGCGAGACGCGCGAGCGCGAGCGCGAGTTCCGTGTCCTCCGGATACGCGAAGATCAGCGCCATGGCGCTCGAGGCCGCCTTCTTTTCGCAGTTGGCGTGATCGACCAGCAGCTCCGGCAGGCGCGCCGCTGCCGCCGTCACCCACGCGCGCGGTGTCGGCGCGCCGAGGATCCCCGCCGGCCCCTTCACGCACGCACCTCGCGTGCCAGCCATTCGCTCAACGCGCGCGTCAGTGCCTGCGCGGCTTCCGCGGCGCTCGCGAAGCGGTCCGCCGGCGCCTTGGCGAGCAGCCGCTCGATGAGCGGCTGGAGCGTGGCGCAGCGCTCCGGCAATGCCGGGATCGGCTCCTTGCGATGCTTGTAGACGATCGCCATGGGGTTCTCGGCGCGGTAGGGCTTCTCGCCGGCGAGCATCTCGAAGAGCATCACGCCGAGGCTGTAGAGGTCGCTGCGCGCATCGATCGGCTCGGCATGACCCTGCTCCGGGCTCATGTAGTGAGGCGTGCCGAAGATGGTGCCGCCGCCGGTGACCTCGCTCGTGAGAATGAGGTCCTTGGAGAGCCCGAAGTCGACGAGCGCAATGCTGCCGTCGCTGCGCAGCATGACGTTGCCGGGCTTCAGGTCCCGGTGCAGCACACCCGCCTGATGCACGCGCGCGAGCGCCCGCGCCACCTCGATGGCATAGAGCAGCGCCTCGCGGGGCGTCAGCGCCTGGGCACGCATGCGCCGGCGCAGGTCGCCGCGCGGGAAGTACTCCATGACGAGCCAGGCGTGCTCGTCGCTGATGCCGAGGTCGTAGAGATGCGCAACGCCCGCACCCTCGATGCGCTGCACCAGCTGGTACTCCTGCAGGAAGCGCGCGAACACATCCACCGGGCCCCGCTCCTCCTGCCGGTCGCGCGCCACCTTGAGAGCGACCAGGGTGCCCTCGCGCTCGCTCTCGCCGACGTAGAGGTCGGTGAGCGTGCCGGCGTGCAGCCGCCGGATGCAGCGATAGTCGCGGATGAAGGCATCGCCAAAGCGCTGCGCCGCCCGTCCGGCGCTGCTCGCACGCCACAGCGCCCGCGCGTGCGTCTGGCGCTGCTCGGCGGCGGCGAGCACGCGGCGGAACTCTTCCCCATCGAGTTCCTCGCCGCTCACCGACCACGCCCCGAGCGCCGCCGTCTCGCTCGCCGCTGCGCGGTCGGCGCTTTCGCGCAGCAGCACGATCGGGGCGAAGCCCGCGCGCCCGGCGAGCTCGCGCGCCCAGACGAGGCCGCGCCCGCCCGACCATTGCTCGGCGAGCAGCACGGCGTCGAACCCCTGGGCGAGAAACTCGGGTGCGAGCGCGCCCTGGGCCACGGGGTCGTGCACCGTCAGGCGCGCGTGCGGCCGCCACGACTGAAGCCGCGCGCGCATCTGCGCACAGCGACCGGCGTCTTCGTCGATCAGCAGCACCCGCATGGGAGCGGGATTAGAGCACGGCGGCCCGCGGCCCACCACGCGCACCGGGGAGCGCCGCGGCCGCTTGCGCGCTGAGCTTGAGTCCTATCACGAGGTCGCCGACGTTGGTGCCGGTGGGACCGGTATGCAGCAGGTCTCCGCTCGCCGCGAGCGCCGTGCCCGAGTCCGCCCCCGCGAGGCACGCATCGACGTCGAGGCCGCCGAGCGCCACGCGTGCGCAGCTCTCCGCGTCGATGAGTGCGCCGGCGTCCTCGGTCACGCCATCGGTGCCGTCGGTGCCGGCCGCGAGCAGCATCAGGTCCGCCTGGCCGGCGATCAGCTTCGCGGCGGCGAGCGCCAGGTGCTGGTTGCGCCCGCCCCTGCCGGGATTCGCGGGCAGCTGCACGGTCGACTCCCCGCCCCAGACGCACAGCGCGCTCTCGGTGAGCCGCAGCTCGTGCGCAAAGCGCGCCGCCAGGCGCAGCGCATCATCGTCGAAGCGCCGCTCGGGCGCATGCACCGCCAACCCGAGGGCGCGCGCCGCGGCGGCCGCTGCCGCCACCGCCTGGGAGACGGCGGCGACGACCGAGCGCTCGACGCGATCCGCGCCCTCGCTCGCGCGACCCAAGAGCCCCGAGCCGATCACACCAGGATCATCTCCCGGAACGTCCGAGACGAACAGTGCCCGCGCACGCCGCCCGCCGAGCCGCGCGGTGAGCCCTCCGCCCTTGATGCACGAGAGCGCGATGCGCTTGGCGTTGAGCGCGCCGATCGCGGTGCCGGCGGCGAGCTCCCGGGCCGTGAAGCGCTCGAGCTCGCCGAGCGTGACACCTGGCTTGAGTACCTCGACGAGGCTCGAGGCGCCGCCGGAGATGAGGAACAGCGGCGCGGCGTCCTGCGGCAGCGCCTCGACCCACTTGAGGAGGCGCGCCCCGGCGGCGAGCGAGCGCTGATCGGGCACCGGATGAGAGCCCGCGATGACTTCGACACCGCGCGCGCGCTCGAGCTCAGGCGGCGTGTGGCCGTCGCGGGTGATGATGAGGCTGTGCGCGATCCGCGCGCCGAGCGCATCGTGGGCGCCGAGTGCCATGGCGGGAGCGGCCTTGCCGACCGCGGCGAGCCACACCGGGCCTTGCGCCGCGAGAGCCCCGGAGCCCCCGAGCGCGGCGTGCACGCAGCGCCGGCCGTCGACGGCTGCGAGCGCCGTCTGCAGCAGCCCGAGCAGCAGCTCGCGCCGCGGATCGCCCGACGGTCCCAGCTCAGCTCCCGCGCACCACTTTGAGCTTGCGCCGCGCGCGGCGCTCGAGCTTGGCGGCATCCGAGCGCTCGTCCTGCAGCCGCTCGAGGTACTCGGGGGTCACGTCTCCGGTGACGTAGACGCCGGAGAAGCACGAGGTGTCGAACTCCTCGATGCGTGCGTCCTCGTGCTTGCAGGCGACGATCAGGTCCTCCAGGTCCTGGTACACCAGCCAGTCGGCGCCGATCAGGCGCGAGATCTCCTCGACGCTGCGCCCGCTCGCCACCAGCTCGCTCGCCGCCGGCATGTCGATGCCGTAGACGTTCGGAAAGCGTACCGGCGGGGCGGCGGAGGCGAAGTACACCTTGGCCGCGCCCGCCTCGCGCGCGAGCTCGATGATCTGCGCCGAAGTGGTGCCGCGCACGATCGAGTCATCGACCAGCAGCACCGTCTTGCCGCGGAACTCCAGATCGATGGCATTCAGCTTGCGGCGCACCGATTTTTCGCGCTCTTCCTGCCCCGGCATGATGAAGGTGCGGCCGATGTAGCGGTTCTTGATGAAGCCTTCGCGGTATTTGACGCCGAGCCGCTGCGCGAGCTGCAGCGCGCTGGTGCGGCTGGTGTCGGGAATCGGGATGACGACGTCGATGTCGTGCTGGGGGCGCTCGCGCAGGATCTTGTCCGCGAGCCGGTCGCCCATGCGCATGCGCGCCCGGTACACCGAGATGTTGTCGATCTTCGAGTCGGGCCTGGCGAAGTACACGTACTCGAAGATGCAGGGCGTGTGGTGCTGCGTGGCGATGCACTGCTGGGCGTGCAGCCGTCCCGCCTCGTCGATGAACACCGCCTCGCCCGGCGCCACGTCGCGCACCAGGCGGAACGCGAGCGAATCGAGCGCCACGCTCTCGGAGGCGAGCATCCACTCGGTGCCGCGCGCCGTGCGCCGCTCGCCGAGCACCAGCGGACGGATGCCGTTCGGATCGCGGAAACCGAGGATGCCGTGACCGATCACCATGGCGACCACCGCGTAGCCGCCGCGGCAGCGGCGATAGACGGCGCTCACCGCCGCGAACACGTCCGCCGGCGTGATGCGCGCCGTGCCCACGCGCTGCAGTTCCGAGGCGAATACGTTGAGCAGCACCTCGGAGTCCGAGGTGGTGTTGAGATGGCGGCGATCCTCGCGGATCAGGATCTCGGCGAGCTCGGCGGCGTTGGTGAGGTTGCCGTTGTGGCCGAGGCAGATGCCGTAGGGTGCGTTGACGTAGAAGGGCTGGGCCTCGGAGGCGCTGTCGCAGCCGGCGGTCGGATAACGCACGTGGCCGATGCCGGCGTTGCCCTTCAGCTCGAGCATGTGATGCTGCTGGAAGACATCGCGCACCAGTCCCGGGCCCTTGCGCACCGAGAGCTCGCCCTCGCCCGAGGTGGCGATGCCGGCCGCGTCCTGGCCGCGATGCTGCAGCACGGTGAGCGCGTCGTAGAGGCGCTGATTGACTGCGCTCGTGCCGACTATGCCGACGATGCCGCACATGGGCTGCTCTCTAGCTCCTCATACCTGGGTGTCGCGGCTGTGGGGCAGGCCACCCTCCCCCACCAGGAAGCGCAGCGCATTGGCCACCGACTCGCCGGTCGGAATGAGATGCGAATCGCGCCACCAGTGCTCGCGATCGAGATGCACCAGCTGGCCGAAGATCACGAACAGGCCGAGGAACAGCAGTCCCCGCAGGCCGCCGAAGGCGAAGCCCCCGAGGCGGTCGACTCCGCTGAAGATCGACAGCCGTACGAACTGGCTCACCATGGCGCCGATCAGCGCGCCGAGCAGCAGCACCAGGAACAGGATCACCAGGCGCGCCACCCACGGCTTCACGCTCGCCCCGGCAAGCAGCCCCCCCAGGTGCGGCTCGATGACGTCGGAGAAGTGCCAGGCGACGATCACCGCCGCGATCCAGGTGACGAACGCGATCACTTCGCGCAGCAGTCCGCGGGCAGCGCCCAGGATCGCAGAGAGCAGCAGCGCCGCCATGATCACGTAGTCGGCTGTATTCATTGCGGATGGGTGCGGGCACGCCGATTGCGTGCGGCGCGGATTGTACAAGAGCACCCGCACCGGCGACGAGCGCTGTGTCGCACCGGCACGCGGCTACTTCGCCATGACCGCGCCCTTGTGACCCTGCGCGGCGAGCTTCGCCGCCATCTGTTCCGCTGCCGCGCGCTCGGGCGTCGGGCCCACCTGCACGTGATAGAGCCGGCGTCCGGTCGTGCCCCGCGACACGCTCACCGCATAGCCGAGCGAGCGCACCTGTTGCGCGAGTCGGTCGGCGTTCGAGCGGTTGGCGAAGCTGCCGAGCTGCACCACCCAGCCGGCGGCGCTCGGGGCCGCCGCTGTCGTTGCGGCAGCCGGCGGCGGACCCGGCGGCGGCTTGTGCTCGCTCGGCACGGCGGCCGTCTTCGCAGGCGGCACCGCCACGGGTACGGGCGCAGCAGTCGAGGGCGTCGCCGGCTGTGGCGCGGCCCGCTCGGCCGCCGCCGGCGCGAGCGGCGAAGGCGCCGCGCCCGCGGGCTGCGGCTGCGCGCTGCCCCCGTGGGCTTCGTCCGCCAGACTGATGGTGTAGGAGCGTAATGGCGGTTCCTCCGCCGACGAGCCCGGGCCGTGCGCGCGTGCCACCGGACGAATCGGCCCGCTGAGCAACTCGGGCACCAGCACGACGATCAGGCCCACGAGAATGATTGCGCCCGTCAGCCGTTCTTTCACCAGGGTGTCCACGATGGGGGCGAAAGCCGCGAAAGCCAAGTGGGCAGACGCCGCACTGATTCGTTCTCGCCTCGAGCTCAGCGCTGCGTCCGTCCGACGCTTCCTAGTATATCCGAAGCCATTCGAGCGCCGGCCCCACCGTGAGGAAGGAACCCAACACCACGACCCGGTCGCCCGGGCGCGCGAGCGCCGCCGCCCGCTCGCAGCCCGCCGCCACCGAGTCGGCGAGCGTGCGGTGCGCGTTCGCAGCGAGCAGCCGCCCGGCGAGCTCGGCGGCACTGCCGCCACGCGCGCCCGGCAGCGCGCACACGATCCAATGATCGACGAGCGGCGCGAGCGCGGCGCCGATCCCGGCCGCGTCCTTATCGGCGAGTACGCCCGCGACGGCGAGCGTACGCGCGCGTGTCCCGTCGGAGCGCACCGCGGGTGCCAGCTCGCCGAGGTGCCCGGCGAGCACGCGCGCGGCGGGCTCGTTGTGCGCGATGTCGAGGATCCACTCGATGGGACCCGGGACGATCTGCAGGCGCCCCGGGAGGCGCACGCTCCCGAGCGCGGCATTCACCGCGGCACGGTCGAGGGCTCGCCCCGGCGGCGCACACGGCTCGAGCGCGGCGACCGCGGTGATCGCCGTGGCGGCGTTGCGGTATTGGATCGAGCCCGCAAGCGCCGAGGGCGCGAGATCCTCGAGCGCGAGGCCGGGCCCCCGGTAGCTCCAGCGGTCGCCCGCGCGCTGCCAGGTGAAATCGCGGCCCGCGATCAGGGCGCGCGCCGGCAGCGCCGCGATCGTCCGGTACACGCTCGCGGGCATGTCGGCGGTGCCGAGCACGGCCGCGCGGCCGGCGCGGAAGATGCCGGCCTTCTCCCGCCCGATCGAGTCGAGGCTGTCGCCGAGCCAGTCGCGGTGGTCGAGCCCCACGGAGGCGAGCACGGCGACATCCGCCGCGACCAGGTTCGTGGCATCGAGCCGCCCGCCCAGGCCCACCTCGAGCACCGCAATCTCGATCCGGCGGCGCGCGAAGGTGAGGAGCGCCGCGAGCGTGTTGTACTCGAAGAAGGTCAGCGTGGTGGCGCGGCGCGCCGCCTCGATCTGCTCGAAGGCCTCGATGAGCTCGGCATCGCTCGCCTCGACGCCTGCGATGCGGATGCGCTCGTGGTAGCGCACCAGATGCGGCGAGGTGAAAAGACCCACCCGCCAGCCGAGCGCCCGCAGCAACGCCTCGGCATGCGCGGCCACCGAGCCCTTGCCGTTGGTGCCGCCGACGGTGATGACGCGGAAGGCGGGCGCGGCGACCCCGAGGCGCTGCGCCACCTCGGTGACACGCTCGAGCCCCAGGTCGATGGTGCGCGCGTGGACCGCCTCCTGAAGCTCGAGCCATTCGGCGAGCGTGCGCACGGGGAAGTTTCGCGGCGCTTCGGGCGGCGCGCAGTGCGCCTTCAGGCCGCGGCGAGCGGGAGCTTCAGCAGCAGCCGCAGGAGTGCCGCAATCCGGTCGCGCATGTCGCGCCGGTCGACGATCAGGTCGATCGCGCCGTGCTCGAGCAGAAACTCGGCGCGCTGGAAGCCCTCGGGCAGCGTCTCGCGCACGGTCTGCTGGATCACCCGCGGGCCCGCGAAGCCGATCAGTGCGCGCGGCTCGGCGATGTTGAGATCGCCGAGGAGCGCGAGGCTCGCCGACACCCCGCCGGTCGTGGGATCGGTCAGCACCGAGATGAAGGGCATGTGCGCCTGCGCGAGGCGCGACAGCGCCGCGGCGGTCTTGGCCATCTGCAGCAGCGAGTAGAGCGCCTCCTGCATGCGCGCCCCGCCGCTCGCCGTGAAGCACACGAACGGGCGGCGCTCCTGGATGCAGTAGTCGACGCCGCGCTTGAAGCGCTCCCCCACCACCGAGCCCATCGATCCGCCGAGGAACTGAAACTCAAATGCCGCCGCCACTACCGGCAGGGCGTGCAGCGTTCCCTCGAGCACCACCAGCGCATCGCTCTCGCCGGTCGCCTTCTGCGCCTGGGTGAGGCGGTCGCGATAGCGCTTGCTGTCGCGGAACTTCAGCGGGTCCTCGGGCGCGATGGCCGCGCCGATCTCCCCGAGCGTGCCCTGGTCGAGGAAGCGCTCGAGCCGCTCGCGCGCGCGGATGCGCATGTGGTGGCTGCACTTGGGGCAGACGTACAGATTGCGCTCGAGCTCCGCGCGGTAGAGCACGGCATCGCACGCGGGGCACTTGATCCACAGCCCCTCCGGCACCGAGCGCGTGCGCCGCTCGGTCTTGATGCGCGAGGGCATGATCTTCTCGAACCAGGACATGTGCGTACGACTTCGGGCTTCAGGGCACGGCGCCGGCGGCGGAGCGGCCGATCATAACTCACCGGCCCAGGGCCCCCGGACCTCGGGCGGCGGCGGCAGGGCGAACGCTGCCGGGTAGCGCACCTCCCACAGGTACAGGCCCCCGGCGGGGGCCGTGGCGGCGCTGCGGGTCCGGTCGCGGCCCTCGAGCACCGTGCGCGCCCATTCCGGGCGCTCGTCCCCCTTGCCCACGGCGATCAGGAGGCCGGCGAGGTTGCGCACCATGTGATGGAGGAAGGCGTTGGCGACCGCCTCGATGACGATCCAGTCGCCGTGCCGCTCGACCGCGAGGCGGGTCAGGCGCCGGATGGGCGACTTGGCCTGGCACTCGGCGGAACGGAAAGCGCTGAAGTCGTGCTCGCCGATGAGCTGCGCCGCCGCCTGCGCCATCGCCGCGACATCGAGCGGGCGCCTCACCCAGGCGGCGCGCGCGGCGCTCAAGGCCGAGCGCGCGGTGCGGTTGAGGATGAGATAGCGGTACACGCGGCCTGCCGCGCAGTAGCGCGCGTGAAAATGCGCCGGCACGGGCTGCGCCCACAGGACGGCGACATCCGGCGGCGCCTCGCTGTTGGCTCCGAGGATCCAGCTGCGCGGGCTGCGCTCGGCGTGCGTGTCGAAGTGCGCGACCTGCGCGCGCGCATGCACGCCCGCATCGGTGCGCCCGGCACAGGTGGCGCTCACGGGCTCGGCGGCCACGGCGGCGAGCGCGCGCTCGATCGCCCCTTGAACGGTACGCAGCGATTGCTGGCTCTGCCAGCCCGCGAAGGCTGAGCCGTCGTACTCGATGCCGACGGCAATGCGGTTCATGGGTTGTCAGCCTGCTGAAACGGCCGCAGGCCGTTTCGGCCCATCAAGCGACCATCAACCCGGCAGCGACTCCATCAGCCGCTGTGCCTCCTGCTTCTGCGCCGCGGAGCCTTCGCTCATCACTTCCTCGAGGATGTTGCGCGCTCCATCCGGGTCGCCCATGTCCATGTAGGCGCGGGCAAGATCGAGTTTGGTGCCGACCTCGCTCATCGTCACGGGCTCGAGATCCGGCAGCGCGAGATCCTCGGAAGCGAGGCGCTGCGTCGCCGCAAAGGCCGCGTCCGGTACGGTCGCCGTGCCGACGTCGAGGTCGAGCTTGCCGTTGTTTCCCGGGTAGGTCCCGGTACCGAGATCGAGATCGACTCCCGAGGTACGGATCTGGGCATGAGTGCCGGTCGTCGCGCTGCTGCTCACGTCGATGTCGACGGTATCGCCGCGCAGTGCCGCGAGGCGCGAGGTCTGCGAGCCGTCCTGGAGCGGCCCGGACTGCGTCAGCGCAGTCTCGAGCTCTTCCTGGTCGAACTGCCACTGTCCGGTGGTCGAGGTCTTCGCGTGCACCGCCTGCTCGGCGGTGTCCTCGAGCTTCTTGCGCGTCTTCTCGTCGAACCCGGCGATCATGGTCGGCGCTTCGGCGCCGGTGCCGAGGGCGGGCTGTTCCTGGGTGTCGACGTTGCCGAGGTCGAGTCCGAGATCGTCGATCGCGAGCTCCGCGGTCTGGTCTCCGGCGCCCGGGCGCATCGCGGGCGCGACCGGCGCGCGCACCGTGCGGTCGTCGCCCTCATCGAGCATCGGCTGCTCGACGGTCGGGCCTTCGGCATCGCTGCTCGGCTGGCGCATCTTGCTGGTCATCTGCCGCGTGCTGCCGGTCGCGGCGCCCCGCAGCGCCGTGAGATTGCGGTCGGTGACCCCGGTGGTGGACTCGGTCAACTGTCCCGGGCCCTCGCCCACCGCCGATCCGATGTCGAGGTCGACTGGCTGCTCGGTCGGCACCGGCTCGCCGAGCAGATCGAAATCGACCCGACTCTGTCCGCCCTCGAGGTCGAGGTCCACGCCACCGGCGGCGGCGCCACCCACGGCCGCGCCGCTCGAGAACAGCGGGTCCTCGGGCGCGAGCTGCTTGCCCATGATCAGGATCTTTTCCCACTCGCCGGGCGCGGCTGCGGCGCGCGTCTGCGCGAGCTCGTGCGCGGTCTGCAGGAACTGCTCCTTGTTGCCCCAGACGAAGAACACCTCGAGGAGCTTGAGCTTCAGGTCCCGCCGCCCGGGCTCGCGGCCGATGGCGATGCCGATGAGGTCGGCCGCCTGATCGTAGAGGCCGTAGGCCATGTGGAAGTCGGCCTCGGCCAGCGGGTCGCCCTGGTCGAGGTTGATCGCGGTTTCGCTGCTGATCGTGTCGTCGGCCGTGACGTGCCTCGGCGCCGGCGCCGGGGCGGCCGCGGCGGCCCCGATCCGCGGGCGCTCGTGAGTGCCGGTCTCTTCCACGATGACGTCGGGCTCGGGCTCGGTGAGGGGCATCGCGCGCATGGTCGGCGCGTCGAACCCGCCTGAACCGCGCGCGGAGCCGCCACCCAGGGCCCCACCCGCACCGCTCGCTCCGGCAACCGCTGCAACCGCCAGCCGGCCGAGCGAGTCATCGAATTCGGAGGCACGGCGCGAGCGCAGGAAGCGCAGGCCCGCGATGCCGGCGAACACCAGCGCGACGAGCGCCAGCACCCACCAGTAGCCCACGAGCGTGTCGAGGATCGAGCCACCCCCGGCGGGCGGAGCCGTCGCCGGCTTGGCGGCGGGGACGGGCTTGGGCAAAGGCTTTGAGACCGGCGGCGGAGCTGCGGCGGCCGGCGGCGGCGGCGCCTCTTCCTTGGGCGCGGGCGGCTCGACCGCAGGCTTCTCTGCGGCTGGCGGAGGAGGCGCGGCCTGGGCGACCGGCGGCTTCACGGGCGCGGGAGTCGCCGCAGGCGCAGGCGCGGGCGCCGCAGGAGGCGCGGCCTGGGCGGTCTGCTTCGCGGCGAGCTCGCTTTGCAGGCGAGCGAGATCCTGATTCTTGAGCTCGAGGAGGCGCTTCTGCTCGGCGAGCTGTCCCTCGAGGTCCTTCACTTGGCCCTTGAGCGCGGACAGCTCGGCGCTGTTGGCCGCAGTGCCGGCACCCGCCGATGCGGTCTCGGTCGGCGTGACCAGATGCAACCGTCCGGGCTGCGAGCCCTGCGCCGCGCCGCCGACCGGGGCCGCGGCGGTCTCGCCGCTGCCGGCCGCAGGGGCTGCGTTGGAACGCCACGCAGCGAACTGCCGGCTGATCTCCGCGGTCGCCTCGGCGGGCGGGATGGCTGCCGCCGTCGCCGCGTCGGGAATGCGCACGACGCTGCCCGAGCGCAGCACGTTCATATTCTGGTCGAAGGCCTTGGGGTTCGCCTGGTAGATGGCGAGCATCCAGCTGCGCGTGCGCGCGTCGTTGGTGCTCGCGCCGGTGACGCTGCGCGCGATCCCGGAGAGGGTATCGCCGCGCTGTACGACGCGAGTCGTGTCGGTGCCTTGCAGTGCCGGGCTCTCGGCCGCAGCGCTCGTGGGTTCCGGAGCGGGCGAGGCGGCCGCGCTCGGCGCGGGCGCGGTTTTCTCGGTGCGCGCGGGCGGCGCGGCGGCGGGGGGCGGCGGCGCTTCGGCCGGGGCAGGTGTCGCTTCCGCCGCTGCAGGAGTCGCGGCCTCGGTGGCGGCGGGTGCGGTGGCGGCCGGTGCGGCGGAGGCGGCAGGAGCTGCGGTGTCCGCCCGCGCGATCGTGCCGGCGCGCGTATCGGCTCCCGTCGCCGGCGCGCTGATCGGTGCACTGGCCACGGCCGACTGACTCGGCGTGTATACCGGCGGGTCGAGCAGCATCGTGTATTCGCGCACCAGCTGACCGTGCGACCAGCTCACGCTGATCAACAGCGTGACGAAGGGATCGGTGATCGGATCGGCTGACTTGAGCTTGATGACCTGGCGGCCGTCCGGCGTGTCCGCCAGGCGCAGCTGCAGGCTCGTCAGGTAATTGGGGTAGTCGAGCCCGTACTGAGAGAACATCTCGCGCGACGCCAGGTGCGCCTGCAGCGTGTTGACCTCATCCGGCGCGACGTCGGTGATCTCGATCACCGCCTCGAGGGGTGCGTTCAGCGGCGAGAGCAGATGAATGTCTCCGAGACCAAGGGCAAACGCCGCTGACGGCAAAGCCAGCAGCAATGCCAGCGCCCGGCTTGAGCGTTTGGCGAACATCACACCACCCCGGCAGGAATCATTTGAAATGTCTTGTAGAAACAATCGGATGGACGATAAGTTGCGAGTCCACCACGAATTGGGCGGCAATATAACTTAAATAGGCTGCCAACCCAAAGCCTGGGGGCACCCGCGGCCGTCGATCGCGGCTGTTCGGCGCACATTGTCGGGCACTATCCTCGAGTCAAATCCCCGCTCGGAAGAGACGAGAGTTTTACGGATTCTCGGGACATAAACTGTGTCGCGGTTCGCCTCGGAGGGGGGCTGGCGGCCGGTGGCCCCGGTGGAAATGTGATCGCCGCCACATCTCGAGCGCGGCTGCGTCGGCTGCGCTCACGGGGGTGAATTTCCCGCGCGCCCGCAGCAGCGCCGCGCGCGCCTCGTTCAGCGGCGCGGAGCGCCCGGGATCACCGGCGTCGGGGACCTCACGTCGGCGTTCTGGGCACGCTGGCGCAGGTAGTGATCCATGAGCACGATGGCGAGCATCGCCTCGGCGATCGGCGTCGCGCGCAACCCCACGCACGGGTCGTGCCGGCCGGTGGTCACGATCTCGGTCGCGTTACCGGCAACATCGATGGTACGGCCGGGGAGCTGGATGCTGGAGGTGGGCTTGAGTGTCAGATGCGCGACGACGTCCTGCCCGGAGGAGATCCCACCGAGCACCCCGCCCGCGTGGTTGCTGAGAAACCCGCCCGGAGTGAGCTCGTCGCGATGCTCGCTGCCGCGCTGCGCGGCGGAGGCGACGCCCGCGCCGAGCTCGACCGCCTTCACGGCGTTGATGCCCATGAGCGCGTGAGCGATGTCGGCATCGAGGCGATCGAACACCGGCTCGCCGAGGCCCGGAGGCACGCCGCTCGCGACCACCGTGACGCGCGCGCCGACCGAATCGCCCGCCTCGCGCATCTTCCAGATCAGCTCCTCGAGCTCGGGCACGCGCCCGGGATCCGGGCAGAAGAACGGATTCTGGTAGGCAAAGGCCGGATCGACCGGCTCGAGGACGAGCGAACCGACCTGGCTCAGGTAGCCGTAGATGCGCACGCCGAGCCGCTGCGCGAGATAGCGCCGCGCGATCGCGCCCGCGGCGGTGCGCATCACCGTCTCGCGCGCCGATGAGCGTCCGCCGCCGCGGTAGTCGCGCACCCCGTATTTCTGCTGGTAGGTGTAGTCGGCGTGCCCGGGGCGGAAGCGGTCCTTGATGCGCTCATAATCCCTCGAGCGCGCATCCGTGTTCTCGATGAGGAGCCCGATCGGCGTGCCGGTCGTGCGCCCCTCGAAGACCCCCGACAGAATGCGCACCTGGTCGGCCTCGCGCCGCTGACTCACGAAGTGCGAAGTCCCCGTGCGGCGGCGGTCCACGTCCTGCTGCAGATCGGCCTCCGAGAGCTCGAGCCCCGGGGGACAGCCGTCGACGATGGCGCCGAGCGCCGGTCCATGGCTCTCGCCGAAGGTGGTCACGGTGAAGAGCTTGCCGATGGTATTGCCGGACATGGACGAGTCTCAGCGCGCCTCGAGTTGCTCGCGTCTCAGCAGCAGCACGCCGCCGCCGCCGCGCGCGAACTCGAGCCACAGGAACGGGAGCCTGGGGAAAGCGCGCCGCACGGCGTGCTCGGTGTTGCCGACCTCGACGATGAGGAGGCCCCGCGGCGCGAGATGGCGGCGCGCCTCGCGCAGGATGGTCGTCACGGAATCGAGACCGCGCCGCCCGGCCGCGAGCGCCACGCGCGGCTCATGCCGGTATTCCGGTGGCAGTCGTTTGAGCTCACGGGCTCCTACGTAGGGCGGATTTGCCACGATGATATCGTAGGTCCTGCCCCCGAGCGCACTGAAGTGGTCGGATTGCTCGAGATGGACGCGCGCGCCGAGGCGGTGGCGCCGCACGTTGATGCGCGCCACTTCGAGCGCCGCCGCGGAGATGTCCACGGCGTCGACCTGCGCCCCGGGTAAGGCCTTCGCGCAGGCGATGGCGATGCAGCCCGAGCCGGTGCCGAGATCGAGTACGCGCCGCACCCGCCTGGGGTCGGTCCACGGCGCGAAGCCGCGCTCGATGAGCTCCGCGAGCGGCGAGCGCGGCACGAGCACCCGTGCATCGACGTGGAACTCGAGCCCCGCGAACCAGGTGACGCCGGTCAGGTAGGGCGCCGGGATGCGCTCGGCGATGCGTCGCGCGATGAGCTCACCCGCGCGCGCGGCCCCGGCCGCGCCCACCCGCCGCCGGTAGAGCGCGGCGCCCCCGCCCTGCGGGAGGCCGAGCGCGTGCAGCGTGAGGCTCGCGGCCTCATCGAGGGCATTGTCCGTGCCGTGGCCGAAATGCACTCGCGCACGCGCGAGCCGCCGCGCGCCGCGCTCGATGAGGCGGCCGACGGTGAGCGGCTCGCCGTCCCCGCCCGGTGCGCGGCGCAAGCCCCGGGACGCCCGGTCTCGCGCACGGGTATGAAATAATTCGCTCATGAGCACCGTGCGACTGCGCTGGCTCCTCATCCCGGCCGCCGCCGCAGCGGCGCTCGCCGGCTACTGGCTGGCGCAGCAACTTGACAGGGAAACTCCCGTGCTGGCAAGCGGCACGTGGCTGCCGCAACCGAAGCCGATCGCCGACTTCGAGCTCGAGGATGCGAGCGGACGGCCCTTCACGCGCGCGCGCCTCGCGAGCGCCCCGACGCTGGTCTACTTCGGCTTCACGCACTGCCCCGACGTCTGTCCGACGACGCTCGCGAAGCTTGCGCAGGTGCGGCGTGCTGCGGCGCTGCCGGCCCTGCGGGTGCTGTTCGTCAGCATCGATCCCGGGCGCGACACCGCCGAGGCCGTGGGACGCTATGCACACGCGTTCGATCCCGCCTTCGAGGGTGTAACGGGAAGGCCGGATCAGATCGCTGCAGTCGCCCGGAATTTTGCGGTGGCCGTAAACCGCGTCGAGCTCCCGGGGGGCGACTACACCATGGATCATTCGGCGGTGATCTTCCTGGTCGCGGCCGGCAGCATCGTCGCGATCTTCACGCCTCCCTTCGAAGTACCGGCCCTGGTGGCGGACCTGCGCCGCGCGGGCCGGTACCTCGGGGCGGGGCCGGGAGGGCACTCGACGTGAGCAGCGGCGACGACACGGGGGCGCGCCTGTTCGTCGGGCTGCAGTACCTGCTGCCGCAGCACTTCTTGTCGCGCGCGGTGCACTGGCTGGCGCGCTCGCGCTGGCGGTGGGTCAAGAACGCGCTCATCGACAACTTCATCGTCAACTATCGCCCCGACCTGGCGGAGGCCGAAGAGCCGGATCCGCGCAAGTACGAGAGCTTCAACGCCTTCTTCACGCGCGCGCTGCGCGCGGGCGCGCGCCCCGTGGACGCAGCTGCCGGCGCGCTCGTCTCGCCGGTCGATGGCACGTTGAGCCAGATCGGCCGGACCGATGGCTCGTGGCTGGTGCAGGCGAAGGGCCTCGGCTACACGCTCGAGTCGCTCCTCGGCGAAGCGGCTCCCGCGTGGGCGCCGGTATTTCGCGACGGCGCCTTTGCCACGCTCTACCTCGCCCCCTGCAACTACCATCGCGTCCACATGCCGTTCGCCGGGACGCTCCAGGCGGCCTGGTACGTGCCGGGGCAGCTCTTCAGCGTGAACGCCACGACGGCCGCGCAGGTGCCGGGGCTGTTCGCCCGCAACGAGCGCGTGGTGTGCGTGTTCGCGGAAGGGACGCTTTCCTTTGCGCTGGTGCTGGTGGGGGCGCTGTTCGTGGGCAGCATGTCGACCGTCTGGCATGGGGAGATCACTCCGCGCACGCCCCGGGTGCGTGCGGACCTGGCGCTCGATTTCGTGCGCACGGGACTCAAGCTCGAGAAGGGTGCCGAGATGGGCCGCTTCAACATGGGCTCGACCGTCATCCTGCTGCTGCCGCCCGGCCGCAGCGAGTGGCTCTCCCCGCTCGCTCCCGGCGCCATCGTCCGGGTGGGCCAGGTGCTCGCGCGACTCACATGAGGCCGGCCGAGGACTGGCGACCGAACGCCTCGCGTGAGGCGCTGCGCGAGCGCGCCGCATCGCTGGCACGCGCGCGCGCTTTTTTCGCCGCGCGCGGCGTACTCGAGGTCGACACCCCGGCGCTCGTCAACTCGCCGGTGAGCGATGTGCACCTCGCGAGCGCGCGCGTCGAGCTCGCGGCAGAGGGCGCCGCGGCGGCTCAGGGCCCGAGCCTCTACCTGCACACCTCGCCCGAATACGCCATGAAGCGCCTGCTCGCCGCGGGCCTTCCCGACATCTACCAGATCTGCCACGTGGTGCGCGGCAACGAGCGCGGCCGGCTGCACAACCCGGAGTTCACGCTCATCGAGTGGTATCGCCTCGGCTTCACCCTCCCCGCCCTCATGGACGAGGTGGACGCGCTGGTGAGGGAGCTGCTTGGGAGCGCCGCCGCGCAGCGCGCGCGCGAGCGCCTGACTTACCGGGAAGCCTTTACGCGCGCGCTCGGCCTCGATCCCTTCTCCGCCACGGACGCGCAGCTGCGCGAGGCGGCGCGGCACCTCGGACTCGCCGCAGGCGCAGCGATCGCCGGGCGCGACGAGCTGCTCGAATTTCTCGTGGCCGTGGGTGTCGGCCCGCGACTCGGGCGCGGCGCCCTCACCTTCATCCACGGATATCCGGCGAGCCAGGCGGCGCTCGCGCGGCTCGACCCGCGGGACGAGCGCAGCGCGCTGCGCTTCGAGCTCTACTGCGAGGGGGTCGAGCTCGCCAACGGGTTCGAAGAGCTGCAGTCCGCATCCGAGCAGCGCGCGCGCTTCGAGCGCGACAACGCGGAGCGGCGCCGCCGCGGGCTCCCCGCCTCGCCGCCCGATGAGCGGCTGCTGGCGGCGCTCGCCGCCGGGCTGCCGGGGTGTGCCGGCGTCGCGCTCGGCTTCGACCGCACGCTGATGCTCGCGCTCGGGGCGCAGCACATCGAGGAGGTCCTCTCCTTCTCTACCGGGCGTGCGTGAGCGCATGAGCTCACCCGCGGCGCGCGGCGCATGACTTCGGTGCGGCTCTCACCCCGGGGGCTCGCACTCGGCGCCGCCGCCTTCACGATCTGGGGATTGTTCCCGGCCTACCTGCATCCTCTGAGCGGTGTGCCGGCCATCGAGATCATCGCGCACCGCATCGTCTGGTCGTGCGTGTTCCTGCTGGTCGTGCTCATCGTGCGGGCCGAGCTGTGGCGGGTCACGGCGACACTCGGCCGGCCGCGCCTCTTGGCGGGGCTCGCGGCTTCGGCGCTCCTCATCAGCTGCAACTGGCTGGTGTACGTCTGGAGCGTCACCCACCAGCACATCGTCGAGTCGAGCCTCGGCTACTACATCAATCCGCTGGTGAACGTGCTGCTCGGGGTGCTGGTGCTGCGCGAGCGGCCGAACGTCGTGCAGTGGACCGCGATCGCGCTCGCCGCGGCGGCGGTGCTCTATCTGGCCGTCGCTGCCGGGCGTCCGCCGTGGATCGCCTTCGCGCTGGCGCTGAGCTTTTCGCTCTACGGCTTCGTGCGCAAGGTGATCAGCGTCGATGCCCTGCCGGGACTTGCCACCGAGACGCTGCTGCTGCTGCCGCCGGCGCTCGGCTATCTCCTCTGGTGCCAGCTCGCCGGGGTGGCGGCGCTGACCCATGACGGATCTGCGATCGCGGCGCTGCTCGTCGGCAGCGGCATCATGACGGCGGTGCCGCTGTTTCTGTTCGCTTACGCGGCGCGCCTGCTGCCTTATTCGACCGTGGGTGTGCTGCAGTACATAGGCCCCAGCCTGCAGCTCGCCGTGGGCGTGCTCTTCTACCACGAGGCCTTCGGACCGGCGCGCGGGC
>Ga0335083_10002499_pt1 | contig 24193 bp, 19 predicted proteins | sample Lox_Sample_42_FD_206716 | JGI IMG/M metagenome (GOLD analysis project Ga0335083, IMG submission 206716) | Soil microbial communities from Loxahatchee National Wildlife Refuge, Florida, United States - Lox_Sample_4.2 | ecosystem: Environmental > Terrestrial > Soil > Wetlands | place: USA...
CGGCGCCTCCGGCTCCTCCAGCGCCGGGCAAGGCGGGGAAGGCCTTGCCATCGCCGAAAGCTGAGCCACAGGCGACTGATAACTGAGCAGTGGCAGTCTTTCGAAAGCAGCGTTCAGAGTTTTCAAACTTTGAGATCTTGAGATCGGATCCGCATTTTGCGGCGTCTATGCTGCACGCAGACAGCGGATTCCTCGCCCCGCTCGGAATGACAAAGTCGGGGAAACTTCGAAACCTTGCTTTAGGGACTTTGCTTCTCTTTCACTAGCTGTTCCACCCGCGCCAATACCTCATCTTCAGCCATAGCAGTGGAGTTGATCACTATGGCGTCGTCGGCTGCTACCAGCGGGGAGGCCGCGCGGGTGCGATCGCGATGATCGCGTTCCCGGAGTTCAGCGGCAACGTTGGGCGAGACTGGTCCGGAAATTTTCTGCTGAGCCATGCGGCGCTGCTCGCGAACGACGGGATCTGCATCGAGAAAGATCTTTAGATCTGCATCCGGAAAAACCTTCGTTCCGATGTCGCGGCCTTCCATCACGATACCGCCGCCTGAGCCCATGGCACGCTGGTGAGAAACCATCCACTCCCGCACCTGGGAATGGACAGAGATCTTTGAAGCTCCATCGGTGACGTCGCGCTCGCGAATGCGCTGCGAAACGTCTTTGCCATCGAGCAGGGTGCGGTTACCGGTCAGCGTCGGTTCCAGACGAATGTTCGATCGATCCGCCAAGACCACGAGGGCATTTGCATCGTCGAAAGAAGTGTCGTTTTCGATTGCCTTGAGCGCGAGCGCACGATACATTGCGCCGCTTTCGAGATTCACGTACCCGAGTTTGCGCGCCAGGCGCGCCGCGATGGTGCTCTTCCCCGCTCCAGCCGGGCCGTCAATGGCAATGATGAGTTTTCGGGGATTTTGATCGCTGGAGTTCTGGTTCATGAGTCGCAGCAAGATTGTACACGCACCTTAGCCGAGCCGATTCAGCAGGAGTGTTCCTCCCTTACCTGCTCCGGCGTCCATCCCAACTCTCGCAGCTTGCGAATGCTCAGTGGATCGTGCCGCTTGGCCAGTCGCACACCAGCTTCATCCCGCACCAGGTCGCAATGATGGAAGTCCGGGATCGCGAGTTCCAACGCCCGATAAAGAAGGATCTGCCGCGCGGTGGACTTCAGCAGATCGGCTCCCCGCACAACTTCGGTGATGCCCATCGCAGCGTCATCGACGACAACTGCCAGTTGATATGCAGGTACGTCATCTCGACGCCACACGATGAAGTCGCCGAAGTCGCGTCCCGCCACAAAAGTCTGCGGGCCAAGGTGCTGGTCGATAAAGGAAATCTCCTCGCCATCAGGAACCCGAAACCGCCAGTTCAGACCCGCAGGATTGGCGGCCGGTTCGAAGTCGCCTGCCTTCGCTATTGCCGGACGGCTCATGGGGTCATCCTCACATGATTCGCCGACTCCGACAAGCCTCGGTCGGCACTTCCCTGAGTAGAGCGGCTCGTCATCGGCATCGTTCGGTGCTGCTGCCGACAAGGCCACGTCTTTGCGCGAGCAAGTGCAAGGATAGATCGCTCCGAATTCCCGCAAATGTTTCCACGCCGCCAGATAATAAGTCCTGCGCTCACTTTGCGTGTACGGTCCAACGGCGCCGCCGCAATCGGGCCCTTCCTGCCACGAAATCCCCAACCAGTGCAGGTCCTCGATCATTGCATCGACGAATTGAGCGCGACACCGCTGTTGATCCAAATCTTCATTCCGCAGGATTAGCGTCCCGCGGCGTTCAGCGGCTCTCTGCGCTGCAATCCAGAAGGTCCTAGCATGTCCAAGATGAAGCAGTCCTGTAGGCGAAGGCGCCAATCGGCCGCGATAAGGCCTCAACATTTCGCGTTCCGAGGAATGGGTCACGTCGTTAAGCGATGGCTAGCCGCAGAGGATCGGCAATGAACTCTGTTGCGGCGTATTCGATGTGGAGCACCCGTCTGGGCGTCTCTGCATGTGACTTCGATGATGCATGAACCAGCAAGGGCCGCATCGCTACCGCTCCGCCCTTGGCGGCAGCACAGTCAACCGGCGTGATCCGAACCGCCAAATCACGAATGCCCTCATCGCTCAACACACCCGATGTATGCGACCGGGGCAATACCCGCAACGGACCATTGTCAGAACTTGAGTCATCCAGATGGACGCGCAATGCCAGGACCTGCGAGAGCACTCCAGCCGGCGCGTGCGCGTAGACAATTTTCTCTTTCACAGACCACGGCCCCCACCCTTGCACATCCATCCGCTCTCGAAGGGGCAGTGCCGTGTCCTGATGCCAGACCACGAGCCAGTTCGATGCTGGGGATTTGTCGAAAAGAGTGGCGCGAAAAGGAAATGCCTTGCTCCCCAGAACTTCGCAAGCGAGGTCCGCCAACAGCGGATTCGCCGCAAGATTCGCGACCGGGTCGAACCGCAGGGCATGGCGAACACCAGCCCGCCCTCGCGGCGCTGAATAACAATCGACTTCGTGCAAAAAGCGATCCACAGACTCCGGCGAAAACAACCCCGGCAGAATCGCAAATCCACGTTCCTCGATAACCTGATGCATCCCCATATCGCTACCGCGCGGCACCACGCGGCGCCGGATTTTCCAGTACTTTTTCCGGCGTGATTTGCAGCATCGATCGTCCACCGACGTGCACGAAGCTCAGTTCCCGGGCGGCCAGAAGCGCGTTGACTGCCTCTTTGATCTTTGAGCGTGCCACAAAGTTTCCGAAGAAGACTTCGAGTTCGGATTGCTCGACCGCGATCACACAATCCAGATATTTCGAAACCAGTGCCGACAGCGCCTCAGGAACGGAAAGCTGCACTCCTTCTTTTACCTGATCCGGAGCCCAGCGATAGACCAGGTCCCACACTGATCCCTCACTCGCACTGTAGTCCACACGTGTAAGACGGAGCTTCGACCACAATTCTCCGAGGGCTTTGTCGAGGGCGGCGGTTGAGAGTCCGCCGCCAAGTCTCTCCAGCAGCTTCTGTTTTGATAACGCTCCGTCGCGCTGGATCACGGCGAAGGCGTCGCTTGCCAATTGTGAATACAGAGATCGCGTGCCGGCCTTTGGCGGCTGCTTGGGGTTGCGCTCTCCCATGAGCGCATAGAAATAAGGAAACACTGAGGCGGCCACGAGGAAGCCGTTGTTCTCTTCGAAGAGGTTGGCTTCGAATGCTGTCTTCTCGCGCAGAAGACGCACCATCAATTCGGTGGCTTCCGCCGCTCGCGGATCTTTGAAGGCATGTCGCCACTCCGGCAATCGGTCATCGGATCCGAAGAACGCCCCGATGAATGTGGGCACCAGCAGCGCCGGGCGTTGCGGATACATGAAGCACATCCCGACATCTTCCAAAAATGCACGCGCCGACTCGATCGTCCGGACGGCCTTGCCGTCGAGCCGCCACTTCTCGCGCCGCAGTTGTTGAAGTTCGAGATCGGTCATAAATCGGCTATGAGGAATGAGCTGTGAGCGATGAGTAACCAAAACCAAGAGCTGAGAGACTCATTGCTCATCGCACACCGCCCCGCCGCTAGATTCTTTTAAACGCCTTCTGAATATCCTTTACAGAATATCGCAGGACAACCGGCCTTCCATGCGGACATGACATTGGATGGTCGGTTTTGGCCAATTCCACCAGGAGCCACTCCATTTTGTTTTGCTCGAGCGGCATGTTTACCTTGATAGCTGCGTGGCACGCGATCGAGGCCGCAATGCGCGTACGAATTTTTTCCAGGTTGAGCGACTGCTCTTCACTGGCGAATTGATCGAGTAACTCGTGCAGCATGTGCTCGACTGCGCCTGCCTCGACTCCAGCTGGAGCGATCTTTACGGCGACACTGCGCGCGCCGAAGGGTTCGGCCTCGAATCCGTTTCTCGTGAGTTCGTCAGAAATCTCCTGAAATACAGCTTGCTGTGCGGGGGATAGTTCCAGCACGATCGGCATGAGAAGCCGCTGGCTTTCCACCCTCATTGCAGCGCGCTGTTTCACAATTCGTTCGAATAGTACACGTTCGTGGGCGACGTGCTGATCGATGATCCAGAGACCGTCTTCATTCACCGCCAGGATGAATGAGTTGCGTATCTGGCCGAGCGGCCGGAGTGTGCCGAGTGCTGACAGCGTCGGCTCTTCTTCGCTGACGTCGAGTGCGGGAGAGCATCCGTGATCGGGCGCGTGATCGAACCGCTGCGAATCGAGTGTTGGTGCGAAGTTGGGCGCAAGAGGAGCAGACTCCAATCCGCGCGCTACCGGAATCGCAGCATTGGCCTCCACTGCGATGCCACCTTCAAATTGAAGACGAGCCGAGATCGGCGGCTGGGCCGAGGCTTGTAAGGAAAATCCTGCGTTAAGACGTGAATCCTGAATTCCGCCTTCCGGGAGACCGACGCCGGAAGCTGAAAGCCCATCCTGCGACGGAGGCCATCCTGCTCCGGGAGTTACTGCTCCCGGGGTGAGTGCCTGTCCCGCCGTCGCGTGCGCATGAATCTCCGCCACAAATTGTGGAACCGGACGTGCCCTCATCAGGGCAGCGCGAGCAGTGTCGCGCACAAAATCATGTAGCGCAGTCTGCTGACGGAAGCGAACTTCTGTTTTCGACGGATGCACGTTTACATCAACTTCGGCCGCCGGAAGTTCGAGGAAGAGCAGCACCACGGGATAAACCGTCGGCGGAATAATATTGCGATAGGCTTCGGTCAATGCGTGCTGCACGAGGCGGTCTCGGATGAGGCGTCCGTTCACGAAGATGAAGATCGAGTTGCGATTGAGCTTCTGAATCTCCGGCTTCGAGACGAAGCCGTGAATGCGCATCTCGCCAGGCTCTCCTGCTGATGACCCCTCGTCGTCTTCATTATCTTCGTTGCGCCGCCAAGGCGGAGGCTGCGGCAAACCAACACGTTCGAGTGCCTGCCGCGCTGCGACCGGGATCAGTTGATCTAGTGTTTCTTTCCCAAATACCTGATATACCCGCTCGCTGTGCCCGGCGACCGGAGGCGCGACCAGCATGGCATTGGTCGCCGAATGCAGTTCGAAATGCTTGTCAGGATGCGCCAACGCATAATGTGTAACGAGCGAGGCGATGTGCGACAACTCGGTAGATTCCGCCTTCAAGAATTTCTTCCGCGCGGGCACATTAAAGAAGAGATCGCGCACGGTAAAAGAAGTCCCGAGTGGCAATCCCGCTTCTTCGACCCGGGCGATCTTTCCGCCGTTAATCTCAATGACGGTACCTGCGGACTCATCGGCAGCACGCGTCTCCATACGGAGTCGTGAAACTGAAGCAATCGAGGGGAGTGCCTCGCCGCGAAATCCGAGGGTTGCGACGCTGAGCAGGTCTTCTGCTTTCTTGATCTTCGATGTGGCATGGCGCTCGAACGCGAGCATGGCATCGTCACGGACCATGCCACATCCGTTGTCGGTGATTTGAATCAGCTTCTTCCCACCGGCCTCGACGCTGATCTTGATTCGCGTCGCTCCGGCGTCAAGAGAGTTCTCGAGCATCTCCTTCACGACAGATGAGGGACGCTCGACGACTTCACCAGCGGCAATCTGGTTGGCGACCGTTTCCGAGAGTACGTGGATTTTGCCCATGAGCGGGACGAGCGATCAGTCGCCAGTTTCGCAGATGCCATGCAAAAAACAAAGTCGCGAAGGTCGGATTGCGTCCGAAATACATTCTCGGCCCGAAAAGCCCGAACCAAGCAGCGTTTCACTTGTCGGGACTGAGCACTTCCGCTAGAATCTCCCCTTGCTTGGCGGCGTCTCTCTCCCAACGGCCCCAGGTTTCCAAACCAGTTCGAGGACCCATGGCTCTCATCCAATTCACGCGGAATCATAACGACCACTCCACCGACAAGGGATTTCAGTTCGAATTTCTGTGCGACCGATGCGGTAACGGCTTCATGACCGAATTCCAGTCATCCGTCACTGGGATGGCAGGCAGCGCACTGCGAGCCGCCGGCAGCCTTTTCGGCGGAATTCTCGGGCAGGCCAGCAACTCGGCCTATGAGATCGAACGCGCCATTCAGGGTCCGGCTCACGACAAGGCATTCCGCACGGCGGTGGAAGAGGCCAAACCTAACTTCCGGCAGTGTCCGAAGTGTACGCACTGGGTGTGCGTCAGTTCCTGCTGGAACGCGAAGCGATCGCTCTGTTTTGAATGCGCTCCTGATCTCGAGGTCGAGCTCGCGTCCGAGCAGACCCAGGCTGCCGTCGAGCAAATGCGCATCAAAGTCCGGGCTCAGGATCTGACAAAAGATGTCGATCTTACCAGCGACGCCGCAGCACTCTGCCCAGCTTGCGGAGCCAGAACGCAAGGCGCGAAATTCTGTCCGGAGTGCGGCAAGCCGCTGCGCCCGAAGAACGAGTGCTCGCGCTGCGGGACAAAGGTCGAGGGCGGTACAAAGTTCTGCCCCGAATGCGGCAACAAGATGGCCTGACCGCATGTCCGACTTCCAGGGAAAATTTCAATATCTTGATGAGAGCGGCGCCCCGACGCAGCAAGGGGCGTGCCGTCTGAGCTTCGATGCGCAGAACCTTACGCTGACGCCCGACAACGGCTCGCCAATCGTCTGTGATCTCGGCGATCTCGATGCCGTTAATGCAGCCGATTGGGAATTGCGCTTGCCGCTATACACCGGACGCACAATTGTTCTGCGGCAGCTCGGCAAGTCCTACGATACCCTCGTCCACGATCTGATCGATGCCTATCGCAAGCGCGCGGTCCAGTGCATGCTGCTTGAGGACATGGGCGAAGTGGCTCGATTCAACGGCAACTTCGAAATCTCGGGGACACACAGCACCTCGGGTACTGCCGAAATTCGCCTGTACAAGAGCAATCTGGCAGTTTTGCCGAATGCCTCGAGCAGTTTTCAGTGGCGGCTGGCCGACGTCGACGATCTGCGGCTTGATTCCTCAACCTACGAAGTAATCTTGCAGTCGGGCAGCGAACGGCTCAAATTCACGCGCCTTGCAAAACGAACTGAGGAATTCGCTACCAAGCTTCGCGAGGCCATGAATGCGATTGCCACGCAAACATCGCAGGCGTTGCATGGAATGTTTCCGTTTCTCGATCCGGACCAGTTGCAAGCCTGTGCCGGGTTACTGCGCGAAGGCCGATCCGCACCTTTGCAGAAGCTTTCTGCGATTCACAAGCTGATTCCGGCCACGCTGGCTAAGAACGCGGTCGACGAGGATTTGAAGCCGTACTACGACAAACTCGTTGCGCTTTCACAGGCGACGATGGGCTATGCGGGGTTCAAACTCATTCGCCCGGAGGGCGGCGATGATGCGACTGCGTCTCCGGTTGATATGGCTGAACCGCAAGGCGGTGAAGACAATGCTCCAGATGCCGATTCGGCTGCTCCCGAGACGCTTTACTGGTTCTTCTTTCCAATGGTACGATCGGGCACTTCGACGCCGGCCAATGTCGTCGCGTGGGAGGCGAGTTCGCGTTCCGGACGTGCTACATATTTCTTTCGCTTGATCGATCCTGGACAGAGCACACAGATCGCCGATTCCGCGTGCGCTGCCTCCGTGGTCGACTTCAGCGTTCGTCGGCTGAACACGGTGTTGGCGATGTTGAACTTCCGGCGGCGTCCGATTTACTTGTCGGACGAGGAACTCGCCTCCGATCCGAAATTCCATCGTTACGCGATCGCAGCCAGACGCCTTCCCGAGGTCCGCGAGGTGCGAGCCAGTTTCCTCGGCCGCGCACTGCATTCCTCGCCGGAAGCATGGCAGACGCAGGTCGAGTCGATCCTCAAAAAAGCCGGCGCATAAGAGAGCAGTTACGCGCAAAGAAAAAAGGCGCCCAGAAAAGAAGCGCCTCCCAGCTTCCGTAGAATCTTACTGTGTAACAGTCAAGGTAAATTTCACGGATCCGGTTATCGGACTCGTGCCGCCCGTGGTTGCATTGACGACGATGTTGGAATTGCCCGTAGGCGTGCCGGGATCCTTGGGTGTGCTCGAACCTCCTCCTCCGCAGGAGGCCATCCACAGCGCGGACAGACTCAGTAGGCCAATCAATGCAAGCATCCGAAGGATGCTGAGCGACCGTTTCCGTGAGCTGATCGTTACAACGACTCCGAGCAGCCCTGGCAGCAGCAGTGCGTAGAAGACACGTGGGCCACGGTCGAGGGGTTTCTCCAATTTTGCAGTCGGAGCCGTCGTCGAAATTGTCAGAGTGACATTCGTCGCGCTCGTAGTAATACTTCCCGTGCTGCTGCCGCTCGATGAGTTGAACAAGCAGTTTGCCTCGCTTGGCAAACCTGCGCATGTGTAGGTCACCGGCATCAGGGTCTGGGCACTCGAACCACTGCCGACGACGAATCCAGCAGAGCTGGTCACGACAATTTGCACGGGGCCAGTCGTTTGCCCTTGAGCAACCGTCAGCGTCGTAACTGATGGAGTTAAAGTAAAGCTGGTTGTCGCATTGACCTGTGTGGCGGCAGAGGCAGAGATTCGATCTGACGAGTCTCCACCATACGAAGCAGTAACACTGTTGCTGCCAAGCGGCAGGTTGGTCGTAGAAAACGTCGCAGTTCCATTCGATAGCGTTCCCGATCCTAGAGCTGTCGTCGAGCTATTATTGTAGAAATTGACCATTCCCCCGGCGGTCGAGGGAGTAACTGTCGCTGTGAATGTAACGTTCGCACCAAGATTTACGTTTGTTGCCGACGGCGACACCGCAATCGTGGTTGGCGCCTTCTTCATTACCTGCGCGAAGTTGTTGGCGTCAATAGAGCCCAGCCCGGTGACTTGGTCGTAGCCGGCACCAGCACTGAAACCATATTGGAAAGGTGCTGTCTTGGGACAGCCCGTTGAGTTCTGCGTGCACGGAACAATATTGCTGCCCGATGTCACGTCGTGGAACGGATTGGGACTGTTGCCTGGCAGGGTGTAGAGAGTTTGGTTCAAGGGAGCCAAGCCCGAACTTCCAACATACTGATTCACGATCGCAAGTATCGCCGAAACTGTTGGCGCTGCGGCAGACGTCCCTCCGACAACCGTGAAACTACCCGGGTTAGCGGATGAATCCCGAAACCCAGTAGCGCAACTCGTGGCGTCAGTATCTGTCGAGCAGACTAGATACCCGTCGTGATCAGCCGAGGCGGTGACAGATAGGTCCGGTACGTCGCGCTTGCCATCTGAGGGCACTCCTGTTCCGACCTGCCAATTAGGTTTGGAATAGAAGATACTTGCACCTCCGCCGGAAGCTGAGAGCGCATTGTCGGCTGAAGTGTCGTTCCAAGCTTCTTCTGGAATATAGCTAAGAGCCGTTGAAACCACATCACTCCCGGTTCCGGATGCGCCCCAATACTGTGTCGCTGCCGCTTTTGTATTGGGGGCCGTTCCGGAAACAGTTCCCGCTGGATCGCCGGTGAACTCGTTCCCGCCCGCCCCTGTCACCTCAGGGAGAGACGCGGGAGCATCCACAGCTAATCCCGAGGTTCCCGAGGCTCCAGTATCGCAGTCGGCAGCCCCCGCATCGCCCGAGGCAGCAGTAATCGTTTGTCCCTGTGAGATTGCCTGCTTGGTCCAGCCTTCCAGAGTTCCATTCGGCCCCGCAAAAGCAGCTCCCAGCCCAGATTCACAGAATCCGTAGCTCGTGCTAATGAAGGGCGCGACGTTGTGATCAACAGCGTATTGAAGGGCATCCCATACACTATTTACCCGGCTTCCCGTGCAGGAATCACCAGTATTCAGACCCGCATAGACGAAAGTAATCTGTGCGCCTTTGGCCACGCCACCAACCCACTCGATGTCCAGGTCAGACTCTCCCTCGTCGCCGGAACACTCTGTGGCAGTTCCACCTTGCAAGGTCATTGTCACAGTACTCGCCGACAAACCCGCGGCGCTCCGGAAATTGTTCAGGTCTGTTGTCTTAACCGTACTTTGCCCGACGACAGCAATCTTCTGGCCCGTACCGTCAAAGCCTCCAGAGTACAGAGGCTGCAAATCGTAGATGGTCGCGAAGTCCGCGGGCGATAAAAAATGGCTTCCGCTGACATAGGAAGTTAGGTTCTTCTTTACCTTCGCCCTCGGCTTTGGTGCGAAATCGTTCAAATGAGTCACCTGCGTTACTGATGCCGCAAGTCCGGCAGGCACAGAAGGTGCATCCGAGTTCGCGAGGTGCGTAACCCCGTTTAATAAGTAACTATGCATCTCCACCGAAAACGCCGACTCAATTTGCGCGATCGTTCCGTCGAAGAAAATCTGATTTCGATTGTTCGCAACTTTGATGTTGCTGAAGCCCTGCGAGACCAGCCATCCGCTGGCTGTAGCGATATCACTCCTGCTCAGGCCAAAGCGTGCGCCGAACTGCCGGGGCGTGAGGTACTTGTGGTAGTAGGGAGACGTCGGGTCGCCGAGCTGCTTAAGAAAATTGTCGAGATCTTTCTGCTGTGCGCTCGAAGGATGGAACACGAGCGAGATTCCCTCGATCAGTCTGCTGCTGTCAGCCCGACCCAGATCGAATTCCGGCTTCGCCAGGCTATGGACATTCCCCTTTAGCTGCACCATCTCACCGCTGTAAAGAGACGTCGTAATGCGATCGCTGGTTTGAGCTTGGCTCAGGCTGGAACACCCGACCACGGCGATCAAAAGACACACGAGGGCCCAACTCTTCATAAAACGCTCCCATGTACCGCAAAGGCTTGAATCTAAACTTATAACGGCTTTATCCCTCTTCGATCAAGAGTACGGCCCCGAAGGTTGTATTAGGGCAAACACTTGACATCATAGAAAGTTTTGACAGGCCATGTTCGCTTCCTGCTGCCCTGAAACAAGCGGAGAAAACGGGCGAAACCGAGGAGAAAGGCGTCCGAGACCAGCGAGAACGGGCAAGACAATCGGCGTCTGCCCTATCCCTACCGTATACTGCCGGATTCGAGCGCATGAGCCCTTCCGCACCTTCCAAACCGCGCCTCGCCTACATCGACTGGATGAGAGGGTTGGCGTGCGTCCTGATGTTTCAGACGCACTGCTACGACGCATGGCTCGGCGGCAGCGCGCGGCAAAGCCGCTTCTACATGTATTCGCAGCTGGGCGGCACATTTCCCGCTCCTTTATTTCTGTTCCTGGCGGGGATTTCTTTCGCGCTCGTTACAGAAAAGCTTAGACAGAAAGGCCGTTCAACGGGGCAAATTGCCCGGAGCACAATTCGCCGGGGCGCGGAAATCCTCGGCTTTGGATTGCTGTTTCGCCTGCAGGAGTACGTGATCGCATGGGGATGGGCGCCGAAAAGCGACCTGCTTCGGGTCGACATCCTGAACACTATCGGCGTGTCAATGATGCTGATGGGGGTCCTTTGCTGGATGGTGCTGGGTCTATGTGGAGCGGGCGCCCCCGCCCGCGAAATGCCGAAAGCGAAGATAGCTCCGCAAGGTGGCCAAACCAGAATCTACTTGATCTTGGCGGCCGGCGCGACAGCGCTCCTAATCTCTCTTCTAAGTCCCATGCTCTGGACCACATGGCGCCCCGACTGGCTCCCATGGCCCATTGAGTCGTACATCAACGGGGTTCACAATCTCGCCACACCACAGGCCTGGCTATTCCCAATATTCCCCTGGGGTGGATTTGCGTTCGCGGGTCTCGCTGTGGGATTTATCCTGCAAGGCCAATGGACGCGGACCTACGAGGCGCGAATGTTTTTTGCTTTGGGTGGAATTGGGTTGCTGCTGATTGAGCTTTCGCGCTGGCTCGATGCGCAGCCGCGCCAACTCTATCCCGTCTACGATTACTGGCACACGAGTCCAGAATTCTTTCTCATTCGGCTTGGGATGTTGCTGGTCATCCTCACGGCCTGTTATGCATGGTGCCGGTGGGGCCTGGCGCAAAAAGGATTCAGCCCGCTGATCCAGTTAGGGCAGGCATCACTGGTCGTGTACTGGGTTCACCTTGAGTTTGTGTACGGCAGAGTCTCGATTCTCACAAAGCATGCGCAGACGATCGGCGGAGCTTCGCTCGGATTGCTGATCATCTGCGTCGCGATGACTCTGCTGGCCTACATCAGGACGCACTTCAAAGGATGGATGAATCGGCGCGAGCCGGAAATCAAATCTCCTCGACCTGCGGTGATGAGCGCGCCCCAAGCGCATTAACTCAAGAAGCTCCAAATCGCGAGCTCAGGGCTCGGACACGTGCTTTACAAAATCGACGACCTCGCGTTCGGCCCAGCGTCCGTCGTATCCGTCGCCGTCGGGCTCGCCGACGAAAGCGCAGTGCCCACCGTCGGCAGTCTCGACATACGTAATATTCGGATTGCTGCCGATGCTCTTGATCGTCTCTGGCCGCATTCTTATGAATGGATCATTTGCCGCATGAATGATAAGCACCGGCACGGCGATCTTGTCGACGACGTTCGCCGCTGCGGCACTGGCATAGTAATCGTCAGCACCTTCAAATCCGCAGTAGTGAGCCGTGACCCGATCATCAAATAGCCGCAAGCTCGACACTCCTCGCAAGCGCGCGGGATCGAAGTGATCGGGAAACAACTTCGCCTTGCCTCGAAAACGCCGGAAGAGTTGCAGCAGGAAATACCATTCGTAGATTCGGTTCGCAGGTTCGTGCAGGGCATCGGCCGAGGCCGCAAGATCCATCGCAGGACATACAGCGGCGACCGCGCGAAACTCCCTTGGCCCGTTGCTTCCCCATTCGCCCGCCGTCTTGAGCACGAGATTTCCGCCCATAGAAAAGCCAATCAGGGCAAAGCGGGATACGCCGTCACTCTCGATAACATTACGCGCGACAGCAGCCACATCTCCCGAAAGGCTGGAGTTGTAGAGCGTGGGCGCGCAATGATCCATGCCGCCACAGTTGCGCTGGTTCATGAGCACAACGTTCATGCCCGCCGCCAGGCCATTTCGCGCAATGCCGGCCATGTACTGAGACTCCGACGATCCCTCAAGTCCATGCACGACGATGAGCGTCATCGCCCCGGTGCGCTTTTCTGCTTGCCAATAGCACCAGCAACGCACCTGAATTCCGGGCGCGACTTCGACTAAACGCTCCGCCGCCGCAGGCAAGTGAATCTGTCGTGGCATCAGGAAGCTGGCAATCGTTTGCACATGTCCGCCACCGAGCCATCGCCGCGCGCGGAATGGCGAGCGAACTTCCCATTGTTTTGGCATATGGGCGGCCGCCGTCGCCTGCTCTCGAGACCCTTCGATTTGCGAACTCCCCACAAATTGATTCTAATAGGTGTCGGAGTCGCCTATGCCCATTTACGAATACATCTGCAAGGAATGCAATCACCAGTTCGAGGCCCTTGTGTATGGCAAGGAAAAAGCCGAGTGCCCGAAATGCCACGCCAAGAAACTCGAACCGCAACTCTCTGTTTTTGCGGTATCGGCGAAGAGTTCGTCTGCTCCGTCGACGAGACCGGCTGGCCCTTGCGGTTCGTGTGGCGACCCACGCGGTCCCGGCTCGTGTTCCATGAACTAAGATTGGATAAACTCGCGCTGGCGGCTGACGCTTTCACACTGCGGCCCCGTAGCTCAATTGGATAGAGCATTGGTCTTCGGAACCAAGGGTTGGGGGTTCGAGCCCCTCCGGGGCCGCCAGAAATTCTCTCGTAACGCTCTGGAAACTATTCTCGCTCCGCCTGCGTGGTTCGAAAATTTCGTCCTTCGATGAATACCGAAGGATTTCGAGCGGTGCACCGTCGTGCCGAAATTATTTCCGCGTCATCCGCAACTCGATCATCATCCGTTCTTCTCCTTTTTCGTCGATCAGGAAGTGACGGTGAAGTAGCACCCGGCCGTCTTCCTCGAGATGCGCACGAGCCACGGTCTTGCGCCCAGGATGTTCGGTGTCGAGCGGTGTCGTCCACAGCACAATATTCTTCCCGTCAAACGTGCCATCGCTTTGGCGAATGGACATGCTCGTCTGCCGCGAATCGAACCACACGGTGGTAAAGCGGTTCGTCTTGGAATCGAAGCCTGAGATTCCAGTGCCAGTGCTCGTGCTTCCATCAGGATTCGAGAATGTGAAATCGGACTGCAGGAACTTGCCGTCCTGGATCATATATTGCTTGCACGTGCCCTTGGTGACGATCGGCTTGCCGTCCTTAGGGAAGAATGACTTCACGACGTCCCAGTCGCCGGCAAATTGTGCCAGCAACTTCTGACCGGCCCCCGGAGCATTTGCTGGTTCGTATTGGTTATGCGTTTGCTGTGCGACGGCTGCAGTTGCAAGGAGCAAGAGTGTGAAGATCCATTTATTCATAGCAACGCGGATGATATGCGAAAAATGTGAGCAGTGCACGCCTGCGACGATCAGAAGCTCAACGTAACCAGAAATTGCAGCGACCGGGCTGGGAGCTGATTTGTGATTCCCGTCAGCGGCGTTCCCAAACTTGCCGGTGCAGTTGCATCATTCCCCCAGGTCCCGACGTAGCCGACGAAATTTGGATGGTTGAAGACATTGAAAGCCTCAGCGCGCAAGTTCAGCGCAACACGTTCGCCACCGAGCGGAAACCGGCGTTCGATGAAGGGAGAGACATCGTAGATTGCCCTTCCACGGCCTGCATTGCGCGGGATCACCACGCCATCGACTACCGGCCGATCCGTAGTCGCGCCCGTATCGCCGCTATTGGTGGTTCCGGTAACAATGTTGTAAGGCAGTCCGCTCCCGAACGTCCCAACTCCGCCGATTTGAATATCAAGCGGCGCGACAAACGTTCCGCTCAGCACGAATCGGTGGCGTTGATCGAATATCGCAGGACCAAGCTCCTCGCGTCCGGTAAAGTTCGGATCGTTTGGATTTTGGCCTGGAATGTCTGGATCGACCGTATCGAGCGCATGTGACCACGTATAGCTGGCGAGCATCTGGAGCCGGTGGTTGAAGCGGTGGTTCAGATTAACGTTCAGCGCGTTGTAGTAGGCGACTCCGTCGTTCACATCGGCCTGAATGACGGAATATGCCGGAATCCCTACGGGGGAAGCCGGAGTTCCCTGATCACTCGAGTCGTCGCAGGTCCCATCAGCTTCTGCGTAGAACGCGACCCACAGCGGCCGTGAGCAATTGGCAACTTGCGGCGTTCGAGTTTCCCCAGGAGCGGTGCGCACAAACGGCGCAGGAGCATCTACGTCCAGCGGCCGGTTGATCTTGAGTGTGTGGGACCCAACGTAATCCAGGCTCAAAACCCAGTTTGGCGCCACTTCATGCTCCATCCCAAGTGTCCATTGTTCGGTATATGGGTTGAGCAGTGCGTTTTGATATCCAACGAGCGTTGATGTTGGAAGGAACTGGTTGTAGTAAGAACTCCGGCCCGGCCTCAGATAGAGGCTTCGAAGCGGAACCTGCGCCCCGGCTGGAAAAGCGGGCAGCGGTGCGTCCGCAACGGTTAACGGGAACCCGATTTGACCCGGTGCAGCCGTGTAATTGAACACTCCGGTCGGGCCAACCAATGCGTAATTCGCCGCTGAATTGTCGACGATCTGGGAGTAGTAAATTCCAAATCCACCGCGCAGAATGGTGACGCCGTTTCCCCGCGGATTCCACACAAAGCCTATACGCGGCGCGAAATCTTTCGTCGAATCTGTAAACGTCTGACGCTCGTAGCGCAAGCCCAGGTTTATCGTCAGATTCGGCTTCACCCGCACGTCGTCCTGAACAAATAGCGACCACAGCGTATCGTCGACGGTGTAGTTGGCGTTGCCGTAACTCTGCGTATAGTGATTTACGTTGTTGATGTCGTTCAAGTACGCCGCGCTCTCGCACACTTCCACGGATTCCGTACACGTGTTATAGACGAATTGCCCAAGATAGATGGGGCCACCAAACTCTTTGCTGTTGCCTCCCGTGTGCGCGCGGACGACCTGAGTGCCGAATCGAAGGCTGTTGCGGCCGTGCGTAATCGACACCACATCATTGATCTCAAACTGATGATTCAACAGCAATGCTGATTGCGACGTCCCGGTTGTGAAGGTGGCAGCGCCCTGAATCGGCACGGAGTACTGCGTTCCATAAATGACCGGGCTGAACTGCGTAATGGGCGAAGCGAGTTGGAATTCTGCCCGCGCATTGTTGAGCCACGACGGGCTGAGTTCATTCGTGGTACCCAACTCGGCCGTGTAGGTGTTTCGCTTGAATACGCGATCCACTGTGGGCAGACTGGCCCCGCCTACTGCCCCATTGGGATTCGTGTCGATAAAGTGATCGGCGTTCAGGCGCAGGAAGAGGTTGTTTGCCTGGTTGATCTGGTGGTCGAGACGCGCCAGCGCCATCCAGTCGCGATACTTGCCTTCAAAGCCACCGGGAGAAAGCGCATTTGTGATGGGCGACACCTTGTTCTCCCAGGAATATTCACCTGCGATGAAGAAGTGGGTTCGCTTGTCCCGGCCGAGAGGTCCGCCGAAGGTCAATGCCGGTTGATAGAGTTCGTCGCTCGTGAGTTGATTGCCACTAGTGGCCGTTTCCTCAGTGAATCCGCTAAGGTTGGCAGCCGTAGCAGAGGGCCGAAACGTACCAACCACACTGCCGTGGTATTGATCTCCTCCACTTTTGGTCACAACGTTGATGGCGCTGCCGGCGCTACCACCGTATTCGGCTGAGAATGGGTTCGTGAGGACGTTCATCTCTTCAAGCGTTTTGACCGGCAGGTTGGTGAAAATTGTTTGACGCCCCCAAAGATCCACAGCGTTGCTGCCATCCACTTCGAACCATGCCTGTCGACGCCCGGTTCCGTTCGTAGTGAACAAGTTCTGATTCATGAAAACGTCGCCCTGATTCAGCGCTTGACGATTTGCCGCGTTCAGGAGGGGTAAGTAGGTAAGGCGATTATTAAGAAGCGGCGTTTCATTGATCTGAAAAGGACCGAGCCGATCGCCAAGTTGTGGCATATCGGTTCGAACCACGCCGACGGTTCCGGTAACCGTAATCTCGGTTTTGTCGGCCGCGGGGCTGATCTGAAAATTTAAAGTCGCGGTCGCACCACCAATCAGAGTCACTTCCGACTGGGCGGGCGCGAAGCCGTCTTTACGAGAGGTGACATCATAGTCACCGACTGGGAGCCCGCTGATCGAATACCTTCCTGCTTCATCGGTTGCGACGCTGCGCTTTGCCGCTGTAGCGCGGTTCACCACAGTAATTTCGGCGCCTGTTACCGCAGCATGGGTTTCATCATCGACCGTGCCTCGTATGACCGCGGTATCAGGAGTTTGACCATCGACTCGGAATGCGAATGAGATTACAGAGGCAAACACGAGGAGCGGAATACGGAAGTGAACTCGCATGTTGTTTGAAGTACCAGAAATACTCACAAATTGCCATCGCTAATGCTCGCTCCCGCATGATGGAGGCAACGTGCCGACGCTCCATCAACGGTTTCGACCCGGGCCACGTTTAGGGCCGGGACGTAGGTTCAAAGCCTACCGCATCGGAGTCGCTACACGCCTGAGTGCAACAGCCTGAGCATTGGCTAGTCCGACCATCGCGTAGGCCTGCGGTCCCAACGATGCTTCTTCAGTTCCGCGAGCAGCGCCTTGTCGAGCGGTCCCGCATCGCTCGCGGCAATGTTCTGGCGCACATGCTCAGCCTTGCGCATGCCGGGAATCGTCGTGCTTACTGCGGGATGCGAAAGAATGAAGCGCAAAGCCATCTCGGGTAACGACATCCCTTTCGGAACAATCTCCTTCAGCTTCTCCACCCGCCGGATCGTCGCAGGCAGGTTCTCGGGCCCGAAATATCCTGCGCGCCAATCCCCTTCCGGAAAGCGCGTTTCGAGTGTCATCTTTCCACCGAGGCTACCTTCGTCGAATGGTACGCGTGCAATCACGCCAACGTTCATCTCCTTGCAGAGCGGGAACAATTCATCTTCGGGCGCTTGGTCGAAAATGTTGTAGATCACCTGCACAACATCAACGAGGCCCGTCCGGATCGCCTTGATTCCGTTCTCCGGCTCCCAGCGATTGATGCTCAGGCCGAAAAAACGAATGATTCCGTCGTTCTTCAATTTCTCGACGGTTGAACGGAAGTCGGGTTCGTTGGTCCAGCTATCGTCCCAGACATGAAACTGCAAGACGTCAATACTGTCGGTGCGCAGCTGCTTGCGGATTAGATCCGCGTACTTGAAGACATGCGCTGGCGAAAACACATCGTGGTACTCGTATTCCGGCACTGCCGGCCAGCGGTCATTCGCCGGAGGGATTTTCGATGCAGCGTAAAGCCGCTTGCCCCTATTCTTCTGCATGATCTCGCCGAGAAGGCCGTCGCTTTTGCCTCCACCATACGCCCAAGCGGTATCGAAGAAGTTACATCCCAAATCAACGGCGAGTTGCATGGACGATAGCGATTCCTCGTCGTCAGAACCGGTCCATCCGCTCATGCCCCAAAGCCCATCTCCCATCTCGCTGACTTCGAAATTCGTACGACCAAGCTTGCGATATTTCATGATTGCCTCGTTCAGACTCGTGGTTAAGAACTTAAGTGTAGCCGCCATCCCGGCGGGTGTCTGGTGGTCGTTTCGCCCACTGAAATTTCGGGCAAGCTCGGCTGTCATGGCCGCCGCAGCGTCCTTCAGTTTTTTTGATAGGTATCATCAAAATTATCGAAGCCGCAACCGCACGTCAGAGGTGTTTAATAGCCGTAGATCATAAGCTTAAGGAGTATCCCGTGAAATCCGAATATCCTTATACCCCCACGCCAGGCAAGAACGAAGAGCAATCCGCGCCGACGTCACGATTCATCGACGAGAAGATCTCCGACGAGACGGGCACGGAAGCAAAGGCTGACAGCGCGCTCGCGCCGGCAGGTTTGAATAATCCTTTCTGGAACTAATGCGCGTAAGCGCCGACCGGACTTGTGCGGTCGGCGCTCCTTTTTTCTTCTACCTTCAAGTCTCACCGCAAAATCGGCAGACACAAACACGGCCGCAAAGCGAAATCCAACCCCGACATCTCTTCGAGCGCCGGATGCAATTGCGAATCGCGGCATGGTTCCAGCGTAATCACGAAAGGCAGCGAGGCCTTCTCGAATCCCGGCTTCTGCAATAAGGAATCGATGTTGAGGCGATGTGCGGCCAGAATCTGCGCCAGGCGCGCCACAATTCCCGGCTGATCGCGGACGAAGAATCGCAGATACCACGCTGTTTCGAAATCGCTGCTAATCCCGGGAGCGGCTACCGTGTTGGCAAGCTCACGTCTTTTCCCGGTCAGACCCTCGGCAAGAAACATGACGTCTGAGACAACAGCCACGGCAGTTGGGTCGCCGCCGGCGCCAGCGCCGAGGAATGCCATGTCTCCGCCGTACTTCCCCGAAGTGAGAACGAGGTTGAGGTTCCGTTGCACGCGTCCGAAGGGCGAGTCCGCTGGAACCAGGCATGGGCCGACGTCGGCAAAAAGTGTGTTCCCGCTCAATTCTGCCCGCGAGATCTGTCGGATCGTGCAGCCCATTTCCGCTGCGTAGTCAAAATCGACAGCGTCGATGGGACGAATCGTTCGGGCACGCACGGTCTCAGGGGCAACTTTTGCGTGCAATCCTGCCAGCGCAAGAATTGCGAGTTTGGCCCGCGCATCACCGCCATCCAGATCCTCCGAGGCGTCAGCCTCGGCATAGCCCTTTGCCTGCGCCTCTTCCAGCGCCTCGCTGAAGGGCACTCGGGCACTCTCGATGCGGCTCAGAATGTAGTTGCAGGTTCCATTGAGGATTCCGGCGATACCATGCAGCTTGTCACCGCACAATCCAGTTCGCAGCGCCGGAAGTACAGGAACTCCTCCAGCTACCGATGCCCCAAATTCAAGATGAGAGCCATGCTGGGCCGCTAACGCAAGGAGTTCCGGCCCACATCGAGCGATAAGCTGCTTGTTCGCAGTAACCACAGACTTCCCTGCTTCAAGCGAGCGGCGCACAATCTGTTCAGCCGGACTGAGTCCGCCTATCAACTCAATGATGATGTCGGCGTCCGAGTGAAGGACTGAGTCGACGTCTTCGGTCCAGACAACATCGGCGGGAACCCAGTCCTGCTTTTTTCTGGAGACATTGCGATTACAAATGTAGGTAAGGCGCAGCGAACCCTGTCCGGCGTAGCAGAGGATCTTGGTGACGGAGCGCCCAACGGTACCGAAGCCGACAAGCGCGACCCGGCATACCAACCCATCACCCGCGGGAACGCGAGCTTGGTTCGTTCTGCTGGAGGCTTTTATCGTGGAATCCATTGATGCAGATTGAATTCATTATCATACGTGCATCCTGCACTTCCGAAAACGGGAAAGACTCATGGCTTCGCAACGTACGGCCAGTACAAGAACGGCGAGCACGCGTGCTGAGTACTACTCCAGGCGGCTGATCGGGCCAACAACGCATCAAAGTTGGTAATATGGAGCCTGCCTGCTGCGATTCATCAAGGCGGGATCACGCGGACACGCTCTTTCCCAGGCGCTTCTCGCTCCGAGCGTTTACCGCGTAACTACGCCCGGCAGCGGGAGGAGAATGAATGATTCGAAAGTTCCCAGGGATTCCTGGATTCAGGTTTGTCGCATCAGCCGTGCTGATGATGGTCCTGCCAGGAGTCGTAATCGCCCACGCGCAACAAACCACACAACAGCCGCAGTCCAACGATCAGACGCAGGCCCAACAATCCGGCAGCCAGGATTCGAGCAGCAGCCAGGAACCCGCAGCCGAAGAGATGCCTGGGCGGCGCAAAAAGCCTGCCAATTATAAGAAATGGACTTTCAACGTCGGTGGCGGCGCGAGTTTGCCAAGTGGAGACACGAATAAATTCGTCCGCGGTGGCGGAGGAGTAGTCGCGGCGGGCGTGGCGCGCAATTACAACAAATATTTGGGCCTGCGCCTGGATTTCCAGTTTGATAACCTGCCGCTTCGGGACTCGGCATTGCAAGCCGCTCAGGCGCCTTCAGCCACGAGTCAGGTTTACTCGTTCAATCTCGATCCCATCATCAATATCCCGGTAACGTCGAAATGGGGAGGTTACATCATTGCAGGCGGGGGCTTCTATCACCGCACTGGCAAACTGGACTCCTCGAGCGCAATTCCAGGTTCCGCTTGCAATCCGTTCTATACGTGGTGGGGAAGCTGTTTTGCCGGAAGTTTGCCCGTGAACGGCCATTTCCTGACCACAAGCCAGAATCTTTTTGGTTACAACTTCGGAGGCGGCGTCACGCGGAAGATTCGATCGAACATCGACTTTTATGCCGAGTTCCGCTGGCTGCACGGAGCGGGCGGCAACCAGACAACAAGCCTGCGGCCGATCACAATCGGCGTTCGGTGGTAAAAGGCTATCAGGTCTCAGCTCATAGATGGCAGATTTCTGAGTTCCTTACCGCTCGGGGTTTGTGCGGTAGGACCAGAAGTCTGCGGCTTGCTTTTGCAATTGCACGAACGAGGAAGCGGCTCTGGGCTGTGCGATCTCGGAATGCGCATTCGCTTCGGTTATCGCACTCTCGACAATGTGATGGGCAGGTGCCAATGAGCACGCTGGATCTGTTGCATTCTCGTCGGCGGTCAGCAGGAAAGCCTGACAGCGGCAGCCGCCGAAGTCTTCACTGCGCCGCTCGCAGGAACGGCAAGGTTCCGGCATCCATTCTTCGCCGCGAAACTTGAGGAACGAAGCCGATTCCTGCCAAATCCAGTCCAGCGTCTTCTCACGCACGTTCTCGAATGACAAACCAGGCAGGACTTCCGCCGCATGACACGGCAGAACTTTGCCGGCAGGATTTATGAGGAGCAACCGTTTTCCCCAACCTCCCATGCAGGCCTTTGGATACTTCGCGTAATAGTCGGGGACGACCGAGTCGATGCGAATCTTCCCTGCAAGACGCTGCTCGGCTTCGGCGATGATCGCTACTGCCTTCTCGAGTTGAGCGCGAGTCGGCAGCAGGGCAGCGCGATTGGCTAAAGCCCATCCGTAATATTGTGTGTGGGCAATCTCCATGCGCTCGGGATGGAGTTGCTCAATGAGCGCGATCATTTCTTCGAGGTGATCGAGATTCTGGCGGTGGACCACGAGATTCACGGTGAACGCGATCTTGTATTTTCGAATCGCGCGCGAGAGCTCGATCTTGTGCTGATGGGCTTTCGCACCGGCGATCCAGTTTGCTGGTTCCTCGCGGGAATCCTGAAAACTGATCTGGATGTGGTCGAGGCCAGCGTCGACTAAGTCCTGCAGGCGCTGTTCGTTCAAGCCGATTCCAGATGTGATCAGGTTCGTGTAAAGACCAGCCTTGCGGGCTGCTGCGATTAGCTCGACCAGATCGGTGCGAGCGAGCGGTTCGCCTCCAGTAAAGTGCGCGTGCAGCATTCCCAAACTTCCAGCCTGCGCGAAGAGGTTCTTCCACTCGTCAGTCGAAAGTTCCGATTGCACGTCCGCCAACTGCACAGGATTCGAGCAGTAGACGCAATGCAGTGGACAGCGGTGCGTCAGTTCGGCAATCAGGGCTAGAGGTCCGGAAACCATTTGGTAGTTGGGTATCGCCTAATTTTGTAATTGGGTAATTTAGTAATTTTGTAATTTGAAAACCTAAAACCGCCAAGCGATCGAGTGAGAGATTTTGCTGTCCAATTACCAAATTACAAAATTTCCCAATTACTAAATCTCAGTAGTCCACGATTCGTTTCTTCTGTAATTGCTCCAGAAACGCGCTGATATCCATGCGGATCTTCTCTGGGTCCGTCTTTCCGAATTCTTTCTGCAGGTCTGTGATGATTTCGACGAAGGTGCGTTGACCGTTGCAGTGATCGAGAATCTTCAATCCGGTTCCCTGAAGTTTAATGGCTCCTTCGGGAAACACGATCATGCGCGTTTCTTCTGGGGTTCCGGACTTCGTGCTTGGACCCCAACGACAGCCGGCGGCGAGGCGTGGCTTGCTGTCATCGCTTGGCACAGACATTATTTATGCTCCTCGATGCGGAATGCGCCTGGTGGAGGCCAAGCTGGCTCGACGTAGGCAAAGTAGAGGGCGTCGAGTTGCGCCCAGAGGATGTCGCATTTGTCGCGGAGAGCCCGGATCGCGAGTTCCTGTTGCTCTCTTGTCTTCGCGTGCTCGTACACATATTCCGTGGCGAACTTGGTGTCTTCTGGGGCTTGCGTGAGACGAGCCTGAAAGTAGTCAAGACCTCCGCAAAGCCATGGATAGTGCGCGCGTAGTTTCTCCATGCGCAACGAGATCAGATCGCGCGAGAAGAGTTCGGTCAGCGAGGACGCGACTGCTTCGAGCAGGCTTCGGCTGCGGACGATGTTCAGGTATTCATTCACGGCGAATCGCGTTGCGGGAAGAATCCCGGTTCCGGCTTGTACTTGCTCGGCGTTCAATCCAGTTGCTTCGGCCAGCTTGAGCCAGCGCTTGATTCCGCCTTCGCTCGCGGCGTCTCCATCATGATCGATGACTCGTTTTCGCCATGCTCGGCGGAACGCAGGATCTGGGCCACGCGAGAGGATGATCGAATCTTTGATCGGAATGATGCTCTGGTAGTAGTAGCGGTTTAACGCCCAAGCCTGAAGCTGTCCGCGAGTGAGCTTGCCTTCATGCATCAGAAGATGAAACGGATGTTTATGGTGGTAGCGTTCTTCTCCGACGGCGCGGAGTTGTGCGCGCAGTCCATCGAATGACAGCAGTGATTCTGTCTTGTCCTCTACAGTTCGAACTGCCATCCGTCCTCCGCGATTTCCCAGCCTGCGTCGCGCACCTGTCGATACTCGGGCGAATCCTCGTTGAGCATGGGATTCGTGTTGTTGATGTGCACGTAGATTTTACGTGGATGCATGAGATGCGCCAACTTTGCAAGGCTGCCTTCGCTGGAGGAGACCGGAACATGTCCCATATCCCAGGCAGACTGAGCTGAGCCTTGAATGCGGATGAGTTCGTCGGCACTCCAGAAAGTTCCGTCGATGAGAATCACATCGCAGGTTTCGAGTTGCTTCATCAATTTCGCATCGAGCCGCGGAATTGCGGGCATGAAGGCGAGTCGTTTGCCCGAGGGCGATTCGATAATTGCCCCGAGAGACGATTCCTGGCGAGAGAGTTGCGATTTGCGCGGCGCGGAGACGTAAGCCGGAAAGTGCGATCCGAGAGAGAGTGTTCGACAGCGCAATCCGGAGTCTTCGCCTTCGGGATCAGAGAGCGTGAAGCTTGCGCCTGGAGCGAACTCGATCCAGCTGACTTGGTTGGGAACGCGTTGCAGCATCGCAAACATGGAATTGTCTTTGGT
>Ga0335083_10002501_pt1 | contig 24187 bp, 25 predicted proteins | sample Lox_Sample_42_FD_206716 | JGI IMG/M metagenome (GOLD analysis project Ga0335083, IMG submission 206716) | Soil microbial communities from Loxahatchee National Wildlife Refuge, Florida, United States - Lox_Sample_4.2 | ecosystem: Environmental > Terrestrial > Soil > Wetlands | place: USA...
GGTTGCGACACCTGTCGCGGGGACGTGCTGGTCTACGCCCTGAATCGGCTCCAACCACACTACGTCTCAACCCGCCAAGGGGAGATCCTCACCGGGTTGTCCCTGGGCACCGATCAGGAAATGGCGAAGCTGGCCGTGGTGCTGATCGACGGGCTCCGCCGCGTGGCCCTCGCCCCGCGGTGTGGGAGGCCCCCCGTGCAGCTGCCGTAACCCGCTGAGGCGGCAGTGCGTCCGCCGCTGCTCACTGTTACCGCGGCATTCGGGGCCGGCCTCTGGGTGGGGGTCGGCCTCGCGGCGTTTCGAGGAGCGGGGTTGGCGGAGTGGGGGATGCTCGTCCCGCTGGTGGTGGGCGCCGCCCTGGTTCAGCGCCGCGCGCCGCTCGCGGCGGCGTGCAGCATCATGGCGCTGGCCGGCCTGCTGTGGGGAAGTGGCGCGGCCCTCGAGCGCCAGGCTTCGTGCGCCGGCGTCTGGACCCGGAAGACGCAACCTGAGAATCCAGCGCGGGCGGTCGTGGTCCGGCTGCTGGACCCCGTGGCGGATGATCGCGCCGTGGTGCGAGGGCAGGTGGAGGCCGGTCCCTGTCGCGGCGACGTGGACATCCGCTGGCCCGAGGGCCGGCGCGCCGCCGGGGGGACCGCCTGGCTCGTAGCGGGTCCCTGGGTCGGCGACGCGGGACGCGGGCTCCTGGTCGCCAGAACCGTGCGGTCTCTGGACCCCGTGCGACGCGGGCGCGGAGCATGGCGTGATCGGATCGCCGCCCGGAGCGCCAGGTTGTTCGGAGCCCGGGCGCCGCTCGTCAACGCGCTGGTGATCGGCGGGCGCGGGGAGCTCGACCCGAGTGTGCGGGAGCGGTACGCGCGCGCGGGACTCGCCCATCTCCTGTCGATCTCGGGATTGCACGTCGGATTCCTTGCCGCCTGGATCGGCCTGCTGCTCGGGCATCTGCGGCTCACCGTCGCAGGCCGCTTCGCCGCCTCCACCCTGCTGATCCTCGGGTATGTCTGGCTGCTCGGATTCCCGCCCCCCGCGACACGGGCGGCGTTGATGCTGTCGATCGACGGTGTGGCTCGGCTGCGGCAGCGGGTGGTCGCGCCGCAGGGAACAATCGCCCTCGCGACGTTGTGTCTCCTGGTTTGGGACCCATGGGCCATCGCGGCGGTGGGGGCCTGGCTCTCCGTGACCGCGATCGCCGCCGTGATCTGGGCCAGTCGCGCGGCGGTTGGAAAGCCGCGCCTCGTCCGGCTGCTCCTCCCTGCAGCGGCGGCCACATTGGTCACGGCGCCCATCACCGCGCTCGCCTTCGGGACCGTGGCGCCGGTGGGCGTGCTGGCGAATCTCGTGGCGATTCCGCTGGGTGGACTCGCCGTCCCGGGGGCGATGCTCGCCCTGGTCCTGTCGACGGTGTCGACAGCCCTCGGGGCCTTACTCGCCGCAGGGTCGGGTCTCCTGCTGGCCCTGCTCGACCTCGCCGCCGGCGCGGCGGCGGCAGTCCCGTGGGGGCATGTGATCCTCACAGCCGGGTGGCCTGCGGCCGTTGCGTGGGCGGGCGTGCTCGCGGTGGGGTGGTGGTTATGGCGTGCCGCCGGGCAGCGCTGGGTTCTGGTCGCGCGTCTCGCGTTCGCCACCACGGTCTTCACGTGGGCCTCTCTCCTCGCGCGCACCCCGGCTGACGCCGAGGGCGCTCTCACCATACATTTTCTTGACGTTGGTCAGGGCGACGCCGCGGTATTGCACACGCCGCACGGCCACTGGATCGTCATCGATGGGGGGGCGCGCAACCCGGAGCAGGACCAGGGACGGCGCGTCGTGGTGCCGTTCTTGCGACGGCACGGGGCTCAGGAGTTGGCACTCGTCGTGGCCACCCACGGGGATGCGGACCATCTCGGGGGCCTGCCCGCGGTGCTGGAGGCGTTCCCCACTCGCATGGCGTTCGAGCCCGGGGAGCCGCTGGGCCGGCCGCTCTACCTCGAGTGGCTCGCGGACGTGCAGCGGGACGGGGCCGAGTGGCATCCCGCGCGCGCCGGAGATCGGGTCGAGGTCGATGGCGTCGTCCTGGAAGTGCTGAGCCCCGATTCGGCCTGGATGGCGACACCGGTCGACGTGAATGACCACGGCGTGGTTCTGCTCGTGACCTTTGGTCGTCGCCGGGTGCTGTTCCAGGCCGATGCGGGCCTGTCGGTGGAGGCTCGGCTCGGCGGGCGGGTCGGCCCGGTCGACCTCCTGAAAGTCGGGCATCACGGATCCAGGACGGCCACCTCCGACGCCTGGCTCGACGAGCTGGCGCCGCACGAAGCGGTCATCAGCGTCGGGGCGCACAACACCTACGGGCACCCGTCGCCCGAGGTGGTCCGGCGTCTGGAACATCACGGCAGTATCGTCCTGCGGACCGACCACGATGGGACCATCACCTGGGAAACCGATGGCCAGACCGAGCGTACACACCCCGACCTCCCTCATCACGATTGAGCGGTTCATCCTGGATCAGGAGCGTCTCCACCCGGAGGCGACGGGTGAGCTGTCCAATCTGCTCTACGACATCTGTCTCGCGGCGAAGATCATCTCGCGCAACGTCCGGCGGGCCGGACTCTCCGGCATCCTCGGCGCGGCGGGGAGCATGAACGTGCAGGGCGAGGAGCAGCAGAATCTCGACGTCTTCGCCAACGAGACCGTCCGCAACTCGGTGCAGCACACTGGGCGCATCTGCATGATGGCCTCGGAGGAAGACAACCAGCCGGTGCCGGTGCCCAGCCACGTCCCGGCCGGGAGCTACGTCCTGTTGTACGATCCCCTCGACGGTTCGTCCAACATCGACGTGAACGTGTCGATCGGCACGATCTTTTCGATTCACCGCCGCGTCAGCCCACGGCCGGGCCCGGGGAAGCTGGAAGACTGCCTGCAGCGCGGCCGCAAACAGGTAGCGGCGGGGTACGTGCTGTACGGATCGAGCACCATGTTCGTGTTCACGACCGGCCAGGGCGTGCATGGGTTCACGCTCGACACGACCATCGGCGAGTTCCTGCTGTCGCACTCCGACATTCGGACCCCGGAGGTCGGCACCTATTACTCCGTGAACGAGAGTCATTGGAACAAGTGGGCGCCGGGGATCCAGCGGGTGGTGGGCGCGTTCAAGAACGGCGACGGCGACACCATCAAGCCACGCAACGCGAGGTACATCGGCTCTCTCGTGGCTGATTTCCATCGCAATCTCATGTCGGGCGGGATCTTCCTCTACCCGGCCGACGCCAAGAATCCCAGCGGCAAGCTGCGCCTACTCTACGAAGGCGCTCCGCTCGCGATGCTGGTGGAGCAGGCGGGTGGGGCGGCGACGGATGGGACGACGGCGATTCTCGACATCGTGCCGCGCGACCTGCATCAACGGGTGCCCCTGATCATCGGCAGTCGCGCCGACGTCGCCTACGCGACCGCAATCCTGTCCAAGGAGCCGCGGGCGTGAGTGGTCGGGCCCCCGTGTATGGGCCGGAGGACCGCCCGGCCGACCTGGCACAGCGCCTGGGGGAGCCCGGCGCGTTCCCCTTCACCCGGGGCGTCCATCCCACGATGTATCGCGGGAAGCTCTGGACGATGCGCCAGTACGCCGGGTTCGGGACGGCGGAGGCGACGAACGCGAGATTCCGTCACCTGCTCGCCGCCGGACAAACCGGGCTCTCGGTGGCCTTCGATTTGCCGACCCAGATGGGCTACGACTCCGATCACCCGGTGGCGGACGGAGAGGTGGGCCGGGCCGGGGTCGCGATCGATACGGTGGACGATCTGGCCCGCCTGTTCGATCAGATCCCGCTCGACCGGGTGTCCACCTCGATGACCATCAACTCGACCGCCGCGATCCTCCTGGCGATGTACGTGGTCGTCGGCGAAGAGCAGGGCGTCGCGCACGCCAAGCTCGAAGGCACGATCCAGAACGACATTCTCAAGGAGTACATCGCCCGAGGCACCTACATCTATCCGCCCGAGGCCTCGCTGCGCCTCGTCGCGGACATCTGCCGGTTCACGACGGACGAAGGGATGAAGATCAATCCCATCTCGATCTCCGGGTATCACATCCGGGAGGCGGGGGCGACGGCGGTGCAGGAGCTCGCCTTCACCTTCGCCAACGGCCTCGAATACGTGCGGCGCGCGGTCGCGACGGGGCTGGAGGTCAACCGCTTCGCGCCACGGCTCTCGTTCTTCTTCGCCGGCTACACCGATCTGTTCGAGGAAATCGCGAAGTTCCGGGCCGCCCGTCGGCTCTGGGCGACCTTGATGCGCGAGCGCTTCCGGGCCTCGGATGAGGCGGCGCGGCTGCGCTTCCATACCCAGACGGGTGGGGCGACCCTGACGGCCCAGCAGCCACTCAACAACGTGGTGCGCGTCGCGATCCAAGCCCTCGCGGCGGTGCTGGGCGGCACCCAGTCGCTGCATACCAACGCGTACGATGAGGCGCTGGCGCTGCCGACCCCGCACAGCGCCACGCTCGCGTTGCGGACTCAACAGGTCCTGGCGCAGGAGACCGGTGTCCCCGAGGTCGTCGATCCAGTCGGAGGGAGCTACTACGTAGAGCGGCTGACCGACCAGATCGAAGCGGAGGCCCGGGGCCTGGTCGAGGCGGTCGAAGCGATGGGCGGGAGTCCCCGCGCGATCGAGCGGGGCTACTTCCAGGAAGCGATCGCCCGCAGTGCCTATGCGCGCCAACGGGCGATCGAAGCCGAGCAGGAGATCGTCGTCGGGGTGAACCGGTACGTGGACGATCAGCGGATTCCGAATGTCCCGGCCCCGGATTACTCGACGCTGGCCGAAGCCCAGCGACGCCGAGTGGTTGACGCGCGGGCCCGTCGCGATCCAGCTCGGACCGGCCGCGCGTTGGACGCGCTGCGGGCGGCGGCTCGGGATGCTTCAGGCCGGTTGATGCCGCCGATTCTCGAAGCCGTGCGAGCCCGGGCGACGGTCGGCGAGATTTCCGATACCCTGCGTGAGGTGTGGGGGGAGTACCGCCCCGGATAGCCCGCCGGGCTATGCGACACTCCAGCCCGTTGCTACGCCGTATGATGGAAAGACTCTATCAAAAGGCGGGAGATCGTTCCCCCGCGGCGCGGTTGACCGACGGTCAGGCCGCGGCTAAGTTGTTGCCTGATGCCAACCTACGAGTACCGCTGCCCCTCCGGGCACGTGTTCGAGAAGTTCTTTCAGTCGATCAGCAATCGGCGGCGGGTGGCTTGTCCGACCTGCGGCAAGCTGGCCGAACGGTTGATCTCCGGTGGGGCGGGGCTCGTCTTCAAGGGTTCCGGTTTCTACATCACGGACTACAAGCGCGCCGGTGAGCCCAAGCGGGAGTCGCAGTCCGAATCGAAGTCAGAGGCGAAATCCGAATCCAAGCCGAGCGAGACACCCAAGAAGCCGAAGAAAGACCACTGACGCGTGAAGGCGCACGACCTGATCCGCTCGGCGTTGGTGCGGGCCGCGGAATCACTCGGCGCGCCCGGCGCGGACGTCCTGCTCGAGCGCCCGCGCGATCCGACGCATGGCGACGTCGCCACCAATCTTGCGCTCACACTCGCCAAGACTCTGCAAACGAAACCCCGTGCGATCGCCGAGCGACTGGTGCAGGCGCTGCAGCTCCCCCCCGGGATTGTCCGGAAGGTCGAGATCGCGGGACCCGGATTCATCAATTTCGTCCTTGCCGAGGCGCAGCTCGCGCACGTGCTGAGCGTGGTGCTGGAGACCGGCACGCGGTACGGCCGGCAAGATGCCGGGATGCGGACCAAGATCAACGTGGAATTTGTGTCGGCGAACCCGACCGGCCCGCTGCACGTGGGCCATGGCCGGGGGGCCTCGCACGGAGACGCAATCGCGACCCTGTACGAGTGGACGGGACACGAAGTCACGCGCGAGTTCTACGTCAACGACGCCGGATTACAGATCGACAAGGTGGCCCAATCATTGTGGGCCCGCGTGCAGCAGCAGCTCGGGCGGCCCGCCGAGATCCCGGAGGGGGGGTACCAGGGAGCATACCTGGTCGATCTCGCGGAAGGGGTACTGGCCCGCGAGGGGAAGGGGTTCGCCGACCTCCCGGAGGCCGAGGGCGTACGCCGGTGTCGCACCATCGCCGTCGGGTCGCAGCGCGCCGAGCAGGACGAGGATCTGAAAGAGTTCGGCGTCCGCTTCGACGTCACCTTTTTCGAGTCCGAGTTATACCGCTCGGGGGCGATCGAACGCACCCTGGCTGACCTCGGGGCCCGTGGCCTGACGTTCGAGGAGGACGGGGCCTTGTGGCTCCGCACGACGGCGTTCGGCGACGATAAGGACCGGGTGCTCCGGAAGAGTGACGGGTCCTACACCTACTTCGTCCCGGACATCGCCTATCATCGCGACAAGCACGAGCGCGGGTTCGCCCAGGCCATCGATGTGTGGGGCGCCGACCACCATGGCTACGTGCCTCGGATGCGGGCCGCGATGCGGGCGATGGGCTACCCCGACGCCTTCTTCCACGTCGAGATCATCCAGCTCGTACGCGTGATGCGCGCGGGGGAGGAGGTTCGCTTCTCCAAGCGCAGCGGCGAGTTCGTGACGCTGCGCGACCTGTTCGAAGAGGCGGGAGTCGATGCGGCGCGGTACTTCTTCCTCATGAAGCGCCCCGACGCGCAATTCGTCTTCGACCTGGACCTCGCCAAATCACAAACCGAGGAGAATCCGGTGTTCTACGTGCAGATGGCGCACGCCCGGATGAGTGGAATTTTCCGTGTGGCGGGCCGGGACCCGGAGGGTGTCACCGCGGCCGGCGTCGATCTTTCGGCGCTCACTCAGCCGGAGGAATTGGATCTCCTGAAGGAGCTCGGCGAGTTCCCCGGGGTCGTCACCCGCGCGGCGGAAACTCGGGAGCCGCACCGCATCACCGGGTTCCTTGAGGGTCTGGCCCGGTTGAGCCACGCGTGGTATCACAAGTACCGCGTCCTGGGAGAGCCCGAGGAGGCCGCTCGCCTGGTGCTCGCTCGCGCCACCCGCCAGGTCCTGGCCAACGGTCTGACCATTTTGGGGATCAGCTCCCCGGATCGGATGTAGCTCGCGTGAGTCTCCTGGTCGTCGGCTCCATTGCTTTGGATTCCGTGCAGACCCCGTTCGGCGAGACGGCGGATGCCCCGGGCGGTTCCGCTCTGTTTTTCGCCGCGGCCGGGTCGGTCCTGCATCCAGTGCAGGTCGTCGGTGTCGTGGGGACCGACTATCCCTTGGGGACGCTGCACGCGCTCGAGGAGCGGGGAGTGGACCTGGACGGCGTCGAGCAGGTGGCGGGGGAGTCGTTCCGCTGGAAGGGCCGCTACAGCTACGACCTCAATTCTCGCGAAACCCTCGAAACGCGACTCGGCGTGTTCGCCGCATTCCGTCCCAAGCTCCCCGAGAAATATCAGGCCGCTCACTATGTGTTCCTCGGCAACATCGATCCGGAGCTGCAGCTGAGCGTGCTCGATCAGGTGCAGCAGCCCACGCTCGTCGCATGTGACACGATGAACTACTGGATCAGCTCCAAGAAGGATCTCGTGCTCGAGCTGCTCCGCCACATCGACGTGCTCATGGTCAACGATTCGGAGATCCGCGAGCTGACGGGCGACTGGAACATCTACCGGGCGGCCCAGTGGGTGCTGCAGCGCGGGCCCCAACGGGTCGTCATCAAGCAAGGGGAGCACGGCGCCCTGATGATCGACGCCGAGCGCACCTTCAAGGTCCCCGCCTATCCGCTCCAGGAGGTGTTCGATCCCACCGGGGCCGGCGACGCGTTCGCCGGCGGTTTCATGGGGTACCTGGCGCAGACGCAGGACCTGTCCTCGCCGAGCTTGCGCCGCGCCATGGTCCATGGGGCCGCGATGGGGTCGTTCGCCGTCGCGGCGTTCGGGGTCCAGGGGTTCGATCGTGTGACCCCCGCCGACGTGCGCGCGCGGGTGCGCGCGTTCCGGGATCTGGTGCACTTCGAGCTCGATGGGGAGCCCGCCTGATGGGAGGCCGCACGAGTGGCGAGCGCTATGCGGGCGCGGGGGTCAACCTCGACGCCGCCGACGAGGCCAAGCGTCGCATCGCCGCCCTCGTCGCCAAGACCCGCACCAAGCTGACGCGGGGCAAGGTCGGCGGCTTTGGCGGCATGGTGCGCGTCCCTCCCGAGATGAAGAAGCCGGTGCTCGTCATGTCCACCGACGGGGTCGGGACCAAAGTTCTGGTCGCGATCCGCGCCGGGATCCACACCGGCGTGGGCGAGGACCTCGTCAATCACAGCGTGAACGACATTCTGGTGCACGGCGCCCGGCCGATTGCGTTCCAGGACTACCTGGCCAGCGGCAAGATCGTACCGGAGGTCGTCGCGGCCGTGGTCGAAGGGGTGACGCGGGGCTGCCAGGCGCATGAGATGACGCTGGCCGGTGGTGAAACCGCCGAAATGCCCGACGTCTACCAACCCGGCGACTATGATCTGGCGGGGACGATCGTGGGAGTCGTCGAAGAGGATCGGGCCCTCCATGGGGACCTGGTTCAGCCGGGCGACGTGTTGATCGGCCTCGCCTCGAGCGGCCTCCACACCAACGGCTATACGCTCGCGCGCCGCATCGTGTTCGATACGTTGAAGCTCGACGTCGGCGACCGCTTCCCGGATACGAACCGCAGCGTGGCCGAAGTGCTGTTGGAGGTGCATCGCAGTTATGCCCCGGTGGTGACACCGCTGCTCGACCGTATCCACGCGCTGGCGCACATCACCGGTGGCGGGATCGAGGGGAACCTCATCCGCGTCCTCCCCGAAGGATGTGAGGCGATGGTCGACGCGGGTTCGTGGATCTGGCCGGATCTGTTCCGGATCCTGAAGACCGCGGGCGGGGTGTCCATTCAGGAAATGCGCCGGGTGTTCAACCTGGGGATCGGCATGATCGCCGTGGTGGGGCGGGATGATGTCGAAGAGGTCCGTCGTGTCGCCGACCGGTCCAAAGTGCGCAGCTGGATCATCGGCGAAATCCGGCCGGGCCGTACCGGCGTCCGATTCTCGGAACGCTGAGCGGGCACTGGTGCCGTGGCCGCGAATCCGAACGCGATGACTGAACGGGAGGCGATGCAGCGCGCCCTCGACCTCGCCTGGCGAGGCTGGGGGCGCGTGGCTCCGAACCCCCTTGTCGGCGCCGTGGTGCTGGCCGATGGGGTGGTCGTGGGCGAAGGCTGGCATGCCGAGTACGGCGGACCACACGCCGAGGTCGAGGCGTTGCAGGTGGCCGGTGGCCGCTCGCGTGGGGCCACGCTCGTCGTCACGCTGGAGCCATGCCGGCACCACGGCAAGACGCCGCCGTGCACGGACGCGATCCGGTCCGCGGGGGTGACGCGGGTCGTCGCCGCGATCCGCGACCCCAGCCCAGAGGCTGGCGGGGGCCTCGAGCTCCTGCGGACCGCGGGGGTGCGCGGGGAAGTCGATCTGCTCGGCTCGGCGGCGGCTGCTCAAAACGCGCCCTACCTGTTCACTCGTCGACACCCCGAGCGCCCGTTCGTGGCGTTGAAGCTCGCCACCTCCATCGATGGTCGCATTGCCGACGCCGCCGGCCGGTCGCAGTGGGTATCCGGGGAGGAGGCGCGGGAATGGGTCCATTGGCTGCGCGCCGGCTTCGACGCGATCGCCGTGGGTGGAACCACCGCGCTGAAGGACGACCCGCAGCTCACCGTGCGCGGACCGATCACCCCGCGGCGCCCGCCGGTGCGGGTGGTGTTCGACCGTCGGGCGATGCTCAATCCGACGGCTGCGTTGGTGCGCACCGCGCGCGAAACGCCGACGTGGGTCGTCGCCTCGACCGACGCGCCGCCCGCGTCGGTGGCGAGCCTCGAGGATGCGGGCGTGCTGGTCATGCGCCCGACTTCCCTCGTGATGGGTCTCACCCAACTTCGCGAGGCGGGCATCGAATCGCTGTTGTGCGAGGGTGGTGGAGCGTTGGGCGCGCGCTTGCTCGAGGCCGGGGTGGTCGATCGACTGTATTGGGTCCAGGCGCCGGTGTGGCTCGGTGCGGGGGCCGTGACGGCGTTCCCGGGGATCCCCGACGCGGGGCTAGCCACAGCGCCTCGGTGGATTCCCGTGGAACGGCGGGCCTTGGGGCCAGATACATTATTGGTCTTGGATCGGGAGCTATGTTTACCGGAGTCGTGACCGCCGTGGGGCGGGTGACGCAGACCGCCCGGGAACCGGCAAACGGGAGGCAACCGGGAGGACTCGACCTCGCGATTCATGCCCCCTACCGGGGCTTGAAGCGCGGCGAGAGCATCGCCGTCAACGGTGCCTGCCTGACCGTGGCCCGCGTGACCAAGGGTGGCTTCCAGGTCCGGGCCGTCGAGACCACGGTGGGCCGCACCTTGTTCGGGGAGTATCGGCGCGGTCGCCGCGTCAACCTCGAGCGGGCCGTGCGCGCGGCGGATCGCCTCGGTGGGCATCTCGTGCAGGGGCACGTGGATGGGATCGCCCAGGTGGTCCGGGTCGGGTCGCAGGGGGACGCGCGACTCGTGGATCTCGAGGTACCGAGCGGGGTCCTGGCGGTGTCGATCCCGCTCGGAGCCATCACGGTGGATGGCGTTTCGCTGACCGTGAACGCGCTGCCCGGGAACGCGGTGCTGCAGGTGTCGCTCATCCCGTACACCGTGGAGCACACGACGCTGGGCGAACTCAAGGTCGGTGATCGCGTCCACGTGGAAGGGGACGTGATCGGAAAATATGTGAGGCAGCTATGCCGTTCGGAAACGTAACGCAGGCCATTGCGGACATCGGGGCGGGCAAGCTCGTCATCGTCGCTGACGACGAGCGCCGCGAGAACGAGGGTGACTTGATCGGCGCGGCCGAGCGGGTCACCCCCGAGATGATCAACTTCATGGCGACCCACGGCCGCGGGCTGATCTGTCTGACGCTGACGCCGGAGCGGTGCCAGGCGCTGGGCCTGCCGCAAATGGCGGAGGCCAACACCGAGGCCCACGAGACCGCGTTCACCGTGAGTGTCGATGCCGCCGCCCGGTTCGGCGTCACAACGGGGATTTCGGCGGCCGATCGCGCCGCCACGATTCGCGTCGCAATCGACCCCGCCACGGTCCCGTCCGACCTGCGCCGACCCGGCCACGTCTTCCCGCTGCGGGCGCGACCCGGCGGCGTACTGCAGCGCGTGGGTCAGACCGAGGCGAGCGTCGATCTGGCGCGACTCGCCGGTTGCTATCCGGCCGGGGTGATTTGCGAGATCCTGAACGCCGATGGGACGATGGCGCGGCGCGCCGAGCTGCAGGCGTTCGCGGATGCCCACAGCCTGACCTTCGTCACGGTGGCGCAGCTCGTCGCCTATCGGCTGGCGCACGAACGGCTGGTCCACCGGGTCGCCGAGGCCCGGCTGCCGACTCCCTACGGGGAGTTCCGCATTGTGGGCTACCGCAACGACGTGGACGCCGCCGAGCATGTGGCGCTCGTATTCGGGGACGTGCAGGGACAGCCGGAGGTGTTGGTCCGGATGCATTCCAAGTGCCTGACCGGCGACGTGTTCGGGTCCGGTCGCTGCGACTGCGGCTGGCAGCTGCAGAGCGCCATGCGGCAGATCGCCCAAGCCGGCCGGGGGGCCATCGTCTACCTCGATCAGGAAGGGCGGGGCATCGGCCTCCTGAACAAGCTCAAGGCCTACGAGCTGCAGGATGCCGGCCACGACACCGTGACGGCCAACGAGCAACTCGGCTTCAAGCCCGATCTGCGCAACTACGGCATCGGCGCCCAAATTCTGCTCGACCTCGGTCTCTCCTCGATTCGGGTGCTCACCAACAACCCGAAGAAGCTGGTGGGACTCGAGGGGTATGGCCTCGCCATCGTGGAGCGGGTGCCGATCGAGCCGCCGCCGTCCGCCGAGAACCGCGCGTATCTGGACGTCAAACGCGACAAGCTGGGTCACCTCCTCACTCACTGATCGTGACCGCCGCCAAGTCGCGGGTGGCGATCGTCGTCAGCCGCTTCAATGAAGACGTGACCCGTCGGTTGCTCACGGGCGCCGAAGCCGCGCTGCGCGAGCACGGCGTGCCGGCGGCGAGCGTGGACGTATTCTGGGCCCCGGGGGCGTTCGAGCTGCCGGCCCTCGCGGAGGTGGCCGCGGGGAGCGGCCGCTATCGCGCTATCGTCGCCTTGGGCTGCGTGATTCGCGGCGAGACGCCACACTTCGAGTACGTGGCGGGTGAGGCGGCACGCGGCCTTGGGAACGTGGCGCTTGCCCACCGGATCGCCGTAGGGTTCGGCGTGCTGACGACGGAGACCGAAGCGCAGGCACTCGACCGCGCCGGCGGCCCCGCCGGCAACAAAGGCTTCGAAGCCGCCGAGGCCGCCCTCCAGACCGCGGACGTTCTCGCTCAGATACTTCGTGCGCCGTCCCGAGACTAAGGCCCGGGCGCGCGCGCTCCAACTGCTGTATGCCTGGGAGGTGACCGGCGGTTCTGATATCCGCGCGGTCGCGGCCCGCCTGGCCCCGCTCTACGGCGGCGGCCGTGAGGTGCTCGATCGCGCTGTGGAGCTGGCCCAGCGCGCCGCCCAGGGGCGCGACGAGTTCGACCGCCGCACTGCCCGAGCGGCGGAGCACTGGCGACTGCAGCGGGTGGGGGCGATCGAAAAGAACATTCTGCGCCTGGCCCAGGCGGAGCTGGCCGAAGGGCGCACGCCGCCGCGGGTCGTGATCGACGAAGCGGTGAGCCTGGCCCATTGGTTCGGTGGAGAGAAATCCCCGGCGTTCGTGAACGGCATCCTCGACGCGGTGGCGCGCGAGCTGGGGGTGTTGTGAGGATTCTCCTCGTCAACTGGAACGATCGCGAGAACCCCCATGCCGGGGGCGCCGAGATTCACCTGCACGAGATCTTCGGACGGATCGCCGGGTGGGGGCACGGCGTCGATCTGTTGGCGAGCGGCTGGCCGGGTGCGGCACCCACAGCGGTCCTGGACGGCATCCGCGTGACCCGCGTCGGCGGGCGGCATTCATTCGCGTTGCGCGCCCGCGGAGCGGTGCGGCAGCTGTTGCGCGACCGTCAGTACGATGTGGTCATCGAGGACATCAACAAACTGCCGCTGTTCCTGGCGGGACTGACACCATTGCCGATGTACGTGATCGTCCCCCACCTCTTCGGCACCACGGCGTTCGTCGAAGCGAGCTGGCCGGTCGCGGCGATCGTGTGGGCGGCGGAGCGACGGATTCCCGGGGCCTACCGCCGGGCGTTCTTCCAGGCGATTTCGTCGAGTACGCGGGACGATTTGGTGAGCCGGGGCATCGCCGCCAGCCGGATCGAAGTGATCTTCCCCGGGATCGACGCCGTCTGGTACTCGCCGGATCCCGCCGTTCCGCGCGCCGCGCACCCGACATTCTTGTACGTCGGCCGTTTGAAGCGTTATAAAGGAGTGGAGATCGCGTTGCAGGCTTTGGCGCTCGCGCGCAGCGCCGGACGCGCCCGCGACGCCCGGCTGCTCGTGGCAGGGCAGGGGGACGACCGACCGCGGCTCGAGCAGGTGGCCCAGCGCCTGCAGCTCGGTGACGCGGTGCGGTTTCTGGGGTTCGTCCCTGATCAGGAGAAACGTCGCCTGCTGCGTGAAGCGTGGGCGGTGGTCTTCCCGAGCCCCAAGGAAGGGTGGGGGATCTCGAACATCGAGGCCGCGGGCTGCGGCACACCGGCCCTCGCGTCCGACAGTCCGGGTTTGCGGGAAACGGTCCGGCACGGAAAGACGGGGTTTCTCGTTCCCCACGGCGATGCGCCGGCGTTGGCGGAACGGATGGGGGCGCTTGCGGCCGATCCGACGCTGGTCGCGACCCTGGGACGAGCGGCCCGCGTATTCGCGGAATCGTTGTCCTGGGAACGCACCGCGCGGGCGACTCTGGCCCACGTCGAACGGGTCATCGCACAGGGAGGGTGAGGATGCGCGTCACAGTCACCGCACGGCATGTCGAAGTTACGGAGGAATTACGGACGCGGGCCCGCGAGCTCCTGACCAGGCTGGCCCGAGTGGCGTCCCGGCCCCACGACGGACAGGTAATTTTCACCGAGGATCATGGCACCCCCGTAGCTGAAGTGCGGCTGCACACGGTGCGGGGTCAGGTGCTGGTCGGCGTCAGCGACGGCACCGACCATCGTTCCGCGCTCGATAAGGCCGTCGCCAGGGTGCGCCGACAGCTGGACAAACCGACCGGGAAGACGGGACACGCGCGCGCGCGCGTCCTGCGCGGGTCCGAGTGAAGCCACTGCGCGTCCGCGACCTGCTCGCCCGCAAGGGCGGCCCCCTCCAGCTCGAGGCCCTGACCGGGGATGTGGGACTCGATCGCGAGATTCCCTCCCCGGAAGTCTCCAGCCCGGGCCTTGCGCTGGCGGGATACACCGCGCGCTTCGTGGCCAATCGGGTCCACATCCTCGGCGAAACCGAGATCTCGTTTCTGGCCTCACTCGAAGCCGAGGGGCGGCGCCAGGCGCTCTCGCGGTTCTTTGATTTCGATCTGACCTGCGTGGTCGTCACCAAGGGCCAAGAGCCGCCGGCGGAGCTCGTCGCGTTGGCCACGGCCAAGGGCACCCCCGTCATCCGCACCTCGCTCAAGACGGCGGAGTTCTTCCGCCGGCTCAAACCGTTCCTGGACGAAGCATTCGCGCCGGCGACCACGCTTCATGCGTCCCTGGCCGACGTGTTCGGTGTCGGCCTGCTGTTTATCGGACGTTCGGGGATCGGGAAGAGTGAGTGCGTGCTCGACCTGGTGGAGCGCGGGCACCGCCTCGTGGCCGACGACCTTGTGCACATCACCCTGCACGGAAACGACATCCTGCTGGGCCGTGGGCACGAGATGTCCAGGCACTTCATGGAAATCCGCGGTGTCGGGTTGATCGACATCAAGGCGTTGTTTGGGATACGGGCCGTCCGCCAGCAGAAAAGGATCGAGGTCGTGGTCCAGCTCGAGGATTGGGACGCCTCCCGGGAGTACGACCGGACCGGGCTCGCCGGACAGGAGACCGACATTCTGGGCGTGCGCCTCCCCCAGGTCACCGTGCCGCTGAATCCCGGCAAGAACCTGACCGTGATCTGCGAAGTCCTCGCGATGAACCATCTATTGCGCTACACCGGAGTGGACTCGGCCCGACAGTTCAACGACCGGCTCATCAAGCACATGCGGGAGCGGGCCGAAGTGGACGAATACCTGGCGGAAGACTATGAGTGAGCCGCTCCGGGGAGTGGTCATTTCTCACGCGGGACTGGCCGAGGCGCTCGTCGCGGCGGTTCGGGCCATCACGGGGGTGAGCGACGCGCTGGTCCCCGTCTCCAACGAAGGGTGCGACCAACCGGCGCTCCAGGAGCGGATCGCGCAGGCCATGGGGTCGGGGCCGGCGGTGTTGTTCATCGATCTTCCCGGAGGATCCTGCCTCACGAGCGCCGTGCGCTATGCCCGCCAGGGGGGCGCGGAGGTCGCCGTCGTGACCGGAGTCAACCTCGCCATGCTGCTCGACTTCGTGTTCCACCGTGAGGTCACCCCGGCCGATGCAGCGCGCCGCGCGGCGGACGCAGGCGGCAAGGCGATTCGCCTGCCTCCCGCGGCATGACTATCGCCCTGGTCCGCCTGGACGACCGATTGATCCACGGCCAGGTGGTCATCGGGTGGGGCCAGCCGCTGAACGTCCGATTCATCGTTCTGGTCGACGACGAGGTTCGCGCCAGCCCCTGGGAACAGGACCTGTACCGCATGGGGGTTCCCAGTCATATCGATGTGGTCTTCGCGTCCGTCGAGGAAGCCGGGCATCGACTCTCCGAATGGCTGGGCAGCGATCAGGTCGGCATCCTCCTCACCGGCAACGTGGACTCCCTCGCAACGCTTTGCGCCGGTAGCGGCCTCAAGAAGGTCAACATCGGCGGAGTGCATCACCGGGCCGGGCGCACCGAGCGACTGCGCTACGTCTACCTCACTGACGACGAAGCCTCGAAGCTGCGCCGGCTCGCGGAGACGGGGATCGAGGTGACCGCGCAGGACGTCCCGACCGCCCGTGCCGTGCCGTTGGCCGAGTTCACCTGATGTTCGGCTCCATCGAGGTTCAGCTCGCGCTGCTGTTCTGGGGTACCCTGGTCGGGCTCGATCTGGTATCCGTCGGGCAAACCATGATCAGCCGGCCGCTCGTGGCCGGCGCCGTAGCCGGCGCCATCGTCGGCGATCTCCCAACCGGCCTGCAGCTCGGCATCGTGTTCGAGCTGTTTCAGTTCGATGTGCTCCCCGTGGGGGCTGCGCGCTACCCCGAGTATGGGCCGGCCACGGTCGCGGCTGTTTCGGCCGCGCACTTTTCCGGGGGTGCGCTCGCCACCGGGATCGGAGCAGGGGTCGGATTGCTGACGGGACTGCTCGGCGGGGTGTCGCTAGATCTGCTGCGCCAGCTCAACGTCCGCGCGGTCGCCCGGGCAGCCCCGCTCCTGGACGCGGGGGAGACCGACGTCCTGATCCGCGTGCACGTCGGTGGCATTTTGCGGGACGCCGCGCGGGCCGCCCTGGTGACGGCCGTTGGCCTGATACTCGCCCGCATCGCCCGGACCGTGTTTCGCTCGGCGCTGACCACACAGCATGTGACCCTGATGGCAGCCGCCGTGGCCGGCGCGGCCGTCGCGGTCGGTGCCGCCGGTGTCCTGCGCCTGATGGGCCGTACCCCGACGCTCAAATGGTTCGCCCTCGGTCTCATGGGGGGATCGGTGGTCGCGTGGACCCTATGACGCCTTCACGACCGCAATTCGGCCTGACGCTGCTGCGCCTGCTTACGGTGCAAGGGTCGTGGAACTACGACCGTATGCTTGGCATCGGCTTCGGTGTGTCGGAGGAGCCGCTGCTGCGGGGATTGGCGGAAAACGGTGATCAGGGGGCGTACCGCGCCGCCGTGGCCCGGGGAACCCTGTTCTTCAACTCACATCCCTATCTGGCGGGGATGGCGGTCGGCGCCGCGGCGCGCCTCGAGTACGACCGGGCGGCGCCGCAGCAGATCGAGCGGCTGCGGGCGGCTCTGTGCGGGCCCCTCGGCTCGCTCGGAGATCGTCTGGTATGGGCGGGGATGCTTCCCTTTGCGGCGGCGGCGGCGATGAGCGCCATCGCGCTCGGCGCCGGGTGGAAGGCGATTGGTGCGTTCCTGCTCTTCTACAACGCCGGCCAGCTGGCCCTGCGGTGGTGGGCGCTTCGCGCCGGGTGGCGCCACGGGGCCGCGGTGGGGAGCGCGCTGCGGAACCCGACCATTCAGCGGGCGCTCGCCTTGTCGAGTCCGGCGATGGGTCTGGCGGCGGGCTTTGCGTTGCCCGTGGTGATCAGGAGTTTCGTGCTCCCGTTCCCGGGGTGGGCCCGGGTCGTATTTGCCGCTACAGCGGTGCTGGCGCTCGCGGGACTGCGCCTTGCCCCCAACCGGTTGTCGGGGTTGCGGGTCGGCCTCGCCGTCGTCGCGTTGGCCCTCCTCGGGGGATGGCTGTGGCGGTGATCGAGCGCGAGGCCCGCATCGTGAACCCGCTCGGGATGCATGCCCGACCCGCCGCCGAACTCGTCAAGGTGGCGAGCCGGTTCACCGCGGCCATCAAGGTGGGGAAGGACGACCTGATGGTGAACGCCAAGAGCATCATGGGAGTCATGATGCTCGCGGCTGAATGTGGGTCTACGATCCGCTTCCACGCCGACGGGGCCGACGCCGAAACGGCCATTGCCGCCCTGCTCGAGCTGGTCGCCGCCGGGTTTCACGAAATGCATCTGACCGGGGACGAGCGCGATCTCGAGGATGAGGCGGAAGGGGAACCGGTGTGACCAAGCGATTGCTGCAGGGGATCGGCGTTTCGGAAGGGTTGGCGATCGGCCCCGCCTTCGTGGTGCGCTCGGGCCTGCCGGAAGTCCCACACCGTGTGGTACCGCGGTCGCAGGTCGAGAAGGAAGTCCGGCGCCTCAAGGCGGCGATCCGGGACGTCAAACGCGGCATCGTCGCGCTCAAGGCGCGCGCCGAGGATCGCGCCGGAGTGGATGAGGCCCGCATCTTCGACGCGCAGGTGTTGATGCTCGAGGACAACGACTTCCTCGGCGCGATCGTGGACCTGATTCGCGAGAATCACCTCACCGCGGAAAAAGCGTTCGAGTTCAAGGCGTTCGAGATCCGGGACCTGTGGTCGACCTCGGGGAACACGCGCCTCAAGGACCGCGTCGCCGATCTGAACGGCATCACGATCCGGGTGGTGCGCCACCTGATGCACTTGGGGGCCGAAGAGGTGTCGGCGGGATTGGCACATCCGTCGATCATCGTCGCCAAAGAAGTCGGTCCGGGATTGGCGGTCGAGCTGGACCGGGCCCGGGTCCTCGGGCTGGTCAGCGAGGAAGGCACGCGGACCTCCCACGCCGCCATTCTCGCCCATTCGATGGGGATGCCGGCGGTCATGGGACTGGCGGGGGCGATCGAACGGATCCGCACGGGAGCGACGGTGATCCTGGACGGCCGGGAAGGCACGGTCCTCGTCGACCCGACCCCGGCCGAGATTGCAGCGGCCCGAGAGCGCCAGCAGCGCCGGACCGTCGTGGCCGGCGAGCTCGAGCAGGCGGTCGGCCTGCCGGCGGTGACAACCGACGGGGTCCGGATCGCCCTGCGCGGCAACGTGGACCTTCCCGACGAGCTGGAGCTGGCGCGCCGGCATGGAGCGGAGGGGGTGGGTCTGTTGCGCACCGAGTTCCTGATCACCGGGCACTCCGCGCTCCCGACCGAGAACGAACAGGCGGTGTACTTCAAGCGCGTGGCCAAGGCGTTCCCCGGCCATCCGGTGGTGATTCGCAGCTACGATCTGGGGGGCGACAAGTTCCCCGCGGCCTTCCGGGGCGCGCCCGAACCGAATCCCTTCCTGGGCTGGCGAGCGATCCGGGTCTGCCTCGACCAGCCAGATATGTTCCGCGCGCAAATCCGCGCGGTCCTGCGCGCCGCCGCCGCGGACGGGGAGGGGGCCAAGCTGCAGCTGATGCTCCCGCTGGTGACTCGAGTGGACGAGGTGGAGCGCACGCGCGAGATGATGCTCGAGGAGGGACGACGCCTGGAGCAGGCGGGGATCGCCGCGGCCCCTGCGGTCCCCCTCGGCGTGATGGTGGAGACTCCGGCCGCGGCCGTGATGGCTGACCGCCTGGCCGAGATCAGCGACTTCCTCTCCGTCGGCACCAACGATCTCACGCAATACACGCTGGTGGTCGACCGCGGCAATGCGCGCCTTGCCGGTCGATTCATCCCCCATGATCCCAGTGTGCTGCGCCTGTTGCACCAGATCGCCGCGGCCGCGCGGGCCGCGGGAAAACCGGCGAGCGTCTGCGGTGAGATGGCGTCCGATCCGTTGTCGGCGTTTCTGCTGGTGGGGTTCGGGTACGAGACGCTGTCGGTCGCGCCGCCCAGTCTGCCGTTGATCCGGTGGATCGTCCGGCAGTTCAGCCGGACCGACGCGACCGCGGCCGCGCAGGCGGCGCTGGCGGCCCGGGGGGACGTCGAAGTGCTGGCCGTCCTGCGCGCCGCCCTCTCACGGACCGTGGACCCATCGATCCTCGACTTCCGGCACTAGGTTGCCCGCCGGAGGGCGGGTTACTAGCTTGAAAGCTCAACCCTCACAAGCACGTATGCCCCCAGGCAAACACGTCTTCACGTCCGAGTCCGTTACCGAAGGCCATCCCGACAAGATCGCGGACCAGATCTCGGATTCGGTGCTCGACGCCATCCTGACCCATGATCCGAACGCGCGGGTGGCGTGCGAGACCCTCGTTACTACCGGGATGGCGGTCGTTGCCGGTGAAATCACGACCTCCACCTACGTCCATATCCCGGACATCGTGCGGGGTACGATCCAGTCGATCGGCTACACGGACGCGAATTTCGGATTCGACGCCCAGACCTGCGCGGTGTTGACGACGATCGACCGGCAGTCACCCGATATCGCGATGGGGGTCGACACCGGCGGCGCCGGCGACCAGGGCATGATGTTCGGCTACGCCTCGAACGAGACTCCGTCATTGATGCCGCTCCCGATCGTGCTGGCCCACCGGCTGGCGGAGGAATTGGCAGCGGTTCGCAAACGCGGGGGGCTGCCCTGGCTGCGGCCCGACGGCAAGACCCAGGTCAGCGTCACCTACGACGGCGATAAGCCGATCGGGGTCAGCAAGGTGCTGGTTTCCACGCAGCACTCGGACCTGGTCGACAACGTTGATATCCGGGCCGGGGTGATGGCCCAGGTCGTGCGGCCGGTGCTCACGCGCGCCGGCTTCGACGTCGCCGACGCCGATGTGCTCGTGAATCCGACGGGGCGATTTGTGGTTGGCGGCCCGCAGGGGGATGCCGGCCTCACCGGTCGCAAGATCATCGTCGATACCTACGGTGGGATGGCGCGCCATGGCGGCGGCGCGTTCAGCGGCAAGGACCCCTCCAAGGTGGACCGTTCCGGGGCCTACGCGATGCGCTGGGTGGCCAAGAACATCGTCGCCGCCGGGCTCGCGCGGCGGTGCGAATGCCAGGTCGCCTATGCCATCGGCGTGCGGGACCCCGTGTCGATCATGGTGGATACCTTCGGCACCGGCACCGCCGCCCAGGAAGCGATCGAGGAAGCGGTCCGGGAGGTCTTCGACCTCACGCCGGCCGGGATCATTGCCGCGTTGCAGCTGCGCGCGCCGATCTACCGGCCGACGGCGACCTACGGCCACTTCGGCCGGGCGCCGGAACGGCGTCAGGTGGGGGACCGAGAGTTCGAGCTGTTCACCTGGGAAGAGACCAACCGTGTCGAGGAGTTGCGGCTCGCCGTGCAGCGCTCCAAGCACTATCAGACGGCAAAAGGGAGCGCCCGCGCATGACCGCAACCGCCAGTTCCACTTCCGACGTCAAGAGCCTGTCGCTTGCCGACGAGGGTCGCCGCCGCACCGAATGGGCCGAGCGATCCATGCCCGTGCTGCGGCAGCTGCGGGAGCGGTTCACGACCGAGCGGCCGCTGCAGGGCCGGCGGCTGTCCGCCTGCCTCCATGTGACGACCGAAACCGCGAACCTGGCGGTGACCCTCAAGGCGGGGGGGGCGGACGTCGCCCTGTGTGCGTCGAACCCCTTGTCCACTCAGGACGACGTCGCGGCGCATCTGGTGCGCGACCACGGGATCAAGGTGTTCGCGATCAAGGGCGAAGACCATGACACCTACTACGATCACCTGCGCGCCGCGCTCGCGCACCGGCCCGACATTACGATGGACGATGGGGCGGACCTGGTCGGGGCCCTCCACATGATCGCGCTGAATCGGCTCGACGATCTGGCGCCCGCCGTGCGGACCTGGGTGGAGCGCCTTTCGGCGGCCGACCGCAAGTCGCTCGTCACGGGCGTGATCGGATCGACCGAGGAGACGACCACCGGCGTGATCCGGCTCAAGGCGATGGCCAAGGACGGCGTGCTGCAATTCCCGGTGATCGCCGTCAACGACTCGGACACCAAGCACCTGTTCGACAATCGCTACGGGACGGGCCAGTCGACTCTGGACGGCATTCTGCGCGCGACCAACCTGCTCATCGCCGGAAGTACGGTGGTCGTGGCGGGGTATGGGTGGTGCGGGCGCGGGTTCGCGATGCGGGTCCGCGGGGCCGGCGCCAACGTGCTCGTCACGGAGATCGACCCCTTGAAAGCGCTCGAGGCCCAGATGGATGGGTATCGGGTCGTGACCATGGAGGAAGCCGCACGGGTCGGCGACATCTTCGTGACGCTGACCGGCAACATCCACGTCATCCGCCTCGAGCATATGAAGGCGATGAAGGACGGAGCGGTGATCGCCAATTCCGGGCACTTCAACGTCGAGATCGACCTGGACGGCCTGAAGCGGGCCGCGCCGCCCCCGCTCGCGGTCCGGGAGTTCGTCGAGGAGTTTCGCCTTGGCGGGAAGCGGCTCTACGTGCTGGCGGACGGCCGGCTCGTCAACCTCGCCGCCGCGGAAGGGCATCCCGCCAGCGTGATGGACATGTCGTTCGCCAATCAAGCCCTCGCCGCTGAGCACGTGGTCCGGCATGCCCGGACGCTGGGGAAGGACGTCCACCGCATTCCTCGAGACGTGGATCAGGAGATTGCCCGGCTGAAACTGCAGGCGATGGGGGTGTCGATCGACTCGCTCACGGCGGAACAGCAGAAGTACCTCGCCTCGTGGGATATGGGTACCTGAGTCACCCGTGATCGAGGTGCGTGTCGCCCATCTTGGGCTTGACCGCACGACCAACACGCCGGTCGTGATCCTGCAGGAGCAGGGAGGAGAGCGGGTCCTGCCGATCTGGATCGGACCGGCCGAAGCGAGCGCCATCGCGATGGAGCTGGCGGGCGTCAAGTTCGCGCGGCCGCTCACCCACGATCTCCTGAAGCAGGTCATCGTGGGACTGGGCGCTGAGCTGCGGAAGGTCATCATCACCCAGGTGAAGGACAACACCTACTTCGCCGAGCTGCAGGTTTATCGCGGCGATACGGTCATCAACATCGATGCCCGCCCGTCCGATTCCATCGCCGTCGCGTTGCGGCTCAAGGCGCCGATCTTCACCAGTGACGACCTGCTCGAACACACGACGGTGGACGCCTCCGACCTGACCCCGGACTCCCTGGGAGAAGGCGGCGGCCGGGGTGAAGGCGGGGCGCAGCCTCTGGATGCCGATCAGCTCAAGAATTACCTGCAGAACCTCGATCCTGAAGACTTCGGCAAGTTCACGCCGTAGGACGGTGGCGCGGTACGTGCTCGCCCTGACGGCGCTGGGGAGTGGCTCCCTCGCCGGCCAGGGCGCTGTCTTGTCGGGACGGGTCGTGTACGCCCGCGGCCGCAGCGTGGCGGTCGTCGGTGGCCGGGCGGTGCTGCACGAGGTCAGCATGACGCGCCAGGCGGCGATCGACTCGACCCGCACCGATGCCGCGGGCCGCTATCGCTTCCGCCTGGCGAACCCCGATACCGGGGCGCTCTACCTCGTCAGCAGCATGCGCGACGGCATCGTGTATTTCACCCAGCCGCTGCGAGCCGCGCCCGGCCACACCGTAGCCGTGGATTCGCTGCTGGTCTACGATACCAGCTCCACTGGATCCCCGATCCGGGTGGAGCGTCTGCTCGTGACGATCGCGAAGGCGAGGAGCGACGGCTCCCGGGACGTGCTCCACGTCCTGGAACTGCGCAACCCCGATCTCACCACGCGCATCGCCCCAGACACCGTCCGGCCGACGTGGCGCGGTCTCTTGCCGTCGGGGGTGCTGCAGTTCCAGGTCGGGGAGAGCGATTTCTCACCTCAGGCCGTGTCCCGTCGTGGGGACTCGGTCCTCGTCTTCGGACCGGTGCAACCTGGGGTGGCCCGCCAGCTGACCTTCACCTATACGATCCCCGCCGACCGGCGTGAGGTGGTCCTCCCGGTGGACCAGGCGGTCGGGCAGGCCCATGTGCTGTTCGAGGATACGGCCGCCACCCTCGACGCGTCGCGGCCGATGACACGATCCCCGGAGCTCGTGGATGGACGGCCGTTCGCGCGTTACTCGTCGGCCGCGCTGCCCGCTGGGACCTCACTGGTGGTGCACTTGCCGTCGGACCGGGCGGCGCCCGAGCGGTTCGTCCCGTGGCTGGTGGGCGGGATGATCGCGGCGCTGCTCCTGGGGCTGACCGTGGCGTTGCGGCGGCGCATTCCGGCGTAACTCCCCGAAACGGCGAAGGCGGGTGGGGATACTACCGGTTGTGCGCCTGCACTCCCCGCCAGAGCAGGAAGGCAATTCTCGCCGCGGCGGCCGCAGAGCGCCGGCGGGCCCGCTTCCACAGCGGAGTGCCGGGCACGGTTGGGGTCAGCGGCATCGATACCTCCGCCCGTGTGCCTTCGTGGATCAGCCTCTCCCCCATCCGGTTCGTGAACGGGAGGTAACGAAGCACCGCCAGTCGCCAGCGCAGCAGGCGATCGAGCGGCAGCTCGGCGGCACCGTCCCGGAGCTCCGGGAGCGGGGGCGTCGAGAGACCGCCAAGCCACGCCGCGGCCGCGAGCCACGCCCACACGACCTCCGCCGGGGCGTCCTCCCCTGCCTTGAGCCTATCCCGGATCACCGACCAATCCACCGCGGCCGCGCCCGGTTCGAGGATCGCCGCCGCGTCGAGAAAGTGCCGTAAGCGGTAGGCGTCCGGCCCGTGCTGGAGGCCGTGAGTAATGGCGTGCCACACGAGCTCGGTGGAGGATGGGATAAG
>Ga0335083_10002502_pt1 | contig 24185 bp, 38 predicted proteins | sample Lox_Sample_42_FD_206716 | JGI IMG/M metagenome (GOLD analysis project Ga0335083, IMG submission 206716) | Soil microbial communities from Loxahatchee National Wildlife Refuge, Florida, United States - Lox_Sample_4.2 | ecosystem: Environmental > Terrestrial > Soil > Wetlands | place: USA...
CGTGATGCCGGGGAATGCGACAAATACCGTGTTGCTGTATGCAGTGAGGGTAAGCTGTCTGCAAACCACGGCCGGCCAGGTCACGCTTTATTTGATTAAGCGTTCCAGTGCAGACAGCAGCGGCACGCCGGTATCGATGACGGCGGTTGCGCAAGACAGCAACTCAACCGCAGCGTCGAGCGCGCCTGTTACTTACACCGCCAACCCTACCACCGGCTCGGCAGTGGGTAATGTGGATGTGTATAGCTTCGGGTGCATGGCTGCGGCGACAACGAGCCCGAACGATATTTACATCTCGCCGGCCGACTGGCGCATGAAGCCGATCGTGCTGCGGGGGACGGCGCAACAGGTTGCCGTGAACCTGAACGGCGTGACGGTGACGGGCGGGGCTTTCACTGTTACTTTCGATTGGATTGAAACGAAGACGATCACACCATGAGATTGAGAATCAGATTGGGGATCAGACTTTTTCTGTTTTTCCTTGTCTGCAACGCGCTCGCTTTCGGCGCGCTGGCGATTGATGTGACCAGCACCAAAGACAACACGGCCGGCCACTTCTCGCCCTTCTCATTAACGAGCAATGCGTTCACTACGGCGAACGCGACGGAGCTGCTGGTTGTATTTTTAGGTGCCGGGCAAGCTGGAACCGGGGGAATGCCTGATTTACCCGATGGTGTAATCACAGGGTCGGTTTCAGGGGCGGGTTTGACTTGGCAACTTGCCGTGCGGACCAATGTGCAAGGCGGAACGGCCGAAATTTGGTATGCGCTTGCAACCACCATCCTCACTTCACAAACGGTGACAGCAACGTTGACCGTAACAGGCGGGACTTTCAATCAGATCAGGGGGGTTTCAATCACTCTGGTTTCGTTTACCGGCGCGAGCACTTCAACCGGAATCGGAGCTACGGGAACAGGGAACGCGGCGACGGGTGCGCCGACTGCGAATTTGACCACTACGCAGAATAATTCCTGGGTTTTTGGGGTGGGAGTTGACTGGTCTAACGACACGGCGCGCACGGTCGGATCTGGACAGACGATTGTGCATCAGGATGTTGACTCAACGAATGGTATTACGATTTGGGCGCAGCGCCAGAACAGCACGACCCCTGCGAGCGGCACGAGCGTCACGATTAATGATACTGCTCCCACTACGGATGAGTGGAATTTAAGCCTTGCTGAAATTCTGCCATTTACTCCTAAGGGCTTATCCAAAAGTAAAAAAATTGAGAGGTTGAGTCCATGAAGAAGGTAATTTTAAGCTTATTCCTTGCGCTTGCCCCATGTGCCTGGCCGCAGGTCATCAGTGCAACTCTGACGAATCCGGGATCGGCCTACACTTCCGCGCCAGCGGTGACGGCGACGGGAGGCGGGTGCACCTCCGAGCCGACGCTCGTTGCAACTATCGATAACAATACGCATGTGGTCAACGGGGTATCGCCGACATTTGCGGGGTCGGGGTGTACATCGGCGCCCAGTCTCGGCTTCAGCGGGGGCGGGGGAAGCGGGGCTGCGGCGACGGCGGTGTTGCTGCCTTACCGCATTTTCATTCTGTCCAATGTCAATTCACTCACGGGGGCGAGTGTAACCCCTACCCCCGCATCGAACAGTTATGTTGCCTGGCAGTTTGCCTGTTACATCCTGGTGCCCAGTTCGCGCGTGCCCTTCGTTGCCGCAAAACTGTTCCCGTTCCCGGGATCGGCGCAGGTGACTGCGCAAGTCTCGCCGCCCGCCGCGATTGTGAGCGCACTGGCATCGGGGATTATTTCTGAGTACGTGGACTCGGTGCTTGTGCCAGTGAGCACGGTTACGGCGACGATTGAAGGCCTTCTCGTGCAGGCGTGCACCAACGCCCAGGTTAATTTTTCAGCCTGGAACCCATGGTCATTCTATGGCACCAGTTACAACGGCTCGACCTGGACCGTGGTTACAATTCCTTAAAAATGCGCCTCTACCCTCGCTATCCCCGCCATCTTTTTTACAGTGTTCTGCTGCTGCTCGCGGCGGGGTTGGGCGTGCTGTGGCGGGCCGTATCGCCCGCCGATGTCCGCGCAAGCAGCATCACGCAGCCTCAGGCGATGCGCGGCACTTTTGCCTCGCGCCCCGCGACCGGAGCGGTTTACTATTCGACGGATGTGCCGATCATCAGCCAGTGGCAGAATGGCGCCTGGGCCGATTGGGTTTTCGGGAACCCGGTTACGCTGCCTGCCACTACCTCTTTTTCCTGGCGCAATCAGGGTGGGGCGACGTTGACCACCAACGGGATTATGAGCGTGGCTTTCCCGGCGAGCGGAAGCGATGAGTACCGCGGGAATGAAGTGGCGCTACCATCGACGCCTTTTACCATTGATGGGTGTTTCACGGTAGCCATGAACTCTGCGCAGTTTGTGAACACCATGGGGCTGTACGATACGGATGGCACGAAGCTGGTGACCTATGGAGTGAGTCAGTTCTCGGGCGGGGCTCCGGGTGTTTACGTGGGCCACTGGACGAACGTAACCACCAGTTCAAGTTTTCCGTTCACAACCGCGACCGCTCTCTCAGCGGGAGGGCAGTATTGCCTGCGCTGGAACGATGATGGATCGGATATCAACCTTTCCTTGAGTGAGGACGGGGGATTTAGCTGGGCGCTGATGTACAGCGAATCCCGCACAACGTTTCTCACTCCTACAGACATCGGTTGGGGCGGCGATCCGGCAAACAACAAACCGGCCGCCCTCACACTGACGAGCTGGCATCAGCATTAGGCGGCAGGCGGCATGCGAATCTACCTGGGGAGTGCGAGCGCCGGATTAGGCACGATGCAACAGGTGGTCAGTACGATCACTTCAACGGAAAGCGCACGCCCGCAGCTCAACAACCCCGGGAACCTTATCTATGTGGGCCAGGCCGGGGCATCGCCAAGCTCCTACAGCTTCGTTGGGAGTGACGGCAAGACCTATTATCTGGCGCAATTCGACACGCCTGAAGACGGGGAAGCAGCCCTGGAGAATCAGATCAATCTTGACGCGGCGCGCGGCATGACGATTAGCCAGTTCACCCAAAGCTATGCGCCGGCTGGAAGCGGGAATGATCCGGCGTCCTATGCGCAGTACATCGCCGGAGCGACGGGGTTGAGCGTAGATGATTCGTTGGCGAATGCGCTCAGTACGGGGGCAGGAGCAGGAGCGGGAGCAGGGGCGGCAGATACAGGATTGGATTTGAGTGCGCTGACAGGAGCGGGAGTGGGGGATGCGGGAGTGAGTGTGGATTACACGCCCTGGATTATGGGTGCGGGGTTAGCGTTGCTGTTTCTGTTTGCGGCGCGCGCCTGAGGTTCCTCCTTTTTTCTTTTTCTTAAAATCTGAACGAAAGGTACTGGTACAGGGGTACGCTTGCGCTTTCTGTGGGGAGAAGCGTATAACAGGGCATGAATCGAAAGCCTAAGCGAGCCGCAAATTGTGAAGCAGCGTTGTGGTTGAGTGAGCCGAAGTACGAGAAACAGCCCGCCGCCGAAGAATCTTCGTGAATCCCGAGTAAATCGTGACATATGAACTTGCGAGAAAACTGAATGAGCCGAGATCGGAGAAGCAGCATTTGTGCCGAGTGAGCCGCAAGCCAAGAATCCTCGCAATCTCGGAGCGAATCGCCCTTGACGAACCAGCGAAATAGAATGAACCGAAAAGGATGAACCTGCGAAGGATCAGAGTTGAGCCGTAAGTTACGAACTATCGACTTGAAGGAGCGTTTTAAGAATCATGTCCAAAGAACCAGAAAATCCCAACCCCAACCCTAACCCTGACCCCAATCCCAAGCCGCCAAAATCCCAGAAGCCGCTGCGGAAACCGCGCGAGCCAAAGCCGCCGCAGCCGCCGCTGCCGCCGTTGCCGCTGCCTCCTGGTGAACTCTTCATCCCCATCTCGAAAGCTTCCCGCGATCTGTCCCACGCTAAAAAAATGTCTATCGCCGAAGTCCGTTACGCGGTGGATCTCTATTATCAGATTCAAACCTTCCGCCAGGCCGCAGGGTTGCAGGTGCGCGCAGCGGATAAAGCTCAAACCCCCGGCCCCGAGCCCAGCGACTTTTTGTTGTGGACATTCAGCACCATGAAGACCGTCGAGGATACCATCAAGCGCGCGCTCGATCGCTGGACGGACGATCAAATCGTGGGCCGGTGGGCTAAATCCATCGTGGGCATCGGACCCGTGATCTCGGCCGGGTTGCTGGCGCGCATCGATATGGGGATCGCGCTGCACGCCGGGCACATTTTCAAATTCGCCGGCCTGGACCCGTCAAGCAAGTGGGAGAAGGGCAAGAAACGCCCCTGGAATGCGGCGCTGAAGCGTCTCTGCTGGCTCATTGGTCAGAGCTTCATGAAAAACCGGAATCGCGAGGGCGACGTTTATGGGCACATTTACGCTGAGCGCAAGCAGTACGAGACCACGAAAAACGCCCTGGGCGATTACGCTGCACAGGCCCGGGAGAAGCTTGCCAATTTCAAAATTGGCAAGGACACCGAAGCATGGGCGTGGTACTCGGGATGCTTTCCTGGGATCATCCTGGCCGATTGGATGAGCCTTGAGGAAACCGAGCGCGCCCGCCGCGTGAAAGAGATGCGCGGGCAGCCGGGATCGGGAGTGGAAATGCTCCCGCCAGCCAGAATCGAGCTGCGCGCTGAAAGATATGCGGTGAAGATGTTTTTGAGCCACTGGCACGCGGTCGCGTTCGAGGTGAGGTATCAGAAAAAGGCACCGCGGCCCTGGATTATCGAGTTCGGCGGGCATGTGGATATGATAGAGCCGCCGAATTGGCCCATGACAGTAGACAAGCCGTTCTAGAGGAAACAGCGAAATCTGTGAGCGAGCCGAAGTTGAAGAATCTGCGTATGAACGAGAGCGAGCCGTACATTCTGAATCAGCGTACAACGAGAGCGAGCCGTACCTGTGGAACCAGCGCGCCACTTGAGAGTGAGCCGTAGGTGACGAACCCGCGTACTTCAGGAGCGAGCTTTTTCTCTCTTCCCCTGCCCTACTCGCCGTTCCAAATGTCGCCTAAGTGCCAAAGAGCGGCGTAGTCGCGGGGAAAGGAGCAGGGGAAAGGGGGTTTTTTGGGGTTGTGGGAGGGCGAATGTCGTGTTAGCATTCATTTGTGCGACTTTAGATTGTAGTGCAGCAGTGCAGAAAAGGAGGAGTAAATGCAGGCTTTTTCAGTCCCCCTCGGGGGATCTAAGACGGTTACGGCCGCTCCAGAAGACGCAGCCGGCAACCCTGGCGGGATGGCCGCAGGGAACGTGCCCACATGGAAGCTTCATGATGGCTCGACCGCGGGCATTGTGAGTATCACCCCTTCAACCGATGGGCTCTCAGCGGTGGTGCAATCCACAGGCGGGCCGGGCAGCGTGGAGATCGACGTTACCGGGCTCAATTCGGCGGGTCAGGGATTCACTTCGACGTTTGAAGTGGATGTGCAACAGGCCCCCGCAACGCAGTTCGTTTTCAGCGCATCGTAAACCGATAAACCCGATACCGGCTTTTCTATAAACCGTGAGGCGCCCGCTGTGAGCAAATCTTTCATTCGCGCCGTTGTCACCGCCGCCCGCCGCGAGCGCCTCACTTATGCTGCTTTTAACGAAGCCTGCAAACTCGCCCGCAAGCAGCTCCGCTTAACCCGGCCGCGCACTCCGCACCGCCTCCCCCAACTCATTCCCCCCGACGCCCTCGCCCGGTTCTACACTACGATCGATCGCGCCGGCAATCTCCAACATCAAATCATGCTGCGCCTGCTCTTTTACACGGCGATCCGCATATCCGAACTCTGCAACATCGAAACCGGCCACGTTTCCCTGGAAGAGTGCAAAATCTTCATCGAACAAGGCAAAGGAGCGAAAGACCGTTACATCCTCTTCCCCGAATCCTTCCGCTTGCCCCTCACCGCCCACATGCGCGCCAACCCCCGCAACCGTTACCTGTTCGAGTCCAATCGCCGGTCCCGCTATTCCGAGCGCCAGGTGCAGCGCATCGTGAAGGATTACGCGCGTGAAGCCGAGATCCCGGTGAACGTTCACCCGCACCTGTTCCGGCACCAGTGTTTGAGCTTTTTAACGCGCGCCGGATTGAGCGATGCCCAGATCCAGCTTATCAGCGGGCACGCAAGCAAGAAATCTCTCGAAGTGTACCAGCATTTGACGCTGGAGGATGTGGCGGAAGATTACCAGGCGGCGATGAGAAGGATAGGTGTGTGAAAGGGGCACACATGAGGCAATAGGTGATATTGACTTTCCGCCAACGCTGAGATACATTTCCAACCATGATCCCTTACCCCGGCTTCGACCGCGAATTGTACATCTCGACCCTCGCCGACTTAAAAATGCAGATCGGCATACAGCAGGAGTTTGAGCAATCCCTCGAACGCAAGCTCGAACAACTGCGGGAAATGGAAAACAGCAGCGGCACGCTCGCCCAGGAGCTACTCTGCATCGCGCAAATCGAGTTTCTACTCATCAGCTCCCGTCAGGTGCGCATGGGATATGAAGCGCAGGCGCGGAACATGGAGCGGATAATTGATTCTCCTCCTCCCATTTCTTTTCCTGCTCCCGCCCTCACTTTTGGCCCCGGCTTCGGCCCCCGGCTGCCCACGCGCGACGATGGCAACGTCACAACCGACTGGGCTTGCACGGCGTGCGGCGCAACCGGAAGCCTTGAGCACGCGCCGGATATCTGCTTCTCCAATGTGTGTATCCTGGTTAGGCATTCCTGCCCCCGGCAAGGCGATTTTGACGGCCTGAAGATTTCGCTTACCCTTACCCCAGCACCCATGCCCAAGGATCTCCGATGAAGCACAAACGCACAAACACCACCGTTGCCACCGCCGCCACCGCCGCCGCCAATCCCTACCCCCCGCGGCGCCGCGCCCTCCCCGTCCCCAAGCAAATCCGCTGGGCCGCGGAAGTATGGATGGACATTTTCCACGACACCCTTCTCGCCCTCCTCAACCCTGAAGCCCGGCTTGACGAGAATATTACCCGTGTAAAAATGGCGCGCACCATTGCTGATTTGGCGCTGGAAGAGTGCGAGGAGAGATGGCCGGAGGTGAGGGTGTGAGCAAGAGCAAGGGTGTAAGCAAGTGAGCAAGCGCGGCAATCCCGTATCCCGTGCCAAACGCCGATTTCTGCGCGAGCACCGTGCTTCAAAGAGGGGTTCATGGGCATGCGTGAATTGCGGTGGAAGGCATGCATACAGGGAAAGGTGCCCGGTTCAAACAAAAAGTGAGGGAAAGGAGGCTTAAAAATGCCGATGGAAATGCAGGTTTGTGCGTATTGCGCTATGGAGTGTGATTCAGGCGACACGGATTTTGTGGAGGTGGACGGCTTCCCTTTTTGCTCCCAGGAGTGTGCGGACGCTTACGCGGAGGACGAAGAGGAAGAGGACGATGAGGGTTATGAAGACGAAGATGAAGATGAGGACGAAGATGAGGATGAGGACGAGGACGAAGAATAATGAATAACATTGCCAATCCCGCGAACCCCGCGAACCCCGCGAACTCCTCGAACCCCGCGAACCCTCTCTACCATATCGATTTCGCTTCCGTCCGCATCCGCCCCGGCAAGATCGTCCTTGACATCGATCCCCTGCCCGACCGCTGCGGCTCCCTCCACATCCCGGACACCGCCCGCGAGCAGAAGCCCACCGATATCTCCCACACCGCGCGCATTGTGGCGATCGGCTACGGGCCGTTTCGCGAGTACGACACGGAAAAAAAGAAATGGCTCCCTTACCCCGGATTGCTGGCGCAGGATACCCGCCCCGGCGACCAGGTTGTTTTCCGCATGCTCATGTCTGATCTGAACCAGGGACGCATCTTTACCGATGTGCGCCGGATTGACGCGGTGATTGAGCATGCAGGCAGTTAATCAATTGACTGCCGCTCCTCCCGCTCCCATTCCCGGAATCGCCGAGGATCTTGCCCGCCAGCTCACCGGCATCAACAAAATCGACCCCATCGAAGACCCCAGCCGCTACGATTTACGCTTAAACGGCGGGGACTGGCCGATCAGCGATCCCGAAGCCCTTACGATGATCGGGATGCAGCGCATGCGCAACATCTACACCCTTACCGCCGATCTGCTCTCCCGCCGCGTACCCGGCAACTTCATGGAGTGCGGCGTGTGGCGCGGCGGCGCCGCGATTTACATGCGCAAGCTGCTTAACCTTTACGGCGGGGGTCAGGCGGATCGCTATGTGATCCTGGCCGATTCCTTTGAGGGCTTGCCTGTGATGGAAGCGCGCACCCACAGTGCCGATCATCTGGACTTTGGCTCGAACTCCGTGCTTGCAGTGAGTTTGTGGGAAGTTATGAAAAACTTTTCCTCAACCCCCGGTCCCGTCAAATGGCTTCCCGGCTGGTTTAAAGATACCCTTCCGGATTTTGGCAACCGTGGGCTTGCGCCTCTTGCCTTGCTTCGCATCGATTGTGATTTGTACGAGTCTACGATGTGTTGTTTGGAAAATCTGTACCAGTACGTTTCATCTGGCGGCTACATTATCGTGGACGATTACGCCCTTTCCCCTTGCCGCATGGCGGTTGAGGAATTCCGCAGCACGGTTTCCCTTAACGACTCCCCGTTAATCAAAATCGATTGGACTGGGGTGTACTGGCGGAAACCCTGAGTTATTCGTATTGCATCCCGCCGCTTCCTATGACAGAATAACCCCCATGAACATCCTGAAATACCTCAACCTTGCTCTCGAAGTCGCCGCTTCAGTCGAAGCCTTAATTAGCCTGTTTGCCGTCTCCGCTCCGGTCACAGGCCCGGCGATCTCCCTTGCCGTGCAGCCGGCGATCAGTGCCGTGCAAGCGGTGTTCCCGAAAGCGAACATTCCGCCCGCGCTCGTTACCGATGTGTGCGATGCTGCGGCGGATGCGATTAATGCGTACTTTAAACGGACTGGCGCTTAAACGGAACTGAGCACTGAGCATGGCGGCACACCCGGCTGATGGATCTCGCTTTTTACAACGACAATGACCCCTATTGCTGCCGATGGCTCGAAAGTCTCATCTCCGCTGGAGTTCTCCCTAACGGCGTCGTTGATTGCCGCCCGATCCAGAAAATCAAGCCAATCGAGCTCGCCCCTTACACCCAAGTCCATCTCTTCGCCGGGATGGGCGGATGGCCCTACGCTCTCGCCCTCGCCGGATGGCCCGCATCCCGCCGCGTCTGGACCGGCTCCTGTCCATGTCAACCTTTTTCCGTTGCCGGAAAGCGCGAAGGCACCCGCGACAAACGTCACCTCTGGCCGGTTATGCGCAATCTCATCCGGGACGCCGCCATCACCAAGCCTGCAACAATCTTTGGAGAACAGGTTGCGAGCAAGGCTGGACGTGAATGGTTCTCTGGAGTACGGGTTGATCTGGAAAAGCTGGGCTATGAAACGGGGTGCGCCGATTTGTGCGCTGCGGGCGTCGGCGCGCCGCACATCCGGCAAAGGCTTTACTGGGTGGCCCAGCGCAAGGGTCAGCGATGCGGGGAAAGCGGTACGCTCAACGGAAGGGGCACTGGCGGAAGTGAAACGGAAGGGTGGCCCGCAAGATTTGGGTTGCGCGGTAATGTTGACGGGCTGGCCCAGCGCACAGGCGCGGGATTACCGCAGCGGCAAAACGAAAATGGATTACGGGAACTCCCGGCCACTGAGCGAGATTGTGCAATTAGCGGGGTGGGCGTCGCCCAACGCGATCCCGGCGAACCGGGGCGGCTTGCAACGCAACCCCCAAAAAGCTCTCAACCGGAGAACGGAAGGGCACATGCTAAATCTGGATGATCAGGTGGTACTGGCAGGCTGGCCCTCCCCAATGGCGAGCACCCCAGGCACCGATTCCTACAATCCAGCGAGCAACAACGACAACAGCCGAAAGACGTCGCGGTTAGCGGGTTGGGCAACAGTACACATGGGGAGTTCTCTAACCCGCACCAAGTACGGCAAGCAACAATTGCCCAAACCCCACCCCCCGGACTCTCACGGCAATACTGGGATGCCTGGGAAGCCCTCTACTGCCTCGACCACGCTTACCGCCGCACTAAACCCGGAGTTCACCCTCTGGCTCATGGGGTACGATCCCGTCTTCCTGTCCTACGCGCCTTAGGAAACACGCTTTGCATTCCCCTCGCCGTCGAGTTCATCTGTTCTTTTCTTGAAGCGGAAGCGAATATTACGGGCGTAAAGCGGGCGTAAAGCTCTAGCCCTACCCCTTAGTTGACCGCCGCGTGCACCAGAAAGCTGTACAAATCGTCCAGGCTGATATTAATCCGGTGCGCCATCGCTGCGGCAACTTCGAGACTCGGCCGCCGTTTCCCCGCAAAAATAAAGCTGACATGCGACGGGTGCAAGCCTAGCGCCCTCGCAAACTGCCGCTGGTTTCTGACGGCATGCGCGATTTTCCGTTTGGCCTGCTCGGTGGGCGGGCGGGGCACAACTGCCGTCCCCGCCACACTCATGGCTGTTATGGCTGTTCCCGCAGTCATGCCCGCATCTTACACCAAAAATCCCCATAAATCAACATTTAGGCACATGAAACCTCTCTTACACCACTGGTAGCGTGGCACTAGCGTAGTACTTTCCTGAAAATTTTTCTTTTCGGTATGTTGACTCTCAGTCAACACTCGCGTTACTATCTTTAACCGTGACACCCAACATTCCGCCAGAAGCCATCATCGCCCAGGCCCGCGAAGAACGCGCCAGAATCAGTTTGCGCCAGGAGGTTTCTACACGAGTAAAAACCATGCTCTCAACCGCGCGGGAGAAGCTGCGCGAGGGGCAGGCGCTCACGGCTACAGGGAACATGCTTGATGTGGTTACCGCCGTGGGGAAGGTGTGTGAGGCACTGGAGTGTTTTGTACTGAGTCAGGTGGAGCAGCTCCGGTTGAACGATTCGGAAATGGCGGCGACGGCGGCGCGGCTGGATGAGGCGTTATCCCGCGCGAGTTCGCCAATCCTGCGTCCCACGCATTACAGCAGGCCCGGATCAGGCCCGGCAACGGGAGGCGCAAAATGAGCCGGCGCGCTGCAAACAATGACTACCCACCTAACGGTGCTGTCACCGCTTACCCCACGCCCCGCCCGGTTCCCAATTCCCTCTCCGGCGTGCCTTACGTAGATGCAAACGAAGACGCCGGCGAGATCCCGCTCGACCAGATTGATTCTTTCGTCGTGCCTGCCCAGGATCAGAACCACGTCTCCGAATCCGTTCACTTCCGCATTCCGCCTTACCTCAAACGTTACGCAAAAATCCTGGTCTCCTCAGGCCGCTTCCCTTATCTTGACATCGAAGACCTGATCCGCCACGCCATTCTCAGGCATATCACCTGGTTGTGCTCCATCCGTACCACTCTCCCATTTCACATCCGCATCGGGCTCGCACAACAGGCCGAAGTCTGCGCCGACGATGAAATGCGCATGCAGGTCGAGCAAGCCTTTGCCCGCACCGAGGAGCGCATCAAATACCACATGGCCCGCGGAGATCAGGCGGAAGTGATACGCCTGTTGAACATGGTGAAGCAGCGCATGGACCAGGTGCATTCGAGCGCGCGCATGAGGGAGTGGAAAGAGAGATTTGAGAAAAGTTACGGGCAGTATCTTGCGGCGCACCGCATTGCACAATTGACCAATTCAGCAGGAGTGCAGTAACCAGTAACCGTAACCCTAAACAAACCCTAAATCTCAAACCTCAAACCGTGATTCCCTTCGCCACTCTTAACGAAATCGAACCCCGCGACCTGGGCATGCCCGCGCGCTTCCCCTCCTGGCGCCCGGGCCAGCTCCCCGCTCTTTACCGCACCGCTGCTTCTCCTCACCGTTTTATCGCTCAGTGCGCCCCTACCGGCTTCGGCAAATCCCCTTACGCCGTCGCTTGCGCGCTTCTGTTCGGGGTGCGTTGTTGCATCCTCACCTCAACAAAAATTCTCCAACAGCAATACCTGAACGACTTCGCCGAATGCGGAATCACCGACATCCGCGGCCGGCACAATTACCCATGCCCCATTGCCAAAGGCGCAACCTGCTCAGACGGCCGCATTCTCGGATGCAAAAACATCGAGTGCCCGCGCACGCTCGCGCTGATCCGCGCCAAGGAATCCCAGCTCGTCATCACCAACTACGCCTGTTACATGCATTCTTACGCGCACGGCGAAGGGTTAGGCGAGTTCGGCATGTTAGTGCTCGATGAGGCGCACGGGATCGCGGATGAGTTGTGCTCCTTCCTTGAAATCACGATTGACCATGCGCAAAACGAATACATATACGGCATGCTTTCTCACCCGCCGCCTCATGCGCAGCCTTTGAAATCCTGGATTGATTGGGCGGCAGCCAGCATGCCCGAAGCCAGATCCCACCTTGACAGCCTCAAGGAGCAATCTGCATCCCTGCTCGTCATCCGCGAGGCTGACCGTTTCCTTGACACCATCAGCAAACTCGCGGTGATCGGCGAGGACTGGATTTTAGATGAGCAGCCGGGTGTATCCTGCACCTTCGCCCCGCTCTGGCCCACCGAACACGCTGAGCAACTACTGTACCGCAACATCCCTAAAATCCTCCTCCTTTCCGCGACCATCGTGCGCAAATCGCTTGACATCATCGGCGTGACTTCCTCAGACCGCGAATTTCTGGAGCAATCCCACACTTTCGACCCCAACCGCGCTCCCGTCTACCTGTTCGGCCCTTCGCGCATCGATTACCGCTCGACCGAAGGCCAGCTCGCTGAATGGATTGGCCGCATGGACATGCTCATCTCGCGGCGGCTCGACCGCAAGGCGCTCATTCACACTATTTCTTACGCGCGCCAAAAGGAAATCGTATCCCGTTCTCAGTACGCCCACTTCATCCTCGCTCCCGCATCCCACACCCTCAACACGGCAATTGAGGTTTTCCGCCAGTCACCACCGCCTAAGCTTCTCTCTTCCCCCGCTCTGACAACCGGGTACGATTTCCCCTTCCGGGACGCTGAATACCAATTCATCATGAAAATGCCTTTCATCGATGGCCGCGGCGCCATCCTCAAGGCGCGCGCCGCCTCCGATCCGGACTATCTGCCTTACCTCACCGCTCAAATTCTGGTGCAGATGTGCGGCCGGATCATGCGCGCGCCCAAAGATCGCGGCGAAACGATCATCCTTGACGCACATGCAAACTGGTTCACCAGAAAGCACCGCAATCTTTTGCCCTCCTGGTTCTCGCGGCAACTGCGCTACCCGGACGGTCCACCTATACCCCCGCCTGCGCTTACAGACGCAGACGTAACCGTAACCTAGTCCTCTTAAAACCGAAAGGAAACGCAAAGCAATGTCAACAGCACCCCGCCAACCCTCCATCGTCTCAAACGACGTTGACGATTTCGTGCAGGCCGGTTTATACCCGGGCGGCACGGGCATCGTTGAAGATATCGAGTACAAACTCTGGGATTACGACGGCAAACGGCCCCCGGATTCACAGCTCGCCGTGCGCATGATCTTTCAGCCCACGGATGGCAGCAATGAAGGCAAGCTCCTTGACAACCTTTATTTCAGCGTCGGCCCGGCTTCCGATTTCCAGCCTTCGCAGGATGGCGGATTCGTTTTTGCCGTGGGGTCGAGCGCACAATTGCGGCAAAACTCCAACTGGCATTTCTTCGCGACCAAACTGCGCGACAACTGCGGCCTGGAGCGCGGCAAGCTCAACGGCCCGAGCGGAATCAAAATTCTCAAGGGCACACAATTAACCCTCACTCGCGTCGATCAGCCGCACCGCGATATCGCCGAAGATGCCGCAGCACCCGGCGCCCCTCACATGCAAGGGCAGCAGCAGCGCACCCGCAAGCCCACCATCCTCATCCCCACCGCAGCCGTGTTTTCGTGGGATAAGGGCACCGCTGCTAGGCGCCCGGCTGCGCGAGCTGCCGCACCTGCGCCGACACCCACACCCGCGCCTATGCCCGCGCAAACCGCCGCTGCGGCACCTGTTCCCGCCTCTGCCCCCTCCCCCGCTCCTGCGGCCGCTCCCGTCAACGGCTCAGCTTCCGGTATTCCCGGTGACCGTGACAGCCTCATCACCGAGGTTCTCCGCGAACTCCTGAGCGAAACCCCGGGCAACATGCTTGAAGTCGCCAAACTCCCCAGCGCAATGATTGAGAAAATCGGTCCTGCCGGCCGCGGCATCGCCGTCAGCGCGCGTATGGAGATTCTGAAACAAGTAAAAGATACCGCCTATATTCAGTCTCTCGCCGCAGCAAACGGCTGGACCACAGACGGCGCAATCCTTTCCTTGTAATACTTGGGCAGGCTCCTGCGCACATTGAGGCGGCTTCATCAGATCCGCACATAAAGCGCCATCTGCTCAAGCGTACTTCATACGGCGTAGGAGCCTGATTTTTCAAACCGAAGCCGAACCGAAACCGGAAACGAAATGACAATCACCACCCATCCCGCCGCTCCCTTCCGCCTCCAATCCCCGCACGCCCAGCCCCGCACCTCCGGCGTCCATCTCTCCGGTATCCTGCGCCGCATGGCCCTCGCCGCAGGCAAACTCCCCGCCAAGTATGCCAACAGTGGACTTGCCGAGCTTATGCGCACAACCCCTTACACCCACGCCGGCTTTTGCGCCCCTCTCTGCAAGGCCGCTTTCGGGATGGCCTGGGAAGACTGGATCGCGCCCCACGTCTCCCAATGGGCCAAAGGCATGATCCACCAGCCCGGCGAGCTCATCCGCGATGACATCCGCGGCACCCCGGACGGCATCAGTTTTGACGATCACGGGCACCCCATCGTGCACGAGTTCAAATTCACCTACAAATCCGCCAGCCGCAATATTGAAGAGGAGTGGTTATGGCTTGCTCAAATCTGCGGCTACTGCGCGATAGTTACCACTTATTTTGGCGAACCTTGCACCCAAGCCTATCTCCATGTCGCCTATGCCATGGGGGATTACACGCGGTCGGAAACAAGCGGCCCCTGCTACCGCATTTATGCGATCACGCTCAGCCTCGAAGAAATCGAGCGCGCCTGGCAGGAAATTGTCGCCAACAAAAACGAAACCGAACCCGAAGATTGGAACAACGACTAATTAAGCGCCCATGTACAAACATCTAAGAGAGTTTTTCAAAGTCAAACAAGCTGGCAAGCTGGCCGAACAGGTTGGCATGCTGCGCCGCGAAATTTCCACACTCCGGGAGCGTAACACCGACCTGGATGCCCAAGTCCGCTCCCTCCTCGCCGCTCAACCCATCACCGTTTCCGAACGCGCCGAAATCGCCCGCATCCGCTTCGAACACACCCAGCTAATCGTGGAACAATCCGAAATCATTGTTTACATCCGTAATAATTTCTCCGACGAAATGAAGAAAGGGGCGTTTCGGGGGATGGGGGCGGCGCAGATGGTGTGCAAGTTGTTGGAGAGGCTGAAGGTGCTGGAGGATGAGGAAAGGGAAAGGAAGAAGTATGCCCGGGGAAATTAAGAACATGCCAATGAACAGCCCGGGAACCCCTAGCGCCGGGCCGGTGATGGCTTCCAGGCCCGTCCCAGCCCCTACAATAGGCACTTTAGAAGGGAATGGTGCGGTGGGGGGTGCTATGGGCGCGGGCGTGGGCGCAGGCGCAGGCGTCAAAGCCTATTTCAAACCCGTAAGCGCAATCATGCGCCCTCCCCGGATCGCCCTTTCGCTTGAAGCCCTTGATAAATGTGGTAAATCGCACTGGGCCATCATGACACCTCCCGGGCCGCTCGTTGTAGCGATGACCGATGACGGAACAGAGTACGTTTTGCGCAAAGCCAAAGCCGCAGGCCGGCCGGTTGCGGGGGTGTTGGATTTGCACTACACGCGGCCGGCGACGATCGGCAAATCCCAGGCCAACGAAACCTTGCAAAAGGAATGGCGCGAGAAGTGGGAACTGTTTAAAAACGGGATGAATGCCGTTGCCGCGGATAAAAGCATCCGGACAGTTGTGCGCGACACCGAAACGGAAATCTGGCAGCTTGCGCAGCTCGCATACTTCGGGCGCCTCACCCAGATCCCACAGCATTTGCGAACCGAGTGCAATGCGGATTACCTGCGGACCTTCCGGGTGCTGTACGGCCGCGAGGATTTAAATATTGTGCTCGTGCACCAGCTCAAAAAAGAATACAAACCCAACTCGAAAGGTGAAGCGGACTGGACCGGGAAGTACGAACGCGACGGCATGAACAAGATCGGTTTCGCGGTCGATCTGGTGCTGCGCGCCGGCTGGGACGGAAACAGGAGAAGTTTTTATACCCAGGTGCCGACTGAGCAGGCAACGCGATTTGGCGCGGATCTGGCGGGGAAGCAGTGGTATGGAGAAGAGAGCGGGTTCGGGTATCTCGGAATGGAGTTGTTCCCAGAGACGGGGTTGACGCCGGAGGTGTGGGGGTTATGAAAACGAGTGCAAGCTTAAACAAACATGATGAAGGTATGCGCCGCGCATGCTGGCCCAATCCCGCTCCCCATGGCCCCTTCCGCATAATTCAGCGTATTATTGGGGAAAGAATTGCCGTGCCCGTCACTCACTATGAAGTGAACGGCATAGCATTCCTGGTCCCTGATGGGGAACCCCTTACCGATATCCTGAACCGGGCATACGCGCTCGCAATCGCCGCTCAAAAGCAGGAAAGCGAAGAACTCGCGATCAAGCTTGCCGCAGGCGCGCTGCATGAGCTTGCCGAAGCCGCGCAGCGTATTACGGGACGGGATGGGCGGGAAAGGTAAACCGGAGACGAGGAACCGGGGAAGCTTAATGATTTACGTTGACGAACGCACCGGCTCCGTGGAACTGGCAACCCAGTTCCAATCCCATCGCGCCAAACCCGCCATCGCGCTGAAGCGGCTCCCTGCTGCGGATTTCTGCTTTTCCGGCTACGGTCCCAATGGCCCCGCGATGATTGGGGTAGAGCGCAAAACCGTCAAGGATATGCTTTCCTCAATCCGCACGGGCCGCTTTGCCGGCGAGCAGCTCCCCAAACTCCTGGAGCATTACGAGTTCCCGTTTCTCGTACTCGAAGGCGTGATCCGCACGAATTATCAAACCGGCGCCCTGGAGGAGCTCTGGGGCCGCGGGTGGGGGCCGGTCAAGCTCGGACAGCAAACTTTTCTCGCGCTTGAGCTCGAATCCTTCCTCACCACGATCGAACTGCGTACCGCCGTGCGCGTGCATCGCACTTCGGACCAGAAGGGGACTGTGGAAGACGTGATCGCTCTCACGCACTATTTTTCAAAACCCTGGGAGAGACATCACGCTCACTTCGCCTTGCACGTTCCCCCGGAAGCCGCAACCATCGGCAAGGCGAGTACGGTGCGGCGTGTAGCGTTCGCGTTGAACGGAATTGGCTGGGATCGGAGCGCGATGGTTGCGGAAAAGTTTTGCTCGGTCGCCCAGATGATTTGTTTGAACCCGGAGAAGTGCGTGGAGGAGGGGTATGCACGGCCGGCAAGGGATTGGCAGAAGCTTGATGGGTTTGGGAAAGTGTTGAGCAGGAAAGTGTGGAGTGAGTTGCATGGAGACGGGGGAGGGGGAATAGATTAGAAATGCCCCCCCAGCCGCCGCACAATCTCCTTGAAGAATTAATGGCCCGTTTCGTAGAAGAGGTTATGGTCCCTCAAATGAACGAGATTTTTGACCGGATAAGCAGCCTCCACCGCCGCTCCCATCCCCGCTCCTCTCACACCAAACCCCCCAAATCCCCATCCTCGCGCAAGGCCATGCCGTTCAACGACAATCCAAAAAAGCGCCGCCCCAATCCCGGCACCGCAAACGCTCACCCGCGTCCTGTTCCGCAACGCCTGCGGGTGACTCTTTACGATGTGCTTGAAGTGTCCCCGAAAGCGAGCGCGGATGTGATTGCTGCGGCGTACCGATCTCTTGCAAAGCGTCATCATCCGGACGTGAGCAAGAGCAAACATGCAGTGGAAGAGATGAAAATAATCAACCAGGCGTTTAGCGTGCTCAAAGATGCAGAGAGGCGCGCGGCGTATGACAGGAGTATTGGATTATGAGCAGAACACGAGTTCCCAATCCGGGTGCGGGTGTTAGCGAGGAAGTCCGCGAGCGCAACTACAAAGCGCAGAAATTTTTAAGCGTATTGCTCAAGGGGTTCGCTGGCGAGATGGAGCAATGCTATACCCACGAGGACGCTCAAGGCTTGCTTGATGCGATGAATGAGAAATTGCCGCCTGCGATCCGAGAGGCGCGGGACGCCTATGAAGCTTATGCCCCTTACCGCAGACGGCGGCGGATGGTGTCCTCCAACCGGAAAGTTGTGAACTAAATGACCATTGGAAAGTGCAGCCTATGCGGATATCAGAACGATAGCCCAACAGCACTTTGCGATCTCATCCAATGCCCACTCATGGCGGCAGAGAAGTCAAATCAAGAGAAGTCGAGTCAGGAAGACGCCGCTGTGAATCATCCTCTCCATTACGGCGGCGACACTCCGCACGAAGTCATCAAATGCCTTGCTGCCTGGGGCCTGGAGTCTGACGCATTGTTGTGGAATACGGTGAAGTACATTGCGCGCGCCGGTAAAAAGGGAAGTGCGCTTGAGGATTTGAAAAAGGCACGGTTTTATCTGGACCGGCGCATTAGGAATCTGGAGGGCTAAATGCTGGAAATTGAACAAAATGAGTTTGATCACACAATAGGGCAATTGGATCACGTTTTATCCAAACTAGTGCTATGGGGGAAGCGAGTCAAAAAAGATGGTTACCGTTATGTGACGGAACCGAATGCTCAAACTCTCAAACATCATGCGGAAGACATGATCGCTGCGGGGCAGAAAATAATTTCTGATTTGGGGATTGAGGTGCAGGGGACTCCGCAGCCCAGAGCGCGCTATGCAGGAAAGTTTTCAGAAACGAAAGCCGAAAACAGAGACCCGGAAAAAGAGTGCAAGATTTTGGAGTCCAGCGAAAATGAAGATGAAAGCTGGCTCACACCTTATTGCACTTGTACGACATCTTTCACAGTCCCGGCGCTCCCCGTGCAACCAAATCCAACTTGCCCTTTCCACGGCACCAAAAAGTGAACCGCTGCTCCCTCTGTCCCAAACTTATCTACCGCCGCCCCATTCCCCCGGACGGCCCCCGCCCCTCGCGCCTCCTCTTCCTCGGCGAAGCCCCCCACGTTGACGAGGACAAAACCGGCATCCCCTTCGCCGGCAAAACCGGCATGGAGCTCAACAACGTCTACCTTCCCATTCTGGGCCTTCCCCGATCCGAAGTCTGCATCTTCAACGCCTGCGCCTGCTCTCAACCGTCTTACGACAACCCTACCCCTGAGCAAGCTCTCGCCTGCTCCTCGGTCCACCTCGCGCCATTGCTCGCCGAAGTGCAACCGGAAATCATCATCCCCATGGGCGCGGTTGCATGCTCGCTGTTCGGCAAGATCAATCTAAACTACGATCACGGATTGCCGCGCGAGGGGCGATGGGGCGGATGGCGCGGCGTGCTGTGGCCCACCTATCACCCAAGCGCAGGCATACACGCAACAGCCTACATGATTCCGCTGATGCAGGACTTTCATGCGCTGAAGGGGTTCCTGGCGCAGCTATGAAAGAAATCGGCGGCGACATCTGGACCTTTCACACTCAAGGCTGGCCCATCTGCATTACAACCAACGGAGCCATCCGGCGCGATGGAGCTTGCATCATGGGCCGCGGCGTCGCACTCCAGGCGCGTGAACGCTTCCCTGGTATCGCTTACAGAATTGGGAACTATCTAAAAGTCTATGGCAATCATGTCCAGTTTCTTATGGATTACAACATTTTTACCTTCCCGGTAAAAGTGCACTGGGCGGATCAAGCGGACCTGGCATTGATTGAGCAGAGTGCAAACGAGCTCAAGCGCGTCCTGCTCGAAAGCTCGAAGGTTTACTTGCCGCGCCCGGGCTGCGCAAACGGTCGGCGCGATTGGATCACGGAAGTAAGGCCGATCCTTGAACGTGTGTTTCAGGGCGATCCCCGTTTTATTGTGGTGCATCGCGGGTTATGAATGAACTCGCCCTCTCCCTCGCCCACACCCTCACCCTTGACCCCTTCCCCTCCCCGGACTACTCCATCATCCGCACTCCCGCCGAACTCACCGCTTACCTTTACTCCGGCCGTGACGGATACCGCGACTCCCTCAACCCACGCCCCATCATCGCCGAAGACACCGAATCCCTCCCCGCGCCTAGCCGAGAACCCTACTGCCTCACGTTCTCCATCTGCCCTGGCACCGGGCGCCTCATCTACGTTCGCGATCACGATTTAATTGCGCGTTACCGCGACTGGCTCACCGTCTGGCACCCTCATCAACTCTTCCACAATTACCTGCACGATTCCGTAATCTTCAAGCAGCTCTCCTTACCCGTTGACCATTTCACCGATACCATGGTGCGCGCTTACAACTTATGCTTGGGCGGCGGCGGCGATGCGGAAGACGATGAGTCCCGCGCCGGCCGCGGCTTACTCAGCCTCAAAGTCCTCGCCTGGCGCCATCTGCACATGCGCATGACCAGCTTTCAGGACACCGTGCACCCGCACTCCATTCCCTACGCCCTCGCCTGGCTTGAATCCGCATGCTCTCTCCTCACCCCTGCCCCGCCGCGCAAAACCTGCACCTGCGGCCACTACCGCGACACTCATGCGCCGCGCGGCAAAACCGGCAAGGTGATGGGAGCCTGCACGCAATGCGGCTGCCCCCGCTACAAGCAAGGGAAAGTGGCGGCAAAACCCGCAGAGGATAAGCAAGCCCAGCTCCTTTACACCAAGCTCAACCGTCTCACCGACTCCCTGCGCGCGCAGGAAACAGACCCGGAAACGGGGCAGCTCATCGACCCGTGGAAGCGGTACAAAGGCTGGCACGATTGGGACCGGGAAATGCTCGAAGGCGCGCTCGGGCCAATCCCTCAACCCTCCATCGCGTATGTTCCCGAGGAGGAGTTGTGTAATTACGCGATCCGTGATGCGGATGCAACGCTGCGGCTGTATCTGTACATGCGCAGGCTCAAGCCGTGGATTTTTTACCAACGATGAGCCTTCGTATCGTACCACTCACTTTGAAGCAGGCCAATCAACTAGTGGGTGAATGGCACAGGCATCACAAACTTGCAATCGGACATCGCTGGTCAATTGGTGTGATGGAAAACAATGAGCTTGTAGGAGCCGCGATCATTGGACGTCCTGTTGCGCGCATGACTCACCCTTACGAAGTAGCGGAAGTCGCGCGTCTTGTAACAAACGGTCACCGTAATGCTTGCTCTAAATTATACGCGGCTTGTGCGCGAGCTGCACAAGCAATGGGATTTAGAGAGATTCAAACTTTCATACTGGAAACCGAAGACGGCACATCTCTGCGTGCGGCAGGTTGGATAGAAGATTTAGAACGTTCATGTGGTGGGGATTGGAACCGTGTATCCCGGAACCGTAGCAAGAACCAGCCACAAGGCCCGAAGCGCAGGTTTTTCAAGTTGCTTAATTAAGCTCATTCTCAACTTTCTGCGACCCCCACCCCACCGCCGGCACCTTACTTCCCTCACACCTCTTCCTTCTCCCCTCCCCCACCTTCGGCGGGTAATGCCTCACTGGAAACCTCCTCCAATCCCCCTCCGTAAAGCTCGCTACCGTCCCCATCACCTTCCCACACACCACGCACGCCCCCCTCAGCCTCATATCCCTCGTCAACGCCCACGGCACAGTAACCTGCAACTCCTGCGCCTGCCGGATATCCCATGCCTGTTGCTCGTTCACACTGTACCCATGCAGCAACACATGCCCCAGCCCTTTCTTCGCCACCCAAACCGTGCGCAAAAGCGTGATACTCTCCAGCCTTCGATCACGGCACAACTGTCTGACGCGCGATTCCGAAATGCCCAGCTTCACCGCCGCCTCTTTCACGGTGATATAGTTCTCCCGGATATCGCGCTTCAACAGCAGCGCATCAAGCCGCTGCTTATCTCTCTGTGTAAAAACACCTCTCGGCACTTCTCCACACCCCCTCTTTTTTACTGCGTAATAGTCGCAGAACGTGAAACGCGAAAATGCACCAAAATCTTGAAAGTGGGTGCGTCTGGGGCCTTTGAAGGGCTAGTGACTAACCCCTCGCACGCCCCAGACGCACCCATAATAATATATTGAAAATATTCAAAAATCAAGGCCATCGTCAATGTTTACGGGCCTTGCAAGAAAATATTAGAGGTATCCGTAAGTTGTTGATATTGTCCCCCCTTAGAGAGTACATCTGATCCTTAAAATTTTCTTGCACTCCCACAAGATAATAAGGTATAGTGAGTGTCAACAAAAAGAAAAAGGAAGCTCATGGCAAAGCTTGTTCAGGTGTGGATTGAAGATGAAGTGTGGGGGCGTCTGAGCGCCGCCGCAGCAACTTTAGGACAATCCCGGCCGGCATTCATTCGAGCACTGTTTGAAGAGAGCAAGGATATCGAGCGGCTGCTTGATGAGCGCAAGAAGCAAATCGCTGAGGGTACGGTGTTCTGGCGCGAGCGTGCGTTGATTGCCGAGGAAACGGTTAAGCAGGATGTTGCGCCGCTCTCCTGGAGCGCGTGCGCAATTTGCAGAGGGAGGCAATAGTCATGCAGGGCAATCTCGACGCCTGCCAGCAGAGATATCGCTCTCTATTGAACCGTCTGAAGGAAAGCGAGAAGGTGCCCGCTTGATCTCCGCAACCGACACTCCCAACATTCTCCGCGTTTCCTTCCCGGTCGAGGTTTCCGATTCCCGACAAATGGAAGTCGTATGCTTCGTGCGCGCCGAATCGAGCGGCATCGGCATTTACTATTCGCACCACCAATGGCGCCGCCGCGCTACCCCTGGCGGCGTGTGGGAGGACGAGAACTCCATGCGCCTCAGCATGACGCCGCAACTCGAAACCCAGATCCTTGCTTCAGTGCCAAATGAAATCTGGTCGGCATTCGCGCGCACGGTGCGCGTGCTTCCCGGGGATGTAGGGGCAAAGATTTCTATGATCTCATTTGAGGTGCCGGCGCAAGGCATGCATTCATGAGCACGTTCTGCCAAACCCTCATCTCCGCTCTCTGGCACGAGCACCATACCCGCGTCATCGATGAGCGCAGCGATTACGAATCATTGCGCACGGCCGTATACGAATTGCGCCGCATGACCGGGTTGAGCCTTGAGCAGCTCGCCGGGCGTCTGGGCATGTTCCCTCATCAGTTGCGCCTGATCGAAAAACGCGGCTCCCCGATTGAGATTGCCGATGTTGAGCGCATGAAGTTGATTGCCTGGCAGTTCTCGCTGTTCAAACTGTGGCAATACTTCGATAAGGAGATCCTGGCCCTGCGCGACCGTCTCAAACCCAATCGCCGGAGGAAGCTGAATGCGTCCTGATCCTGAGCGTAATCTCGCTGTAATCGTTTTTGCAGTATGGTTGACTATTGCCGTGCTGTCGCTCGTCGCTTTCTGTTTTTACGCTGCGGCGCAGGATTTGATTCAGGCTTACTCCTGCCTCGCCCTTGGAATCTTCGGAGTCGGCGGTGCGGTCGTGTGCATTCCCGCCCTGCTTAAGCGCAAGCACACCCACACCCGGGAATATGATGCCTGATTCCGCGGAAAAGGAAATCGTGAACTTTCTGGCAATGCTCGAAGCCGCAGACACCGACGAATCCGCGCTCATCCATGAAGCCAAGCAGCGCGCCGCAAATCTGGAGCTCGAAAACGTGCGCCGCGAAGTGCTCGAACTGGAGCGGCAGAAACGGGAAATGCTCGCCAGCCTAACACGCCCACACTCACGCCCACACCCGCGCTCAATTGCGCGCCCCAGGACGCATCCGGCACCGGGACGCGGTAAACAGTCACCCGCGCGCAACAAACGCGCCCAGCCTCGCAGAAAAGGCAAATAAGATGCGTACAGACGAAAACCGCAACCCCACTGCATTCACCACGGATCTAGCAAAAGAGGCAAGGTTGATCTTGGGTGTGGATTACGTGCAAGGCACAGGGTTCCTGGCGGGGTCCAATCCCTATCCCTACTACACAGCTCACATTCTCGGCGATCCGATCGACGTGACCCGGCGCCTGATTGATGCGGTGACTTTCTACACCCACGCCGGCTCCCCGCGATGGACGTATATTGCGCTCCCTCAATGGGCCTGGAAGCAACTCAACCCCGTCGATGTCATCGGCTATATGTACATGCGCGAAGGGGGCAGGGAGATGCGGCACC
>Ga0335083_10002503_pt1 | contig 24184 bp, 19 predicted proteins | sample Lox_Sample_42_FD_206716 | JGI IMG/M metagenome (GOLD analysis project Ga0335083, IMG submission 206716) | Soil microbial communities from Loxahatchee National Wildlife Refuge, Florida, United States - Lox_Sample_4.2 | ecosystem: Environmental > Terrestrial > Soil > Wetlands | place: USA...
GTTCGAGACCGGCAAACTGGCCAAGCAGGCCTCCGGCGCCGTAGTCGTCCGTGCGGGCGACACCATGGTCCTATGTACCGCCACCGCCGGCAATCTGCGCGACGTGGACTTTCTGCCGCTGACGGTCGACGTCGAGGAGCGGATGTATGCCGCCGGCAAGATCCCCGGCAGCTTCTTCAAGCGTGAAGGCCGCGCCGGCGAGAAGGCGACGCTGACGGCGCGTCTGATCGACCGTCCGATTCGGCCGCTGTTCCCCAAGGGGTGGCGGTATGAGACCCAGCTGGTCGCGCTGCCGATCAGCGTCGACCATGTGAACCCTTACGACATCCTCGCGATGAACGGTGCGTCCGCCGCGCTGATGGTCTCCGACATCCCGTTCCCGACGCCGGTCGGCGCGGTGCGGATCGGCAAGATCGACGGCAACTTCGTCGTGAACCCCAACGAGGAGGACCTGGTCGACAACACCGACCTCGACCTGATCGTGGCCGGGACCGACGAGGCCATCCTGATGGTCGAGGCCGGCGCCAACGAGATCCCCGAGGCGGAGATCCTCGACGCGCTCGATATCGCCCACGGCGAGATCAAGAAGCTCTGCGCGCTCCAGCGCGAGCTCGCTGAGAAGGCCGGCAAGGAGAAGACGGTCGTCGAGATCCCCGAGGTCAGCGCCGACCTCTACGAGCAGATCAAGGCCTCGCACGGCGAGGCGCTCGACTCCGCCACCCAGGTCGTCGACAAGCTCGAGCGCCAGGACGCGTGCAAGGTAGTGGAGGAGCAGGTGATCGCGCAGTACTCGGGCGATCCCGAGGCCGAGACCTACGCCGAGTACCGTGCAAACGCTCAGCGGGCGTTCGACAAGCTCGAGAAGACGCTGATCCGGGAGCGGATCGCGGTCCAGAAGAAGCGTCCCGACGGCCGCACATCGGACGAGATCCGCCCGATCTCGATCGAGGTGGGCGTGAGTCCCCGGGCCCACGGCTCCGCGCTGTTCACGCGCGGTCAGACCCAGGCCCTCAGCGTGGTCGCCCTCGGCACCACCCGCGAGGAGATGCGCCTCGACACGCTCGGCCTCGAGACGGCCAAGAGGTACTTCCACCACTACAACTTCCCCGGCTTCTCGGTCGGGGAGGCGGGCCCGATGCGCGGACCCAAGCGTCGTGACATCGGCCACGGCGCGCTCGCCGAGCGCGCGCTGGTCCCGATGATCCCGAGCCAGGAGGAGTTCCCGTACACGATTCGCGTCGTGTCGGACATCCTCGAGTCCAACGGCTCGAGCTCGATGGCCTCCGTCTGCGGCTCGTCGCTGAGTCTCATGGACGCCGGCGTGCCGCTGCCAAGGCCCGTTGCCGGCATCGCGATGGGCCTGATCAAGGAGGGTGACGACTACATCATCCTCACCGACATCGCCGGAGTCGAGGACCACCTCGGCGACATGGACTTCAAGGTCGCCGGTACCGACAACGGCATCACCGCGCTCCAGATGGACATCAAGATCACGGGCGTCACGTTCGAGATCATGCGCGACGCGCTGACGCAGGCGAAGTCCGCCCGGACGTTCATCCTCGGCGAGATGGCCAAGGTCATCGACGCTCCCCGCGCGGAGCTCTCCAAGTACGCGCCGGGCATCGCCTCGGTCCAGATCGACCCGGAGAAGATCGGCCTGCTCATCGGCAAGGGCGGCGAGACGATCCGGGCGCTCCAGGAGGAGTACGAGTCCCAGATCGACGTCAACGACGAGGGCATGGTGCTGGTGTACGCCGCCGACCGCGAGCGGGGCGACGCGCTGGTCGACCGGATCCGGTCGATGACCAAGGAGGTCGAGGTCGGCGACGAGTTCACCGGCAAGGTCGTCAAGACGACCGCGTTCGGCGCGTTCGTAGAGCTCGCCAAGGGCACCGACGGACTGCTCCACATCTCGAACATCGCGCCCGGTCGCAGGATCGCCTCGGTCGAGGAGGTCATCAACAAGGGCGACGAGGTGGACGTGAGGGTGGTCGAGGTCGACCGCGAGCGCGGCCGGATCGGCCTGCGCCTGGCCGACGATCCGGAGATCGCGGGCAAGAGCGTCGAGGAGCTCGCCTCCGTCGGCACCGGCGACAACGGTCCGCCGCGCGGCGACCGCGGTGGCCGCGGGCGTGATGGCCGCGACCGCGGCCGTGGCCCGCGCGACCGTGACCGCGACCGTCCACGCGACGGCGACCGGCCACGTGACGGCGATCGTGGTCGCGTGCGCGACCGCGATCCCGAGCGCCGCTAGAAGCGCCGGCAGTGCTCCAACAGCACAAGCTGACCACGCTCGACTCGGGCGTACGGGTCGTGACCGAGGCAATGCCCTCGGTCCGATCCGTCTCGGTCGGGTTCTGGATCGGGACCGGCTCCCGCACCGAGGACAACGCCCACGCTGGGCTCTCGCATCTCCTCGAGCATCTCCTGTTCAAGGGCACCGCGAAGTACGGCTCGCTCGAGATCGACCAGATATTCGACGGGATGGGCGCCGAGCTGAATGCCGGCACCGGCAAGGAGACGACCTCGGTCTATGCGCGGGTGATCGACGAGCACGTGCCCGAGGCGTTCGACGTGATGGCCGACATGGTGTTCCGCCCGACGCTCACCGACATCGACTCCGAGCGCGCGGTGATCCTCGAGGAGATCGCGATGTACGAGGACGACCCGCAGGAGAAGGTCTTCGACCTGCTCGGCGAGGCGGTGTTCGGCGAGCATCCGCTCGGCCGCGCGATCATCGGGCGGGCGTCGGTGATCGCCCGGACCCCGCCAGAGGAGATCGCCCGCTTCCACGCCGACCGCTACGGGCCTCGGAACGTCGTGATCGCGGCCGCCGGCGCGGTCGACCACGACGCGTTCGTCGAGCTCGCCGCGAAATCGATCGCGGAGCGGACCGGCCATCCCGTGCCGCCCGCCCCGGGGGCGCCGGCCGGCATGGCTGCCCGCCGCCGGTTCGAGCGCAAGGACACCGAGCAATACCACGTGTGTCTTGGCGGCTCCGGCCTGGCCCGGCACGACGAACGCCGGTTCGCGCTGCGTGTCCTCGACAACGTGTTCGGAGGCACCTCGTCTTCGCGGCTGTTCCAGGAGGTCCGCGAGCGCCGCGGCCTGGCCTACGCGGTGTACTCGTTCACGAGCGCCTATCAGGACACCGGCCAGGTTGGGCTGTACATCGGGACGAGACCCGACAACGTCGCCGACGGCCTCGCCGTGGTCGGGGCCGAGCTCGATCGCCTGCGTGAAGAGCCGGCCACGCCTGAGGAGCTCGACCGTGCCAAGGAGAACCTGAAAGGCAGGGTCGTGCTCGCGCTCGAGTCGACGGGCGCCCGGATGAACCGGCTGGGGTCCGAGATTCTCGCCGGGATGCCGCTGCTCTCGCTCGATGAGACCGTCGAGCGGATCGACTCCGTGACGCTCGAGGATCTCGCCGGGCTCGTCGATGAGCTGTGGTCGCCGGACCGCCTGTCCGCGGCCGGCATCGGCCCCGACGAGGAGCGCTTCGACGAGGCGCTGGCCGCGATCGGGCCCGCGCTCGTGGGGACTTAGGTGCCCGGGAGCATCCGGGTCGCGGTCGCCGGCGCCGCCGGGCGGATGGGACAGACGGTCTGCAAGGCCGTGGAGGCGGCACCGGATATGGAGCTCACCGGGCGCGCAGACCCCGCGCTGAACACGCCGCTCGCGGCGGTGCTCGACGACGCCGATGTGCTCGTCGACTTCACGATCCCGAGCAGCGCTGTCGCCAACGCGCGCGAAGCCATCGGCTCCGGCGTACACGTCGTGATCGGCACGACCGGGTTCGACCCGGCCGAACTCAGCGACCTGGGCAATGCCAAGGCCAATGTGTTCGTCGCGCCGAACTTCGCGATCGGCGCCGTGCTGATGATGCAGTTCGCCGCGCAGGCGGCCAAGCACATGGCGAGCGCCGAGATCATCGAGCTTCACCACAACACCAAGGTCGACGCGCCGAGCGGCACCGCCGCCCGGACCGCCGCCCTGATGGCCGCGGCCTCGCAAAGCGGAGCAACCCCACCGATTCATTCGGTTCGTCTCCCGGGGCTCGTCGCCCACCAGGAGGTGATCCTTGGCGACGTCGGCCAGACGCTGACGATCCGCCACGACTCGACCGACCGCGAATCGTTCATGCCCGGCGTGCTGCTCGCCGTCCGCAAGGTCGGCGACCTGACCGAGTCGCCGGCGGTCGGGCTTGAACGGCTGCTCGGACTGACCAGCTAAGACGACGCGCGGGGTCCGGCGAGTACAGCCTGCACGACGGCGTAGTACCAACTCGCGACCTCGTCCCGCGCAACCTCGGGATGGTCGAGCCACCAGTTCGCCAGCGACTCGCCGGCACCGACGAGCGCGTGGGCGATCGCGTCGTCCGCCGGCGCTGTGAACCCTAGCGAGGGGTCGTCGATCATCCGGCGGATCGTCTGTGCGATGCGCTCACGCAACCCCGCGACCTGCTCGGCGAACGGCTTAGTCGACCCGACCTCGCGGAACAGCACCTTCCATCCGTCGCCGTGCTCCTCGACGAACGCCAGGAACTCCGTGATCCGCGCCCGCAATACGGACGCCGGCCGATCATCGGACGGGCTGGCGCGCACGAGCCGGTCGAGCAGATCGGCGCCCGCGCGCTCGATGTAGGCCTGATACAGCCTCTCCTTGGAATCGAAGTAGGCGTAGACCATCGGCTTCGATACGCCGGCCAGATCGGCGATCTGGTCCATTGACGCCGAGTGATAGCCGGCGCGCGCGAATATTTGCCCCGCGACGTCGAGGATCAGCTGTTCCCGCCGCTCCCGGGGCATCCCGCGCGTGCCGCTCCGCCGGCGTGACCGTGGTTCTGTCGCGGATTTTTGTGCCAAGGACGGTTAGGAAGGTACCGATGCGGATATTACTCATGAGTAGATGCCCGAAAAAGGTGCCCCTCCAAACGTCCACCCGGTCCAGCGCCGCGTACTGAAGGCGCTCGGGTCGCTGAGCTCCCCGCTGCTGCCCGACGACTACCTCGAGCTCGTCAACCCCCTGTGGTCGACCCGGGAGCTCCGCGGGCGGATCCAGGAGGTCAGGCACGAGACCTCGCAGGCGGCGACGATCCTGATCAAGCCGGGCTATCGCTGGCCGGGACACAAACCCGGCCAGTACATACGGATCGGGGTCGATATCGACGGTGTGCGGCACTGGCGTGCGTACTCGCTGACCTCTGACCCGTACCGCGAGGACGGCCTGATCAGCATCACGCCCAAGCGTGTCGACGAGGGCAAGGTGTCGCCGTACCTGGTCGGCAAGGCCAAGCCGGGCACGATCGTGTCGCTGTCGAAGATCGAGGGCGAGTTCGTACTGCCCGATGTGCCGCCCGCAAAGCTGCTGTTCGTGAGCGCCGGGAGTGGGATCACGCCGATCATGAGCATGCTCCGCCACCTCGACCACTCCGAGGAGATGCCCGACGTGGTCGTGCTGCACTCCGCGCGCGAGCCCGACGAGGTGATCTTCGGCGACGACCTCCGCGGCCTCGCGGAGAGGTACGACCGCTTCCGCCTACACGAGCAGCTCACGCGCAAGAACGGCCGGATCGGCCCGCAGGACCTCGACCGGCTGTGTCCGGACTGGCGCGAGCGCGAGGCCTACGTCTCCGGGCCCAACGACATGCTCGACGCGTTCACCGAGCACTTCGAGTCGGGCGCCGACTGCGACCGGCTGCACATGGAGCGCTTCCAGCCCAAGCTCGGGCTCGGGCAGGCCGGCGAGGGTGAGGGCGGCACGATCAAGTTCTGCGTATCCGAGTGCGAAGCCGAGTCCGACGGGAGCGTGCCGATCCTAGTCGCCGGCGAGGAGGCGGGCCTCGAGCTGCCGTTCGGCTGCCGCGAGGGCATCTGCCACACGTGTGTCGGCGAGCTCCGCAGCGGCCAGGTTCGCGACTTGCGGACCGGGAAGGTCTACGGCCAGGAGGGCGAGGTCATCCGGATCTGCATCAGCGCGCCCGAGGGACCCGTAGAGATCGACTTGTAAACGGAAACGACGAGGGAGTGCCACATGGCGACCGCGACCCACAACGGCCACCGGACGAACGGCCACGCCACGATCGACGAACCGAAGAACCCGCTTCAACGCCTGACGCCCGAGCAGATCGAGGCGATCGGGCGCGAGTTCGACGAGCTCCACGAGCAGATCAAGGACAGCCTCGGCGATCGCGACGCGCGCTATATACGGTCGATCATCGGCCTCCAACGCAAGCTCGCCCTGCTCGGCCGCCTCGAGCTGATCGCGTCGCGGTGGCGGGTGCCGTGGATCCTCGGCGCCTCGACGCTCGGCATGGCCAAGATCCTCGAGAACATGGAGATCGGGCACAACGTCCTGCACGGCCAGTGGGACTGGATGAACGATCCCGTGATCAACTCGCGGGCGTGGGATTGGGACACGGCCTCGACGGCCGAAGCGTGGCGACACAGCCACAACTTCATCCATCACACCTACACGAACATCCTCGGCAAGGACCGCGACCTCGGCTACGAGATCATGCGGATCGATCCCGAGCAGAAGTGGCATCCGGTCTATCTGCTCCAGCCGATCTACAACATCGTGCTCGCGATGCTGTTCGAGTGGGGCGTGGCCGTCCATGACCTCAACTTCGAGGCGATCCGCAAGGGCGAGAAGGACAAGAAGCAGATCCGCAAGGAGCTCAAGGGGATCGCCGGCAAGGCTCGCACGCAGATCCAGAAGGACTACATCGCGTGGCCGCTGATCAGCGGGATCGTGATGACGCTGATCGAGGTCGCATACTTCAGCGCCAAGGAGGAGGTCGAGCGCCGCAACGAGCGCGGCGCGGCCGTCAAGAATGGGCTGAAGAAGGTCCGCCGCTCGCGCGCCAGGGCGGGCAGCAACGTGCTCAGGCGGCTGGTCGAGCGGGGGTCGTTCCGAGAGCCGTTCGTACGAACTCTCACCGCCGACGTCGCCGCCAACCTGATCCGCAACGTCTGGTCCTACGCGATCATCTTCTGCGGTCACTTCCCTGACCAGACCTACACGTTCACCGAGGAAGAGACGGACAACGAGACCCGCGGCGCGTGGTACGTGCGCCAGCTCACCGGCGCAGCCAACATCGACGGCGGCCCGCTGTTCCACGTGATCAGCGGCAACCTCGGCTATCAGGTCGAGCACCACCTGTTCCCCGACATGCCGAGCACCCGTTACGGCGAGATCGCGCCCAAGGTGCGCGAGATCTGCCAGCGGTACGGGCTTCCGTACAACTCGGGGCCGTTCCATCAGCAACTGGGGATGGTCCAGCGAACGATCATCCGGCTCGCCTTCCCCGGCGGCAAGCACCGCGCCAAGCCCGGCGCCTACGACGGTCCCCTGGTCCGCGGAAAGGGCGAGCGGGCCGCGGCCACGGTCGGGGGTTAGGGGTCTGGGTGGCGGAATCCGGCGCGACGCGTGTTGCGGTCCGAGATGTGGCGGAATCCGGCGCGATACGTGTTGCGGTCCGAGATGTGGTGGAGCCGTATTCAGTTGAGGGATTTCGGCGCCCGTCCGGTTCGTCGGGCGACGGTGTTGCACCCGAATTCCCCAGCTGTTTGCGACGACATCCGTGCGCGCTATCTTGAATCGTGGTCTGTCGCACAAACAAGGAGGTCGTCATGACGTGGAAACGGAGCTATCTCGTGGTGGCGAACGTGACCGCGACCTCCGAGCAGTTGATCGATGCGCTGCGAGCCCGCGCCGAAGCCGAGACCTGCAGTTTCACGTTCATAATTCCTGCGACGCCGTTCGGCGGCGGGCGCGAGGCGGCGACCCAGATCCTGGGCGAGGCGCTGGAGCAGTTGCGGGACGCCGGCCTCGAGGCCGACGGCGAGGTCGGCAACGCGGACCCGATCCTGGCTGTCACCGACGCGTGGGACCCCAAGAAGTACGACGAGATCATCGTCTCGACGCTCCCGATGCGGTTCTCGAAATGGCTCCACGCCGGGTTACCGGAGCGGATCTCGAAGCTGACCGACGCGCCCGTCACCCACGTGGTCTCGCAGCCTCCCAAGCCCCCGCCCGAGGTGGCGCCGCCCCCCCAGCACAGCGACAACGGGATGGGGCCGCTCCAGGTGCTGAGCTGGGGTGCGCGCAAAGACTAAGCCGCTCAGCCTGCGATAATCGCGCGCATGGCTGAGAATCTCGGCTCCATTCTGACTGCGATGGTGACCCCGTTCGACGCCGACGGGAACGTCGACGAGGACGCCGCTGTTGCGCTGATGCACCACCTGGTCGAGCACGGCTCGGACGGGCTCGTGATCTGCGGCACGACCGGCGAAGCCTCGACGCTCGACGACGAGGAGCACCTCGGGATGATCCGCCTGGCGGTCGAGGAGATGCGAGGCGAATGCACGATCGTCGCCGGGGTCGGATCCAACGACACCCGCCACGCGATCCACCTGACCGAGCGGGCCACCGACATCGGCCCGGATGCGCTGCTGCACGTCAACCCGTACTACAACCGGCCGAGCCGGCGCGGGATCGTGCGGCACTACGAGGAGGTCTGTCGCGCCACCGACCTGCCGATCGTGCTCTACAACATCCCACAGCGCACGGGTTCGGACATGCCGAATGACCTGCTCGCCGAGCTCGCGCAGCTCGACAACATCTTCGCCGTCAAGCAGGCCAATCCGGCAAACCTGGCCAAGATCGACGGCATGCAGATCTACGCCGGCAACGACGACCTGCTCGCCGACGTGCTCGACATGGGCGAGCCCGGAGGCATCCTCGTCGCCAGCCACCTGTTCGGCGGGGAGATGCACCGGATGGTCGATGAGCCTCAGCGCCGGCGTGCGATCGACGGCGGACTGAAGGACGTTTACGCCGACATGAGCGTGACCCCGCTCGCGTGCTCGACCAAAGCGGCGCTCCATCTACTCGGAGTGCTGCCGTGTGCCATGCCGCGATTGCCGTACGTCGAGCTCGACGAGCGTGAGCTCGACGTGATCCGAGCGATGCTCGATCGCCACCTGCTGCTTCAAGCAAGCCGGGCGTGATGGGCGGCCGCCGACGGGGGTGCGGCCGGATTCGAGCGACGCCTGACGGCACCTGGCTTTGTCCTCGGTCTGGCAAATACAACCCCGGTATTAGCCCGACCTGCGTCCTCGCCAGGCACCTCCAGTCGCCGCTCTCGGTCCGAGCGGACCCCCGTTGACGACCGCCGGAAGGCTCAGGGTGCTGCCGCTCGGCGGCTTGGGCGAGATCGGCAAGAACATGACGGTCGTCGAGTACGACGGCCGGATCGTCGTCGTCGACACGGGTCTGCGGTTCCCGACGACCGACATGCTCGGGATCGACCTGGTGCTGCCCGACTTCACCTACCTGCGCGACCGGGCCGACGACATCGAGGCGATCGTGGTCACGCACGGGCACGAGGATCATCTCGGCGCGCTGCCCTGGGTCGTGCGGGAGCTCGGCGTGTTCCCGCCGGTGTACGGCGGGCGCCTGACGGTCGCGATGGCGCGCTCCAAGCTTGACGAGCACAAGATCCGAGACGCCCCGCTCGAGGACCTGCGGCCCGGAGAGCAGCTCGAGCTCGGCCCGTTCGAGCTCGAGCTCGTCCACATGACCCACTCGATTCCCGACTCGTGCGCGGTCGCGCTGAAGTGCGAGCTCGGAACGGTCGTGCTCACGGGCGACTACAAGTTCGACCAGACGCCCGTCGACGGGGTGCCGGCGGACGTCTCGCGGCTGGCCGAGCTGGGTCGCGATGGCGTGCTGCTGCTGTGCGGCGACTCCACCAACGCCGATCGGCCCGGCTTCTCGCCGTCCGAGCGCGATGTCGGGCCCCACCTCCAGGAGGTGTTCGCCCGCGCCGAAGGCCGGATCATCGTCACTAGCTTCGCCTCGAACATCCACCGCGTGCAGCAGGTGATCGACGCGGCCGCGGAGCTCGGGCGCAAGGTGTCGCTGGTCGGGCGGTCGATGCGCAAGAACGTCAACATCGGGCGCTCGCTCGGCCATATCGAGTTCCCCGAGGGCACGCTGATCCCGCCCCAGGAAGTCGAGGACTGGCCGGACGAGAAGATCGTGGTGATCTCGACGGGATCTCAGGGCGAGCCGCTGTCCGCGCTGCGCCGGATGGCGCACAACGATCATCGGATGATCAAGCTGCATGCCGGCGACACGGTCGTGTTCTCGGCCACGCCGATCCCGGGCAACGAACGCGCGGTCAACGAAACCGTCGACCGCCTGTTCCACATCGGCTGCGAGGTGATCACGCCGCGCGAGGCGCCGATTCACGCGTCCGGGCACGGGTACGCCGAGGAGCTGAAGCTGATGCTCAACCTGCTCAAGCCTCGGTACGTGATGCCCGTACACGGCGACTACAAGCGGATCCGGCTCCACTCCGAGCTGGCCGACGCGGTCGGGATCGACCCCGAGGACGTATTCCAGGGGGAGAACGGGCTACCGCTCGAACTCGACGAGGACAGCGCCCGCTGGGGCGAGCCCGAGCAGTCGGGAATGATCTTCGTCGACGGCGTCGACATCGGCGACCCGGCCGACGTCGCGCTCCGCGACCGGCGCATGCTGTCCGGCGACGGCATCTTCATCGTCGTCGCGACCGTGTCCGAGCAGAGCGGCGAGTCGGTGGTGCCGCCCGAGGTGATCTTCCGCGGCGTCCCGTTCGTGGAGCAGGCCGACAGCCTCGTCGAGGAGATCCGCGATGAGGTCGAGCGCTCGCTGGCCAGCGCCGCCCGCGACGGAGTCCGCGAGATCGACATGCTCCAGCAGGAACTGCACGACGACCTGGCGGCGTTCGTATACGACCGGCTGAGGCGCCGGCCGATGGTGCTGCCGGTCGTGGTCGAGGTGTGACCGGCGGGGTCAGGCGGACGGACGGACGAGCCCGGTCTCGTACGCGAACACGACGATCTGAACCCGGTCCCGAAGGCCGAGCTTGCCGAGGATCCGCCCGACATGTGTCTTGACCGTGGCCTCGGAAAGGACCAGACGTTCGGCGATCTCGGCGTTCGACAGACCGCGCGCGACCTCGATCAGCAACTCGCGCTCGCGCGGGGTCAGCGACTCGACGCGCGCATCGGTTGCGGCCGGCGGACCCTCGGGGCCGGGCAGATGGCGCGCGAACTGCGATAGCAGCCGGCGCGTCACGCTCGGCGCCACGACGGCATCGCCGGTCGCGACCGCGCGGATCGCCGACAGCATGTCGGGGGGCGGGACATCCTTCAGCAGGAACCCGCTGGCCCCGGCGCGCAGCGCTCCGTAGGCGTACTCGTCCAGGTCGAACGTCGTGAGCACGATGATCTTCGAATCGCTTCCCGACGCGACGATGCGCTCGGTCGCCTGCACGCCGTCGAGGTCCGGCATGCGCACGTCCATCAATACCACCTGCGGCTCGAGGAGCGCGGTGAGGTCGATCGCCTCGATTCCGTTCTCGGCCTCTCCGACGACGCTCAGGTCGGGCTGGGCATCGAGGATCATCCGGTACCCCATCCTGAGCATCGGCTGATCGTCGACGAGGAGGATGCTGGTGGTCTCAGGCTCGCTCACGCGGGCTCCCGTTCGGCGTCGAGCACGGGCAAGGGCAGTCGGGCGTCGATCCGCCAGCCGCCTTCGGGACGGGGACCGACTTCGACGACGCCGCTGTAGACAGATGCTCGCTCCCGCATTCCTCGCAGGCCCGACCCGCCGTTTCCGTTCGGCGGCGCGGACACCTTCGGCCCGGTGTCGGCAACCGAGACCGTGACCTCTCCTGCGGTTGCGATCAGCTCGACGTCCGCGGTGGCGGACGGACCGGCGTGCTTGAGCGTGTTCGTCAACGCCTCCTGGACGATCCGGAACAGCGTGAGCTGGATCCCCTCGGGGAGGGCGCGCGCTTCGGGTGAGACGCGATAGGTCACGGGAAGACCGGCGGCGCGGACCTGCTCGACGAGCCGGTCGATCTCCGCCACCCCGGGCTGAGGTGCCTGCTCGGGAGCCGATCCGGGACCGTCCTCCCGCAGCACGCCGAGTAGCCGCCGCATCTCGGCCAGCGCGAGCCGTCCCGTTCCCGAGGCCGTCTCGAGCGCGCGCTCGGCCTGATCGGGATCGTCGCGGAGCGCGTAGCTCGCGCCGTCCGCGAGCGCGATCATCACCGTGAGGTTGTGTGCGACGACGTCATGGAGCTCGCGCGCGATCCGCGCGCGCTCGGCGGCCGCGGCCAGCCGGCCCTGCTGATCGCGCTCGCGCTCGAGCCGTGCGGCCCGTTCCTCGAGCGATTCGAGTAGCCGGCGCCGGTTGCGCACGTTGCGCCCGAGGACGGCGGCGACCGCCGCCAGCGCGGTCAGCCCGATGGAGCTGCGCGCCTGCGCATCGTGGAACCAACTGACGCTCGATAGGAGGACGCCGAGCCCGAGGATCGCGGCGGCGGCGATCACGGTGCCCTCCTCCTCGCGGCTGGCGACGGTGTACATCGCAATCAGCAGCGCCACGTCGCCCAGCACCCGCTCCCCGACGAGCCACTGCACGAAAGCGATCCCGGCGGTCACCAGGAACACCGGGAACGGCCAGCGCGAGCGCCACAGCAGCGGGATGGCAAAGGCCAGGTCGAAGGCGACGCCGGCTGGGCTGCCGTGCCGTGGATGGATCTCGGGCAGGACCAGCAGCACGACGACCGCGGCGCTGATCGCATCCCAGCGCCGCGGTCGCAGGCTTCGCAGCAGGTTCGCGCCGCCGGCGGACGCGGCCTCGCGCATGCCGCTCAATTTAGACGGGCTGCGGCTATGCGTCGCGCCGCCTCATCAGGACCGCCGCGACGACGAGCGCCAGGACGGTGTAGCCGCAGAACAACGCGAAGCCGCCCCAGGGCGAGAAGGTGTACGCGGCGCGGGTGCCCGACAGGATCCCCGTGCCCGCTACCGACGGCAGGTACGGGTTGATCGCGTTCTGGGTGCTGGTGGGAAGAATCGCCACCAGCCCAGGCACGACAAACAGCAGGCCGGCGAACAGCGCGATCCCGCCGGCGGTGTTGCGCACGATCGCGCCCAAGCTGAGCGCGAGCACGCTGAGCACGGCCAGGTACAGGGCCGCCCCGATCCACGAGCGCAGGGCGGGCGCGTGGGCGAGCGTGGTCTGCACGTGATGCTGGGTCAGGATGCCCTGCGACGCCAGGAACGCGATCAGCCCGGAGATCAACATCAGCACGAACGTCACCGCCGCGAACGTTCCCGCCTTCGCCCACAGCACCGGCAGTCGCTTGGGGACGGCCATGAACGTCGAGCGGATCTGACCGGTGCTGTACTCGCCGGTCAGTACGAGCACGCCGAGCACGCCGATCGCGAGCTGGGCGAAGTGGTAGCCGCCGAGCCCGGTGTTGATCGGGTTGAAGCTCAGGCGGTCGCCCAGGCTCATGTGATCCCATCGGTTCATCTGAACGGTCGCGATCAGCGGGCCGAGGCCGGCCATCCCGATGATCGCGACGAGCAGCGTCCAGCGGGTCGAGCGCAGCGACCAGAGCTTGGTCCACTCTGACCGGATTACGCGGGTCTGCGTTACGCGTTCGCGCGTAACGGCGGTGCGGACGGGGGCTTCGAGGGTGGCAGATGTGGCGCTCATGCGGCAGCTCGCAGGGTCGTGTTGTCGTCGTCGTCGTCGGTGTTGTCGGTGGAGGCGGCGTGGTACTCGACGGTCTCGCCGGTCAGCTGCATGAAGGCCTGCTCGAGCGAGGCCTGAAGCGGCGTCAGCTCGGCCAGCACGATCTGCTCGGCCAACGCGATCTCGCCGATCTGCTGGCCGGTGAGGCCGTGGACCTCGAGCACGCCTCGCTCGACGCCGTCGATGCGAGCGTCGCGCGCCGCGAGCGCGTCGCGCAACGCGGTCGCCTGCTCGGAGACGACGCGGACGGCCGCCCCGGTCGAGGCGCGATGGACGAAGTCGTCGACGCTCGTGTCCGCGATCAGGCGGCCGCGCCCGATCACGACCAGGTGGTCGGCGGTCTGGGCCATCTCGGACATCAGGTGCGAGGACAGGAAGACCGTCCGGCCCTCCTTGGCCAGGCGCTTGAGCAGCGTGCGGATCCACAGGATCCCCTCGGGGTCGAGGCCGTTGGCGGGTTCGTCGAGGATCAGCACGCGGGGGTCGCCGAGCAGCGCGGCAGCGACGCCGAGTCGCTGACCCATGCCGAGTGAGAAGCCGCCGACGCGCTTGCGGGCGACGGCCCCGATGCCGACGAGATCGATCACCTCGTCGACACGCGCGCGCCCGATGCCATGTGTCTGGGCGAGCGCGAGCAGATGGTTGTAGGCGGAGCGGCCCGTGTGGATCGCGCGCGCCTCGAGCATCGCGCCGACCTCGTGGAGCGGCGCGGGGAGGTCTGCGTACTTGCGTCCGTCCAGCGTGACCGTGCCCGAGGTCGGGGCGTCGAGGCCGAGGATCAGACGCATGGTTGTTGATTTGCCGGCGCCGTTGGGACCCAGGAAACCGGTGACGATCCCAGGCTTCACCTCGAAGGTGAGATCGTCGACGGCGACCTTGTCCCCATAACGCTTGGTGACGTTTTCGATCGTGATCATGCGATCAGTATCGGGTGCCCATGGACCGCTGACTATCGGTCGCGGGAGCGATCTTTGCGGCCGCGGATCAGACTCAGGTAGTAGGGCTCGCGACGCTGACCTCGGCCCCGGCGCGTACGTTGTGGCGACGGCGGGGGAGTCCGCCGAGCGCGGTGAGTCCGGCGAGGGCGACCACGAAGCAGGTCAGCGCGCCGATCCCGAGGCCCGCCCGCGCTCCCGCAACGGCCATCAGCCAGCCGACGATCGGGCCGCCGATCGGCGTCGATCCCTGGAAGGAGACGAACCACAGCGACATCACGCGGCCGCGCATGCTCGGGTCGGCGGTGAGCTGCAGTGTCGAGTTCCCCATCGACATGAACGAGATGCTCGCCCAGCCCACGAACATCAGCGCAGCGAGCTCGACTGGAAGACTGGGGGCGAGCGCCGCCCACGACATGGTCACGCCGAAGCCGGTCGCCGCGAGTACGAGCGGCCGGACGCCGATCTTCCCGCGCGCGGCCACGAGCAGGCCGCCGAGCACCGCGCCGAACCCCATCGCGCCGGTCATGAACCCGAAGCCCGTTGATCCGACATGGAGTCCGCGGCTGGCCATCACCGGCAGGGAAACCTGGAACTCGTAGGTCAGGCAGCCGACGGCCGCCATCATCAGCAATGGGACGGCGAGCTCTGGCGTGTTACGCACGTAGCGGAGGCCCTCGCGTAGCTGTCCGCGCCCCCGAGGCGTCGGCGTGGTCGGATTCAGCTTTGTCAGGTCGAGGGTGACCAGTGACGCGATCACCGCAACGAAGCTGGCCGCGTTGATCAGGAAGCAGACGCCCTCGCCCACCGTGGCGATCAGGATCCCCGCTACCGCGGGGCCGATCATCCGGGCCGTGTTGGCCAGGACCGAGTTGAGGCTGACCGCGTTGCGCAGGTGCTCGGGGCCGACCATCTCGAGCATGAACGATTGACGGGCCGGATTCTCGAATGCGTTGTTGAAGCCGAGCATGGCAGCGAGGATGCCGATCTGCCAGACCTGCACGGCCCCGGTGACCGTGAGCACCCCTAGGATCAGCGCCTGGAGGCCCATCGCGGTCTGGAGTGCGATCGTCAGCCGGCGCTTGTCGACACGGTCGGCGACGACGCCACCGTAAGGGCCCAGCAGCAGCACGGGCAGGGTTTGGAGCGCGACGATCACCCCGAGCGTCGTGCTCGAGTGGGTCAGGCTCAGGACCAGCCACGCCTGGGCAGTCATCTGCATCCAGGTGCCGATCAGCGAAATCGCCTGTCCGCCGTAGTAGCGGCGGTAGTTCGGCACCGAGAGTGCGGCGAAGGTCACGCGGCCGGCGCGGATCACCCGCGTCAAGACCGCTCCCCCTTGAGCTGCTCGGCCAGGCGCTCGAGCGCCGGCAGGGCGGCCTCGATGTGGCAGCGCTCGTGCTCGTCCAGCCCGTCGAGGGCCAGATTCAGCGCGTCGGTACGCTCGCGGCGGATGCGCTCGGCCAGCTTGCGTCCGGCGGGCATGGGTTCGACCAGAGCGGCCCGCCGGTCGCTCGGATCGCTGACGCGCTCGACCAGGCCGGCGTCGGACAGATCGGCGATCACCCGCGAAATCATCGTCGGGTTGATGCCCTCGGAGTCCGACAGATCAGAGAGCCGGACCCGGCCGGCCCGGGCCACGTGCAGGAGCACGGAGATCTTCGTCGGGGTCAGACCGGCGGCGACGGCGGCGTCGGTTGGACGAAGGCGCCGGGACAGCCTGCCGATCACGGCGCGCAGGCGAGGTGTGGTTTCGGCGTCGAAGCTGGCGAGGATGAAGGACAAGAGGATGTTGTGCCGGTTTCCTAAGATAATTGCTTGCTGGCAAGCATTCTATCACGGTCATCGGCAGGCGGCGGCCCGGGCTTGAGCCACGAGCCCGCAGGGCGTCGTTAGCGGCGGCGGCGTCGACCCGACGCCCCGGCGGAGGTGCCTATCCCGACCTCGGGTTGCTCGGCTTCCGGTGCGGTCACGTCGCGAGGGATCGTGATCACGAACCGTGCTCCCGGACCAGCCTCGGGGGTCTCGAGCGCGACCGTGCCACCGTGCGATTCGGCGACCGCACGCACGATCGCCAGGCCGAGGCCCGATCCGCGCGTGCCCGGGGCGCCTCGCACGAACCGGTCGAACACGCGCGACCCGAGCTCCGGCGGAATCCCCGGGCCGTCGTCCTCGACGGTCAGCACGGCCACGCCGTCGTGCACCGATGTGGCCGCCCGGATATGGGTGCCGGGGGGAGTGTGACGCGCGGCGTTCTCGATCAGGTTGAGCGTCAGGCGATGCAGGTCGTCGCGCGCGCCGGGGACGACCGCCGGCCCGGCTTCGATCGACAGCTCGTGGTCCTCGGCCATCGGCCCGAGCTCCGAGGCCGCCTCGAGCAGCACGTCGGCAAGATCGGTCGGGCCGCGCGACTGGACCCGCCGGGCGTCGGCGCGCGCGAGCAGGAGCAGGTCGCCGACGAGCCGGCGCATCCGCCGCGCCGACCGCAGCGCTGCCTCGGCGGTATCGGCCTGCTCGCCGTCGAGCTCCTCGGCGAGCAGCTCGAGATTCGCGAGCAGGCTCGTGAGCGGCGTACGGAGCTCGTGCGAGGCGTCGGCAACGAACTCCCGCTGGCGTTCGAGCGCGGCGTGGGTGTCGGTGCGAGCGGCATCGAGCGATAACAGCATTCCTTCCACGGTTCGGGTGAGCTCCGCGACCTCGTCGTCGGCTTCGGGCTGGGGCAGGCGGAGGCTGGGATCGCGGGTCCGTTCGATCTCGCGCGAGGCCTCGGTGAGCTGCACGATCGGGCGCATCGCCCTCGCGGCTGTGGCGAGCCCGCCCAACAGCGCAAGCACGGTGCCCCCGAGGACCCCGAGCAGAAGGATCACCTGTACACGCGCGATCGTGTGGTCGACGTCCGAGAGCGGGCGGGCGTAGAGCAGCCACACCGGGCCGCCGACACCGGCGGTTTGCGGAGGGGTCAGTCCCGGGCCGCCCCGAGGGACCTTGCCCTTACCGCGGCTGTTCTCGACGCTCACCAAGGTGGCTCGGACCTGATAACCCTGCTCCTGGTAGGTGCCTGCTCTTGGCGGAGGCGGGAACGTCGGCGTCGTCGTCGGGAACTTGACGCCCTTGACCCTCACGTCCTTCTGCGTACACAGAAGCGCGCCCTGCTCGTTGAAGATCCTGAGCTGCACGTGTTCCGCGATCGTGTAATCGTTGAGCGAGACGGGCTGCTGGTTGCAGTTCAGCGATTCGAGGTTGCTGATCCACTTCAGGCGCAACTCGCGAGACAGCTGGTCGGAGTTGCTTCGAAGCTCGTCGTTGAACTGGCCGCGCAGCTGCCGGTCGGTGAGCACGCCGACGAGCGCGGCGAAGCTCGCGAGGATCACGCAGGTCAGCATCGCCGAGCCGCCCGCCAAGCGCCACCGGATCGGGATCGACCTATACGCGGAGAACGTAGCCCGCGCCGCGGATTGTATGTAGGAGCCTAGGCTCGCCACCGGCTTCCAGCTTCCTCCGAAGGTTCGAGACGAACACCTCGATCGTATTGGTCATGGAGAACGGGTCATAGCCCCACACCTCGTCGAGCAGGCGCTGGCGGGAGATCACGATCCGCTCGTTGCGCATCATGTACTCGAGCAGCTCGAACTCGCGCTGGGTCAGGTCGATGGCCCGGCCGGACCGCGTGACCTCGTGCGTGTCCGGATTGAGCTTCAGGTCGCTCATCGTCAGCGTCGCCTGGCCGCGCGGAGGTCGGCGTCTCAGCAGTGCGCGGAGGCGGGCCAGGAGTTCTTGGCGCTCGAATGGCTTGACGAGGTAATCGTCGGCGCCGGCGTCGAGCCCCTCGACTCGCGCCTCGACTCCGTCGCGCGCCGTCAGGACCAGAATCGGCACGTCGTCTCCCGCCTGACGAAGTGTCTTGGCCACATCGACGCCGTCCAGGCCCGGGAGTCCGAGGTCGAGGATCAGCAGGTCGGGGAGGAACGCGTGGGCCTCATCGAGCGCCGCTGTCCCGTCGCTGGCGATTCGCACCTCGTAGCCCTCCATGCGCAGCGACCGCTGGAGGACCTGTGCGATCGCATCGTCGTCCTCGACCACCAGCACGCGTGGTGTGCGTTCGTACTCCGCCATTTCTGTATGCAGATGGTACGTCGGTCGATATGGGTTCCGTATGGATTTGGCTTATGGGAGGAAGGAGGCCGGCTACGTCGAAGCCAGTCCCTCCGAAATGGCCGCCCGTAAGCGAAAGAAGCCGCCGCCCAAGCGCGCGACGCGCTCGTTGCTGGCTGGCCTGCCGTCGGTGCGTCTGCCTCGCGGGGAGCTCGAGCCGCACCACGTCGACATCATCGGCCTCGGCCTGATCGCGGTCGGGATCCTGCTCGGAGGCGTCGCCTACGGCGGATGGGACGGCGGCACGCTCGGGAACGGCGCGGTCACGGGCATGCGGTTCCTGTTGGGCGCGCTCGGCTACGTCGTCCCGGCAGCGCTCGTGGTCGCCGGAGGGCTGGTGTTGATACGCGAGCTCCGGCCCCCGACCCGTCCGCTGCGGACCGGGGTGATTTGCCTTGTTTGTTCGATCACGCTTGCGCTTGCGGCAGGGACGCTCGGGGTTGGCCCCGGGGTGGCGCCTAGCGCGGTGTACTGGACGCCGGCGGCGTTCGAACGGCGCGGGGGGGTGGTCGGGCAGGGCGAGCTGTGGGTGACCTCCCACCTGATCTCGACCGCCGGTGCCGACATCCTCGCGGTGTTCCTGTTTGCGGCGGGGCTGATCCTGGTCACGGGCGCTGGGGTCGCGGGTGTGGTCCGCGCAACCCGCGCTGGAGTCGCTGGCACGACACGCGCGTTGCGGCGCTCGAGCGAGAGCATGGCCGCGACTCGCGCGCGCCGGCCGTCCACCGAGGCGGCGAAGGCCCGGGTCGCGCAGACGTCCCGGCCGGCGGGAGCGCAGTCCGTCGATGGCGTCGCCGAGCCTCTGCTTCCCCCCGAGCCGGACACATCGGAGCTCGTGGTCCGTGCGACCCACGTGGAGGCCCCGCCGCCGATCCTCCCGATCGACGACGACGACGTGCCGGAGTACGTGCCGCCGGGCGGCGGAGCGGACGACGAGCCGGTCGCTTCTGAGGGCGAACACCACCCCGAACGCCCGGATCCGGATCCCGAAGACCTCACGCCCCAGGGCCGCTACCGCGGCAGCATCACCGACGATCCGAGCTTCGAATGGCACGTGCCGCGGTCGCGGTTCCTGGTGCGCTCGACCGGCGAGGCCGCCAAGCCGGACACCGCCGGGCAGGAGCAGGTCGCCTCCACGCTGCTCGAGACGCTCGGGCATTTCGGGATCGAAGCGAAGGTAATCGGCCGCGTCACCGGACCGCACATCACCCGCTACGAACTCCGGCTGGCACCGGGAACGAAGGTGGCCAAGGTCGCGCAGCTCAAGGACGACCTCGCATACGCGCTGGCCGCGACCGACATCCGCATCCTGGCGCCGATTCCGGGCAAGCAGGCGGTTGGCGTCGAGGTCCCGAACGCTCGCCGGCGGATCGTCCACCTCGGCGACGTGTTCCAGGACCCGCCGGGGGACTGGTCGCCGCTGACGGTGTGGCTCGGGAAGGACATCGCGGGTCGTGCGATCGGGGCCGATCTCGCGAAGATGCCCCACCTGCTGGTCGCCGGCACGACCGGCGCCGGCAAGTCCGCCTGCGTCAACGCGATGCTGTCAAGCGTCCTGCTGCGGGCGACGCCGCACGAGGTGCGCGTCGTCCTGGTCGACCCCAAGCAGGTCGAGCTGAACCACTATGAGGGCATTCCGCATCTGTTGACGCCCGTGATCACAAGTCCCCGCATGGCGGCCAACGCGTTGCAGAACCTGGTCAAGGAGATGGAGCAGCGGTACGGGACGATGTCGCTGGCGCGGACGCGCTCATTGCCCGAGTTGAATCGCGCGCGCGAGAAGCGAGGAGAGCCGCCCCTTCCGTACATCCTGTGCGTGATCGACGAGCTCGCCGACCTGATGATGGTCGCGCCTGCCGACGTCGAGGACTCGATCATCCGGCTCGCACAGAAAGCGCGCGCGGTCGGCATTCACCTGGTGCTGGCGACCCAGTCGCCGCGGGTCGACGTGATCACGGGGATGATCAAGGCGAACGTGCCCTCGCGGATCGCGTTCTCGGTGTCGTCGCAGACGGACTCGCGCGTGATCCTCGATCACAACGGCGCAGAGTCCCTGCTCGGGCAGGGCGACATGCTGTTCTCGCCTGTCGGGTCGAGCAAGCTCCAGCGGATCCAGGGCGCCTACATCGACGAGGAGCAGATCGCGGAGCTGACCGAAGCATGGCGCCGTCAGGGCGAGCCCGAGCTTCACGAGGAACTGCTCGAGGAGGTCGCTTCGGACGGTGGCGATTCGTCTTCATCGGAAGATTCGGAGTTCAACCCGGATGAGGACCCGCTGCTCGAGGAGGCGATCGCGCTCGTGGCGCAGATGGGCACGGCCTCGACGTCGATGCTCCAGCGCCGGCTGCGCCTCGGCTACACGCGCGCCGGGCGGCTGATCGACATGCTCGAGCGGCGCGGGATCATCTCTGGTTACGAGGGGTCCAAGCCGCGTCAGGTGCTGATCACGGAGGCCGACGTGCCCCGGATCCTGTCGCACCTGGCGGAGGCTGAGGGGTCGGGGTCGCCGCCTCCGGTGCGCGTCCCCGACGACGCCGGCGAAGAGCAGTAGTCCCTTGCGCGGCCGGCGCGAGCGGCGAAAAAGTCCTGCTGTGCAGGAGCCATCCGCCGCTAGCCTTCGCAGGCGGATGGCCGACATCGGCACCACACTTCGAGAGGCGCGGATCCGCGCGCGGATCGATATAAGCGAGGTGGAGGCGCGGACCAAGATCCGCGCGAAGTACCTGCGCGCGATCGAGAACGAGGAGTGGGATCTGCTCCCCGGACCGGTTTACGTGAAGAGCTTCCTGCGCACGTACGGCGACTTCCTGGGGGTCGACAGCCGGCAACTGGTGGACGAATACAAACGCCGCTACGAACGTCCTGCCGATTCGGATCTGCGACCGATCACCCCTCTGGGGCGCGAGCGCGAGCGCAAGCGGCGGCGCCCGCGGCTCGGGCCGGCGGCGGCGGTCGTGGCCGTCCTGGCCGTGGTCGTGGCGGCCCTGTTCGTCGTCGGCAGCCTCAACCCGAACAGTTCCTCCTCGACCTCGACCACGGGGCAGACCACGGCCGCCTCGCAGTCCACCTCAACGACGACCACGCACACCACCACGACGCACCACCACCATCGGCCTCCGGCACCGCCCAAGCCGACGTCCGTGACGCTGAAGCTCGTGCCGACCAGCACCGTGTACGTGTGCGTCGAGGACGGCAGCGGGAAGGTGTTGATCCCAGGGCAGACGTTCGGCGCGGGACAGACGATCCCGACCGAGAAAGCGAGCAAGCTGATGGTGACGCTGGGGAATCCGTCGGTACAGATGAAGGTCAATGGAAAGACGGTGCCCGTCGCGAACTCGTCGCCGGTCGGATACGAGCTGACGCCGGGCAAGACCACTCCGCTGACGGCGGGCCATCTGCCGACCTGCACATGAGCGACGCGCCCCGCGCCGGGATTCTGATCACCGGGACCGAGGTCCTGACCGGGATCATCGCCGACCGCAACGGACCGTGGCTGTCCGAGCGCCTACTCGAGATCGGGGTCGATGCCGCGATGATCGAGATCGTCGGCGACCGCTGGGAGGACCTGCTCGCGGGCTTGCGCTTCATGGCGGATCAGGGGATGGCGCTGATTATCACCTCCGGCGGCCTCGGCCCGACCGCCGACGATCTGACCGCGGAGGTCGTGGGCGAATTCACCGGACGCGAGATGGTGCTGGACGAGGCGCTCGAGGAGCGGATCGCCGAGATCCTGCGGCCGCTGATGCACCGCTGGCGGGACCTCGATCCCGATGCGATCAGGGAGTCGAACCGCAAGCAGGCGGTGATCCCACGCGGGGCCACGGTGCTGAGCCCGGTGGGAACCGCGCCGGGGCTCGTCGTCCCGCCGGTCTCTGGATCCGGCCCCACGGTCGTCGTGCTCCCCGGGCCTCCGCGCGAGCTCCACGAGATGTGGGATATGGCGCGAGCGACCGACGCGTTCAAGGTGGCGATCGCCGGCGCGCCGTCGTATCGCCGTTCGATCCTGCGGTTGTACGGGCTGCCCGAGTCGGAGATCGCGAACACCTTGCGCGCGGCGGAGGAGGCCGGCGTGCCGCTGAAGCCGCTCGAGATCACGACATGCCTGCGGCGCGGCGAGATCGAGGTCGCGACGCGGTATGAGGATTCCGATGACGCGGCGTACGAGTCGCTGGTCGACTTCATTGCCGATCGTCACGGGGACCAGCTCTTCTCACGCGACGGATCGACGGTCGACTCGCAGGTCGCTTCGTTGCTTTCGGGTCGGATGGTCGCGGCCGCCGAATCGTGCACAGGCGGGTTGATGTCGGCCCGGTTGACCGAGCTTCCGGGGTCGTCTTCCTATTTCGCGGGCGGGTTGGTCGTGTACTCGAATGAGGCGAAGGCTTCTTTGGCCGGAGTCGACCCGGAACTGATCGTGCGCTTTGGCGCGGTGTCGACCGAAGTGGCGGAGGCGCTCGCGATGGGCGCGAATTCGCGCTTCGACGCTGACGTGGGAATTGGCATCACCGGAATTGCCGGTCCCGACGGCGGCACCCCGGACAAGCCCGTGGGTACCGTCTGCTTCTCGGTGTGTCTGCGGGACGGGGCGCGGATCACGCGGCGAACGCTGCTGCCGGGGAACCGGTCGGACGTGCGCGACCGCTCGACGACCGTCGCGATGCACCTGCTCCGGCGCCTCCTCGTCGACGCGGGCTCGGCCGCTGTCGAACCGGAGTCCGGCGTCCGCGCGTGAGCGACGCGGGCGCCACCGCCCGTCTGTTCGTGGCGCTCGAGCTGCCGCCCGCGGCGCGGGAGGCGTTGGCGCGGTGGCGATCGACCGTGGTCGATCGGGTGGCGGGCCTCTCGGGTCTGCGCTTCGTGCGGCCCGAGGATCTTCACGTCACGCTCTGCTTTCTCGGCTCGCGGGCTGTGGGCGAGATCGATGAGATCGCCGCCGCCTGCGGAGTGGTCGCGGGCGAGCCGGCTGTGGACTCGGCGTTCGGCGACGCGTTGTGGCTGCCGGCGCGGCGTCCCCGGGTGCTTGCGGTCTCACTGCTTGATGCGGAGGACGCGATTGCTCGTGTTCAATCGGTGCTGTCACGTGTCTTGGTCGCGGGCGCGTGGTACGCGCCGGAGTCACGGCCGTTCCTGGCTCACGTGACCGTGGCGCGGGTCGGGCGAGATGCGCGGGTCCGGCCGGTCGAGTTGCCCGCGCCACCCGTCTACGCGGTCCGTTGCTCGCAGGTCACGCTGTACCGGTCGCGGCTCGGAGCGGGGGGCGCGCGGTACGAGCCGTTGGTTTCGGTTTCGCTCGGTTCGGCGCCGGCGGCGGCGGACCCTCTGTCCGTGGTCCGGCGGTTCTACTCAGGCCAGGCGCGGGTGTACGCGGGTCTGGCCCCGGTTTCGGAGCTTCAGGACCTCCTGAGCGAGGATGTGGTCTGGCACGTGCCGGGAGCGAGCGCGATCGCCGGCGAGCACCGCGGCATCGAGTCCGTGCTCGAGTACTT
>Ga0335083_10002504_pt1 | contig 24182 bp, 22 predicted proteins | sample Lox_Sample_42_FD_206716 | JGI IMG/M metagenome (GOLD analysis project Ga0335083, IMG submission 206716) | Soil microbial communities from Loxahatchee National Wildlife Refuge, Florida, United States - Lox_Sample_4.2 | ecosystem: Environmental > Terrestrial > Soil > Wetlands | place: USA...
GCCTGGACCGCCGTGCTTGCGGTCTGGTTCCTGCAGGAGCGGATGACTCCCAGCCGGCTCGGCGTCGTCGTGCTCGGGCTTGCCGGCGTGCTGGTCATTCTGCGGCCCGGCATTGCCAGCTTCAATCCGGCGGCTCTGCTGGTGCTGTTCGCCGCCTTCGGCTACGCCATTACCATGATCACCACCAAGAAACTGACCATGACCGAAACGACCTTCGGCATCCTGTTCTGGATGGCGATCATCCAGTTGCCGCTATCGCTCGCCGGGAGCGATCCGGCGGTATTCCTGCGCCTGCATGCCGCGCAACTACCCGCAATACTCGGCGTCGGCGTCGCCGGGCTGACGTCGCATTATTGCCTTAGTAACGCCTTTCGCGCCGGCGATGCTACGCTCGTGGTTCCACTCGATTTCCTGCGCATACCGCTGATCGCGGTGGTGGGATGGGCGTTTTACGATGAAAAGCTCGACATCTTCGTGCTGCTCGGTGCCATGATCATCATTTCCGGCGTGTTATGGAATCTGCGCGCGGAGGCGTCGAATGCCCGTGGATGAGAAGGCTCGCGCCAACCCTCTCAAGACGCTAATGTGCACGTCATGAGATCCTTCCTCTTCGCCTCGGCCGCGATGCTGCTTGCGTCAGGCGCCGCCGCGCAGGCGCCAAACCCGCAATGCCAGCGGCTGGAGGCGCAGCTTGCCAATGTCGATCGCGGCACCGAGGATCCGACGCGCGCCGATCAGATCCGCCGCGCCGAGGATGCGCTCAACCGCCAGCAATTCGAGCTCGACAAGAACCTGGCGCAGGCGCGCCGCATGGGCTGCCAGAACGGCGGCTTCTTCTCCATCTTCACCAGCGCGCCGCCGCAGTGCAGCGGCCTCAACCAGCAGATCGACCAGCAGCGGGCGGCGATTGAAACCACGCGGCATAGCCTCGAGCAACTTAACGGCGGCACCACCGAGCGCGCCGAGGCGCGACGCTCGCTGCTGATCGCACTCGCCGACAACAACTGCGGCCCGCAATACCGGCAGGCGGCGCTGGCCGGCCAGCAGGGCGGCTTCTTCGACCGGCTGTTCGGAAACAATAGCGCGCCGTTCTCGCCGTCGGGGCCGGTCGGCAGCACCTATCGCACCGTCTGCGTGCGCAGCTGCGACGGCTTCTACTTCCCGATCTCGTTTTCAACGACGCAGGACCATTTCCGTGACGACGAGGCGACATGCCAGCGCATGTGCCCGGCGGCGGAAGTGCAACTCTACACCTACCACAATCCCGGCGAGGACGTATCGCAGGCCGTCTCGCTCAACGGCCGCCTCTACACCGAATTGCCGGCTGCGTTCCAGTACCGCAAGGCGCTCTCGCCCGCCTGCAGCTGCCGGCGCCCGGGCGAAAGCTGGGCCGACGCGCTCAAGGTCAACGGCCCGGACGATACGGTCGCACCGGGCGATGTGGTCGTCACCGATCAGAGCGCCAAGCGCCTGTCGCAGCCGCGCGGCGCCGACGGCAAACCGCTCAAGCCCGGCGCCAAGCCGGCGGAGGCAAGCGACTCGGCGCTGGTGCAGGCCCCCGGTGAGGTCGATCCGACCAAGCGCAGCGTGCGCACCGTCGGCCCGACTTTCCTGCCGGTTCGCTAGACGCTATCAGAAATCGAAGGCTTCGCTTTTCGCCGGCTTGCCGCTGACCGGCGAGGCATTGGGCGCCGCCAGCGGCGTGCCCGGATCGCGGAAACGGTTGGTGATCGGATAACGCCGGTCGCGGCCGAAATTCTTCAGCGTCACCTTCACGCCCGGCGCCGCCTGGCGGCGCTTGTATTCGGCGATGTTGAGCATGCGCTCAACGCGCACGACAGTCGCCTGCTCGAAGCCGGCGGCAACGATCGCCGAGATCGGCTCCTCGCGCTCGACCAGCCGCTCCAGGATCGGATCGAGCACCGCATAGGGCGGCAGCGAATCCTCGTCCTTCTGGTTCTCGCGCAATTCGGCGGTCGGCGGCCGCGTGATGATGTTGTCCGGGATCACCGGGCCGGCCGGGCCCATCGCGCCTTCGGGTCTCCAGCCGTTGCGCAGCCGCGACAAGCGAAACACCTCGGTCTTGTAGAGGTCCTTGATCGGATTGAAGCCGCCATTCATGTCGCCATAGAGCGTCGCGTAGCCGACCGACATTTCCGACTTGTTGCCGGTGGTCACCACCATGAGGTTGAACTTGTTGGACAGCGCCATCAGCATCGTACCGCGCGCGCGCGCCTGCAGGTTTTCCTCGGTGACGTCGCGCGGCAACCCGCTGAAGGCCGGCTGCAGCGCCGCTTCGAGCCCTTCCACCGCCGGCGCGATCGGCAGGTTCTGGTAGCGCACGCCCAGCGCCCTGGCGCAGGCGGCGGCATCGTCGAGCGATTCCTGGGACGTGAACTTGTAGGGCAGCATCATGCAGCGCACGCGATCGGCGCCGAGCGCATCGACCGCCATCACCGCGCAAAGTGCGGAATCGACGCCGCCGGACAGACCCAGCACCACGCCGGGGAATCCGTTCTTGTTGACGTAATCGCGCAAGCCAAGAACGCAGGCGGCATAGTCGGCGCGATCCGCCTCCACGGCGGCAACCTTCGGCCCGTCCTCGCAGCGCCAAGTCGAGCCGCGCCGTTGCCAATGCGTGGTGACCACGGCTTCCTGAAACGCGGCGAGCTGGAAGGCGAGCGAGCAGTCGGCATGCAGGCCGAACGATACGCCGTCGAACACCAGTTCGTCCTGGCCGCCGACCTGATTGACGTAAACCGTCGGCAGCCCCTGCTCGGTGACGCGCGCCACCGCGATATTGAGGCGCACATCGCCTTTCTGCCGCCAATAGGGCGAGCCGTTGGGTACCACCAGCAGCTCGGCGCCGGTTTCGGCGAGGCACTCGACGACTTCCTCGCCCCAGATATCTTCGCAGATCGGCAAGCCAAGCCGCACACCGCGGAAGCTGACCGGCCCCGGCATCGGGCCGGGTGCGAACACCCGCTTCTCATCGAAGACGCCGTAATTCGGCAGGTCGACCTTGAAGCGCAGCGCCGTGATGGCGCCGCCGTCAAGCAGCGCCACGGCGTTGTAGAGCTTGCTGGCGTCGAGCCATGGCGTACCAAGCAAGAGAGCCGGTCCCGGCGCGGCCGTCTCGCGGGCAAGCGCCTCGACGGCCGCGTGGCAGGCGGCCTGGAACGCCGGCTTGAGCACCAGATCCTCCGGCGGATAGCCGGCGATGAACAGTTCGGGAAAAACGACGAGATCGGCGCCCTGCGTGGCGGCCAGCGCGCGCGCTTTGCGCACTTTCTCGGCATTGCCGGCAATATCGCCGACCGTCGAATTGAGCTGCGCGACGGCGATGGCCAGTTGATCGGCAGGACGGGCGCTCATGGCAATGCTCTACAGCCTCGGCGTCCAGCCCGGCAATGGGGGTCCTTGCATTGCTCCCTTTGCCAGGGCGCAGGGTCAGAGCGACCCGAAATGATAGGTGCCCTGGAGGAAGACGCCATAGATGTCGGCCTTGAAATCGAGCGGCTGCGGGCTGCCGCCAACGTCTTCGAAATGCGCATTGCCGCTGCTCTGCATATGCCAATAGCGGCCGCCAATGCCGACACTGATGGCCTCGTTGAACTGATAGGACAGCAGCGCCTCTAATTGGTAGCCCCAGCCGTGACCGTCTTCCTGGATCGGCTCCGGCAGGTCCGGACGCAGGAGATGGTTGTCGGTGCCGGACATCCAGACATAGGGCAGCCAGGCGCCTTCGACATTGAGACGCCAGCGGTCGGCGAACGGAAGCGGGATATCGGCATTAAGGCCGAGCCGGAGCGATTGCCAGGTATCGTCCTCGACGATGACGGCGACGCTGTTTGGAATGCCGCCGGCGCATATATTGGGATTGGAGGCGGTCTGCTGGCAGCCAAAGGCCTTCAGGCGCTGGTGGAAATAGTGATAGCCGACGAAGGCGTCGACGCGGAAATCGGCGCCGCGCAGCAGCGCGCCGCCAAAATCGGTGCTGATATAACCAAGCGTCTGGTTTTGCAGCGTGCTGTTGGTGCTGGAATAGGGTGTAATGCCGGGCGGGAAATCCTCGTCCTGAAGATTGCCCTGGGTCAACAGACCGCCACCGGCGTAGCCCTTCCAGAATAGACCGTCGCGGCTGTCGACGCGGACGAAGGCTTCCAGCGAATGCGTTTGCACGCCGCTATAGGTGAGCCGCGAATTCAAGACGTCGCGCGTGAGGCCATAGAGATCCTTGCTGGTGCTGCCCATGCCATACCAGTAGCGCAGCGCGAAGACCGAGGTGAATTCGGGCGCTTCCTTCTCGATGATGAACGGATTGGCAAACGATGGGGACGCAACGAGCGCGAGCCCGAGCGCCATCAGGCCGGCAATCGTTCCTCGCGCATTGAGCATGCTGTCCCCAAGACCGGTTTTGCGAGGGCAGCATTCCGTCCAAAGGTTTTCCCAGTCGTTACAATTTTAGCGGACCGATTCAGGACCGCGGAGCATCATTAAAGAAGCAATAAAGGCGCGCGGCCAACCTTTATATTTGCTGAACAAGCGCCGCCATGTTGCGAGGTTTCGCGCAAAAATACCGGCAAACAGACAAGGAAGCCGGCCGAGGCTCTAGAGTCCGGCCGCCGCCGGCATCGGCTGCGCGCGGCCAGCGCGCTCCTTCTTGAGCAACTCGGCGAGCAGGAAAGCGAGATCGATGGCCTGCTCGGCGTTGAGCCGCGGGTCGCAGACCGTGTGATAACGGTCGTTGAGGTCGGCATCCGAGATGGCGCGGGCGCCGCCGGTGCATTCGGTGACGTTCTGCCCGGTCATTTCCAGGTGCACGCCGCCGGCATAGGTGCCCTCGGCGGCATGCACTTCGAAGAAGCTGCGCACCTCTTTCAGGATCAGATCGAAGGGCCGGGTCTTGTAGCCGCTTGCCGAGGTGATGGTGTTGCCGTGCATTGGATCGCACGACCAGATCACCATCTTGCCCTCGCGCTGGACCGCGCGCGTGAGCGCCGGCAGATGGTCGCCAACCTTTTCGGCGCCGAAGCGTCCGATCAGCGTGAGCCGCCCGGCCTCGTTGTCGGGATTGAGAATGTCGATCAGCCGCAACAGGTCGTCGGCCTTGAGCGACGGACCGCATTTGAGGCCGATCGGATTCTTGATGCCGCGCGCATATTCGATATGGGCGTGATCGAATTGGCGGGTGCGGTCGCCGATCCACAACATATGGCCGGAGGTCGCGTACCAGTCGCCGGTCGTCGAATCGACACGGGTAAGCGCCTCCTCGAAGCCGAGCAGCAGCGCCTCGTGGCTGGTGTAGAAATCGGTGGTGCGCAGTTCGGGATGGCTCTCCAGATCGAGCCCGCAGGCCTGCATGAATCCGAGCGCCTCGGAAATCCGGTCGGACAATTCAACATAACGCCGCGACTGCGGACTGTCCTTGACGAAGCCGAGCATCCATTGCCGCACGCTGGCGAGATTGGCATAGCCGCCCTGGGCAAAGGCGCGCAGCAGATTGAGCGTCGCCGCCGATTGCCGATAGGCTTCGACCTGGCGGCGCGGATCGGGCGTGCGCGCTTCCGGCGTAAAGGCGATGTCGTTGATGATGTCGCCCCGATAGCTCGGCAGTTCGACGCCGTTGCGCTTCTCGGTCGGCGAGGAGCGCGGCTTGGCGAATTGCCCGGCGATGCGCCCGACTTTCACGACTGGAGAAGCGGCGGCATAGGTCAACACCACCGCCATCTGCAGAAACATGCGGAAGAAGTCACGGATATTGTTGGCGCCGTGCTCGGCGAAGCTTTCGGCGCAGTCGCCACCCTGCAGCAGGAACGCCTGGCGGTTGGCGACGCGCGCCAACTGCTTTTTCAGGCTGCGCGCCTCACCGGCGAAAACCAGCGGCGGAAACGTCGCCAGCTGCTTTTCGACGTCAGCCAATGCCTGCCGGTCCGGATAATCCGGCACCTGCTGGATCGGCTTCCGGCGCCAGCTATCGGGCATCCACCGCTCGGCCATGACGAAAAGGCTCCAAACTCGCCGGCGTTATACACCGGCGCCGCGGAAAGATGCCAGACATTCGGAAATGCGCGGTCGCAGGCGCTTGTGGCCTATTCTGCCGCGGCGCGGGTATAGCTCGTAGCCTTGTCGCGCATGGTGACGAGTTCCTCGGCGGCGGTCGGATGCACCGCCATGGTGGCGTCGAAATCGGCCTTGGTCGCCCCCATTTTGACCGCGATGCCCACCACCTGGATCAGGTCGCCGGCGTCGGGGCCGACAATGTGGCAGCCGACGACCCGTTGCGTGATGCCGTCCACCACCAGCTTCATGAACGCGCGGGTGTCGCGGCCGGCCAGCGTCATCTTCATCGGCCGGAAGCTGGTCTTGTAGATATCGACCTTCGCCAGACGGGCGCGGGCCTGCGCTTCGGTCAAGCCGACCACGCCGACCTCCGGCTCGGAGAACACGGCGGTCGGCACGTTGGCGTGGTCGACCGGCGTCGGCACGCCGCCGAACACCGTGTCGGCGAAAGCATGGCCCTCGCGGATGGCGACCGGCGTCAAGTTGATCCGGTTGGTGACGTCGCCAACCGCGTAGATATTGTCGACTGAGGTTTTCGAATAGGCGTCGACCGCAATGCCGCCGGTCTCGCCGATTTTCACGCCCACGGCGTCGAGCCCGAGCCCATGGATGTTGGGCTTGCGGCCGGTGGCGAACATGACGAGATCCGCCATGACCTGCTCGTTGTCGGACAATTCGACGTCGTAGCCGTGCTCGACTTTTTCCACCGCGGCGACTGTCTGGCGCGTAATGATCTTGATGCGGCGGCGCTGCATCTCGCCATGAAGGTGCTCGCGCACATCGTCGTCGAAGCCGCGCAGGATGTTGTCGCCGCGATAGACCAGCGTCACCTCGGAGCCGAGCCCGTTGAAGATGCCGGCGAACTCGACGGCGATATAGCTGCCGCCCTGGATCAGGATGCGCCTGGGCAGTTCGCGCAGGTGAAACGCCTCATTGGAGGAAATGACGTGCTCCAGCCCGGCGATGCGGGCGCCGTGATAGGGCGCGGCGCCGGTGGCGATCAGAATCGTCTTCGCGCGCACGCGTTCGCCGCCCGCCAGCCGCACCGTGTGCGCGTCCTCGAGTCCCGCGCGGCTCTTGACCAGCGCCACCTTGTAGCGCTCGAGCGTCGCCGTGTAGGCGGCTTCGAGCCGTGCGATCTCGCGGTCCTTGTTGGCGATCAGCGCCGGCCAGTGAAACGTCGGCTTCGCCACGCTCCAGCCATAGCCGGCGGCGTCTTCAAATTCATCGGCAAAGCGCGCGGCATAGACCAGAAGTTTCTTCGGCACGCAGCCGCGGATGACGCAGGTGCCGCCGACGCGATATTCCTCGGCGATCATCACCCGCGCGCCATGACTGGCCGCCACGCGCGCCGCGCGCACGCCGCCGGAACCGGCGCCGATGACAAACAGATCAACGTGATGATCCGCCATCGGCCGTCACCGTATGCGCGGGGCGCCGATCAAAGATTATGACCCCGTTTCTTCAGTTCCTCGCGCATCTTCGCGATGACCTCGTCGGACAGCTTGTTGGCCCAGTTTTGCGCGAACTTCATGCTGGAATCGACGACCTGCGGCTGCCGGTCGAGCACCTTCTTGCCGACGGGGGATTGGTAGAAGGCGAGGATCGTCTTGAGCTCATCGTCGGTGAAATTGCTCGCGTAGAGCGTCGCCACCTCATTGCTCAGCTCGACGCTGCGCGGGGCCAGGTCGGTCCGCATCTGGCTCGCGATTTCGTTGAGATCCTTGGCGAGACCGGGGTCCTGCTGCAGAAGCAGAAGCTTTGCCTGCTCGATCACACCGGGGATCAACGGGTTGAAGAGCGACATCGTCCCGGTGACGACGACAAGCTGCTTGGCGGTGGCCAGCGCTGCCGCCGAGGGCTGCTCGCTGCGGACAGCCGGCGCCGTCGCAAGCAGCGCGGCGGCGACCACGGCCACCCGACTGCCATGTTTTACGCTGCGAAAAACGCTCATTCGGTCACTCCAATTGGCTCGAGAAATCTAAGGCCGTTCGACGACGCTCACCCCGTCCGCACCGGCCAGGATCGCAGTCCGGGCAAGCCCAATAAACAGGCCGTGCCCCATGACCCCCGGAATGTCCGATAGCGCATGCGCCATTGCGGCCGGATCGTCAATCTTGCCCAGCGCGGCGTCGATGATCCAGTGGCCGCCATCGGTGACGAAAACATGGCCGTCCTGCCCTTGCCGCAGCGTCAAAGGCCCGCTTTGCTGGATCGCCGCGACCGCCTTTTCGATCGCGCGCCGGGTCGCGCCGAGGCCGAAGGGCGCAACCTCGATCGGCAGCGGAAAACGCCCGAGCTGCGGCACCCATTTGCTGCGGTCGGCGATCACGATCATGCGCGCCGAAGCGGCGGCGACGATCTTTTCCCGCAGCAGCGCGCCGCCGCCGCCCTTGATCAGGCTCAGGTCGGGGGCGATCTCGTCGGCGCCGTCGACCGTGAGATCGAGCTCTGGCGTCGCGTCGAGCGTGGTCAGTGGAATGCCGCAACGCTCCGCGTCGGCGCGCGTGGCCTGCGAGGTCGGCACCGCGACGACCTTCAGCCCGGCGCGTACGCGTTCGCCAACCAGCTCGACGAAATGTTTGGCGGTCGAGCCAGTGCCGAGCCCAAGCCGCATGCCCGTGCGCACAAATTCGACGGCGCGGGCGGCAGCCGCGCGTTTCTGGGCATCGGCATTCATCGTGATCCCGGTGTGCCTCGGGGTTAGACCGCTCGACTAAAACCGCCGCCTATCTAGCCCCCTTCGCAAGGCCGGGATAGCCGGAAATTGCCGTCGTGCCGCCGGCAGGTCTTGCGTTCAACCTGAGCGGAGGCTAGCGATCCCGCCATGGCAGATCCGACCATCGTCTTCGATCTCGACGGCACTTTGGTCGATACTGCGCCCGATCTCATTGACACCCTCAACGTGGTCTTCGCCCGCGAAGGCCTGCCCCCGGTCGCCTATGCCACGGCTCGCGACCTGATTGGCGGCGGCGCCCGCATGATGATCGCGCGCGGTATCGAAGCCGAGGGCCGCGCCCTGGCCGCCGGCGACCTCGAGCGCCTGTTTGCCGAATTCATCGCCTATTATGCCGATCATATCGCCGACCGCTCCCGGCCATTTCCGGGCGTGACCGAGGCCCTCGACGCGCTCGCCGCCCAAGGCTACCGCTTTGCGGTCTGCACCAACAAGCTGGAGCGGTTGTCGCTGCTGCTGCTGCAGAAGCTCGGGCTCGCGGAGCGCTTTGCCGCTATCTGCGGGCAGGACACCTTCGGCGTGCAGAAGCCAGATCCCGCCGTTTTTCGCCGTACCGTCGCGGCCGCGGGCGGAGAAACCCAACGCGCCATCATGATCGGCGATTCCTTGACCGATATCCGCACCGCGCGCGCAGCTGAGGTCCCGATCATCGCCGTCGACTTCGGCTATAGCGAAAGACCGGTGTCTGATTTCGCGCCCGACCGGGTCATCGGCCATTTTTCGCAGTTGCCCGCCACAATCGCGACGCTTTTGCCCAACAATTGAAAGTCAACGAACATGGTTAACGCGGTAAGGTTAATGGCGGGCGACCAGTTGCACCGGTTAACCCTCCTTCGTATTGTAAATGTTACATCTTAGGGATCGGTGGCTTCCCGGCCACCAATGGGACGTGAAAGTGTACCGAGTTATCGCGATCATCGGCGGGGCCCTCACCCTTGCCGCCTGTTCCTCGACGCCGGACTGGCTGGGCTCGTTCAAGCCGGCGCCGGTTCTTGATACGGTGCAGTTTGAATCGACGCCTCCCGGCGCCGACGCCAAGACGTCCAACGGGCAAACCTGCCGCACGCCATGCGCACTTGCGCTCCCGACCGATACGCCGCTTACGGTCACCTTCACCCTCAACGGCTACTTGCCGGACACCGAAACGCTTGACCCGGTCAGCGTCACTGGCGGCTCGCCATCGATGCAGCCCAATCCGGTGACCGTCGAGCTTGAACCGGCGCCGCCGGCGAAATCCGCCAAGCCGGCAAAGAAACCGGCGCCGAAGAAGAAAACAAGCGCGAAGCCGGCTGCTGCCAAGCCGACCGCCGCGGCGCCCGCGCCCGTGGTGGCGTCGCCGGCACAGCCGCCGTCGGCCTCTCCATGGCCGGCCCCACCACAGCCGACGCAGCAACGCTGATCCGGCCCCGGCACGGCAACGCCTCAGTCTAGGCGGCTGATTAAGCCCGCCTGCGCGAGCGCAACCTCTTGCTGGACGCTATGGCCATTCTCGGCCAGAATTCCCATATTGGTCGCGGACAATTGCTGCATCGCAAATCAAGTGGAGCCATGGCTTCGAATACCAATTCACTCGTCGATATCGACCGCACGAGCGCGACACCGCGCGCATTGATCGATCCGTTCGCGCGTGCCATCTCCTATCTGCGCGTGTCGGTGACCGATCGTTGCGATTTCCGCTGCGTCTATTGCATGGCGGAACATATGGCGTTTCTGCCGAAGGCCGACGTGCTCAGTCTGGAGGAGCTCGACCGGCTGTGCAGTATCTTCATCGCCAAAGGCGTGAGTAAGCTACGCTTGACCGGCGGCGAGCCACTGGTGCGGCGCGGCATCATGACGCTGTTCTCCTCACTGTCGCGCCACCTTGCCGACGGCGCGCTTAAGGAACTGACGCTGACGACGAACGGCTCGCAATTGACGAAATACGCCGCTGAACTGAAATCCTGCGGAGTCGAGCGCGTCAATGTCTCGCTCGACACCCTTGATCCGGAGAAATTCCGCGCCATCACCCGCTGGGGCGACCTCGGCAAGGTGCTCGAGGGCATCGACGCCGGGCTTACCGCCGACCTTAAGATCAAGATCAACGCGGTGGCGCTCAAGGGCGTCAACGAGGACGAGATCGCGCCGCTGCTCGAGTGGGCGCACGGGCGCGGCATGGACCTGACCGTCATCGAAGTGATGCCGCTCGGCGAAATCGGCGAGGAGCGGCTGGAGCAATATCTGCCGCTGTCGATGGTGCGCGCGCGGCTTGCCGAGCGTTACACGCTCGACGACATCGACTATCGCACCGGCGGACCGGCGCGTTATGTGCGCGTCAAGGAGACCGGCGGCCGCCTCGGCTTCATCACGCCGATGACGCATAATTTCTGCGAAAGCTGCAACCGCGTGCGCCTTACCTGCACCGGCACGCTATATATGTGCCTGGGCCAAGACGATGCCGCTGACCTGCGCAAGCCGTTGCGGGCCTCCGAAGGCGACGCACTCGTCGCGCGCGCCATCGACGAGGCGATTGCCCGCAAGCCGCGCGGGCATGATTTCATTATCGATCGCCGCCATCGCGGCCCGGCGCTTGCCCGGCACATGAGCGTCACGGGCGGCTAGGCCGATATTACGCCCGTTGACAGCGCCCGCGGTTAGCTGCCGTCAAGCGTGCTTCCTGCGCCGATTTGGGCCGTTTCATCGCCCCCGAATGCTGGCATATTCTCCATTGACGGCTAGCGGTTTCATCGGATTAAAGTGGCGGGCTTGGCCTTTTAATCTTTTGGTCAAGTCGTGGGGATGAAAAGAAAGCAAGAACAATAGTTGCCGGCCTGAACCGGCCAGAGGGGGAGATCTAAGTGGGCGCTCTCGACGCACTGCTCAAAGCATTGCTTCCGGTCACGCGTGTCATCGACGCGAGTACCGTCTGGATCGGCAAACGGCTGTCATGGCTTATCATCGCCGCCGTCGCGGTGTCCGCGGTCAACGCCACTGTCCGCAAGATTTTCGATACTTCATCGAATTCCTTTCTCGAACTGCAATGGGTGCTGTTCAGCATCGTCTTTTTGCTTTGCTCGCCATGGACGCTGCTCGCCAATGAACACATTCGCATCGATATCGTGAACAACCTGCTGCCGACACGGGTCCGCAACCTGATCGACGTGGTCGGTCATGCTTTCTTCCTGCTGCCGCTGACAATCGTCATGATATTGACCGCGGTTCCATTCTTTCTCGTTTCCTATTCTCAAAACGAACAGTCCTTGAATGCCGGCGGCTTGCCGCAATGGCCGGCAAAAGGACTTATCATGATCTGTTTCATTATGCTTCTTGTTCAAGACTTGTCCGAACTCATAAAGCGTATCGCCGTTATGCGAGACCTCATCCCCGACCCGCACGCCAGACAGAAAAGCTCGCTTGAAGCCGAGGCCGAGGAAATCATTCAGGCAATGGAAAAACACTAGCCATCCGTTACTGGGGAGTTGGGGACTCGCATGGCAGCATTCTTAGTCGCAAACATGGCTCCGATTATGTTCGGATCCCTGGTGATTATTTTGCTGCTCGGTTATCCAGCCGCATTTTCCCTCGCTGCAATCGGATTGATCTACGGCCTTCTCGGCATCGAACTCGGTCTGTTTCAACCGGACTTCCTGCAAGCGCTGCCCGACCGCATCTACGGCGTGATGAGCAACGACACGTTGCTCGCGATTCCGTTCTTCACCTTCATGGGTTTGGTGCTCGAACGTTCCGGCATGGCCGAGGACCTGCTCGACACCATCGGACAATTGTTCGGTACGGTGCGCGGCGGCCTCGCTTATGCGGTCGTGTTCGTCGGCGCGCTGCTCGCCGCGACGACCGGCGTGGTCGCCGCGTCCGTCATTTCAATGGGCCTGATCTCGCTGCCGATCATGTTGCGCTACGGTTATGACCGGCGTCTCGCCAGCGGCGTAATCGCCGCTTCCGGCACGCTGGCGCAGATCATTCCGCCCTCGCTGGTGCTGATCGTCATGGCCGACCAGCTCGGAAAATCGGTCGGCGACATGTACGAAGGTGCTTTCATCCCCGGCCTCGTACTTGCGGCGCTTTACGCGAGCTTCGTGTTCTTAACGACGCTAGCTTTTCCGAAAATGGCGCCCGGCTTGCCCCAGGAAGCCGTCGGCTTCCGCGAAGCAAGCGGCAAGCGCGGTGTCTGGCAGTTGGGAATTCTGGTCCTGTTTTCGGGCGTCGTCGGCTATTACGTCATGGCGGGAACCGACGTTAAGGCGGGCGCCGATTTCGTCGTCTTGACGATGGGCGTCTCCATTTCGGCCGCTTTCATTTGTGTCGTTTTCAACCGCTACTTCGGGCCAAAGCTTCTCTATGTGACGGTCGTTTTCACCGCCGCATTGGCCGCCGGCTGGTACTTCTTAAATGGGACCGGCCATGAGAATTGGGCGCTGCTGTCGATCACACTTTGCGCCGGCGGCGTCTATGCACTGATCTCGGCATTGATCGAACGCGGAACCGGCTTCCGTCTCATCACTAATCTTGCCGAACAGACCATCATCGTCATGGTGCCGCCGCTCGCCCTGATATTCCTGGTGCTCGGCACGATCTTCATCGGTGTCGCCACCCCAACCGAAGGCGGCGCCATGGGCGCGGCAGGCGCGCTGGCGCTGGGCGCCGTCAAGCGGCGATTGAGCTTCGATTTGATCAGACAGGCCACGGAATCGACGGCAAAGCTGTCGGCTTTCGTGGTGTTCATCCTGGTCGGCGCGCGCGTGTTCTCGCTCACCTTCTACGGCGTGAGCGGGCACATTTGGGTCGAGAACATGCTGACCTCGCTGCCCGGCGGACAGGTCGGTTTTCTCATTTTCGTCAACGCCTTCGTCTTCGTGCTTGCCTTCTTCCTCGACTTCTTCGAGCTCGCCTTTATCGTCATCCCGCTGCTCGGCCCGGCCGCCGAGCACCTCGGCATCGATCTGATCTGGTTCGGCGTCATTCTCGGCGTCAACATGCAGACCTCGTTCATGCATCCGCCATTCGGTTTCGCGCTGTTCTATCTGCGCTCGGTCGCGCCAAAAGACTCCTATGTTGACCGCGTCAGCGGCAAGCGCATGGAGCCGGTGACCACGGGTCAGATCTATTGGGGTGCAATGCCGTTCGTCGTCATTCAGGTCATCATGGTGCTGCTGGTGATCTTCTTCCCGGCCATGGTGATGCACTACAAGGGGGCGCTCTCGACGATCGATCCGAACAAGGTCAAGATCGAACTCCCGCAAATCGACTTGCCGCCGGAGATCAACTTCAACGCGCCGCCGAAATAGGCGCTGGTGCGCGCGCAATAAAAAAGCCCCGAAGCCGAAGCTCCGGGGCTTTCCTTTTTAATCGTCGCCGATCAGCTGAGCTTGCGGATCATGAACGAGTCGTAGTTGAGCTCGGCCACCCGGAACCACGGATAGGCCGCGCCCTGGAAGGCCTCCATCGACTCTTTGACTTTCTTGAAGCTTTCATTCGTCTTGGCGATCTCTTCGTGCAATTCCTGCGCTGCCTTCCAGCAAGCTTCCATGATCGCCGGCGAGAACGCGTGCAGCTTCGTGCCATTCGCGATGAGACGCTTCAGCGCGGGCGGATTGAGCTTGTCGTATTTCGCGACCATGCGGTCATTGGTCCATGCTGCCGCGTGTCGGAGGATCGCCTGATAGTTCTTCGGCAACGCGTTCCATTTGTCGAGGTTGATGAATGCAAAGAGCATCGAGCCGCCTTCCCACCAACCCGGCGTATAGTAGTTCTTCGCGACTTTGTAGAAGCCGAGCTTCTCGTCGTCGTAGGGCCCGACCCACTCCGCGGCGTCGATCACCCCCTTTTCCAGCGCCGGATAGATGTCGGGAGCGCCGAGCAGTTGCGGCACGCCGCCGAGCTTCTGGATGACGCGGCCGGGGAACCCGCCGATGCGGAATTTGAGGCCCTTGAGATCGTCGACGGTGTTGATCTCCTTGCGAAACCAGCCGCCCATTTGACAGCCGGTGTTGCCGGCGAGCAGCGCAATAACGTTGTACTTTTTGTAGAACTCGTTGAGTACGTCACCACCGCCGCCCTCAAGGAACCAGCCCTGGTTGAGGCGCTGGTTCGGGCCGAAGGCAACTGAGGTGCCGTACGCGAAAGTCGGATCCTTACCGAAATAATAGTAGGACGCGGTGTGCGCCATTTCGACCGTGCCGTTCGACGCGGCGTCGAAGGCTTGCAGCGCCGGGACGACTTCGCCGGCGGCAAAAGTCTGAATCTGGAACTTGTTGTCGGTGGCTGCCGCGACAGCTGCGGACAAGTCTTCCACGCCTCCGAACAGCGTATCGAGCGACTTCGGCCAGCTGGCTGTTATGCGCCACTTCACTTCCGGCATCGACTGCGCGATCGCCGGGGCGGCGATTGCGCTCGCGGCGACACCCAAACCGGTAGCCTTCAAGAATTGACGACGTTTCATTTGGTATCCTCCCTCTGGTCGACGACCTTTTTTGCGGGAGCCCTCCCCCCGCCTGTTTTGACCCCTTGCTGAGGCTTGATCGAAATCATGACGGAGCTTGCCCCCTAACGCCAGTCTGCACCCGTTCGACCAAAGTTGTAAGTGGGGAGACAAGGCCCGAAAATATTCGCCCAAATAGCATCGGGGCCGGCTTTGTCGGCCGGCCCCGATTCAACCGCCGATGTGGCGCGCTAGCCGCGCGTGCGCGAGCGGATCATGAACGAGTCGTAGGAATATTCGGCGACCTGCCACCACAGATATTCGTCGTTACGGAAGGCCGCGATCGAATCCCAAGTCTTCTTGTAGAACGGGTTGACCGCCGAAGTTTCCGCGTTCACCTCATTGGACGCCTTCAAGCATGCTTCCATGATCGACTGCGAGAACGGGCGAAGCTGAGTGCCGTTTGCCACCAGGCGTTTGAGTGCCTGCGGATTTCTGGCATCGTAGTCGGCTTGTTGCTTCGTGTTGCAGGCGGCTGCCGCTGCCTCGAGGATGGACTGGTAGCTGTTCGGCAGGTCATTCCACTTCGCAAGGTTGATCAGCATGTGGTTGGTTGTGCCACCTTCCCACCAGCCGGGATAGTAGTAGAACTTTACGATCTTGTAGAAGCCCAGCTTCTCATCGTCATAGGGCCCGACCCATTCGGCCGCATCGATGGTGCCTTTTTCCAGCGCGGGGTAAATGTCGCCGCCGGCAAGCTGCTGCGCAACGAGGCCGAGCTTGCCGAGCGTCTTGCCGGCCCAACCGCCGATACGCATCTTGAGGCCCTTGAAGTCGCCGGGCTCCTTGAGCTCTTTGTTGAACCAGCCGCCCATCTGGCAGCCGGTATTGCCGGAAAGCAGACACTTGACGTTGTACTTGGCGCCAAACTCGTCGATGAGCTTCTGGCCGTCACCATGATAGAACCAGGCGTTCTGCTGGCGGGCGTTCAGCCCAAATGGCACCGCGCAGAACAGCGCCCAGGTCGGATCCTTGCCGATATAGTAGTATTGCGCGCTGTGGCCGAGCTCGACGGTGCCGTTCTGCACCGCATCCAGCACCTGCAGGCCGGGCACGATTTCGCCGGCGGCAAAAGTCTGAATCTGGAATTTGCCATCGGTTGCTTCCGACACATATTTCGCGAACAGATCGCACGTCCCGAACAACGTATCGAGCGATTTCGGCCAGCTGGCCGTCAACCGCCACTTCAAAGTTGGCGACGATTGCGCGATCGCTGGCGCGGCAACGGCTGTGGCGGCGGCGCCGGCACCCATTGCGGTAAGAAATTGACGTCGTTTCATTGAATCCTCCATGTGGGCGTCCTGACGTTCGCCCCGCGCCCCTTTAAGTCAGCGGAAGGGTCCGGCAGGGCTTAGAATGCTGCGTGGGTGCCAAGCGCACAAGATGCAATTTCCAGAAATCGCCGCGGTCCTTGGCAGGGCGGGGAAGGCGTTGATTTTACGCATCTATCACGATCTTGGGCGCGGCGCGCCCGGCCTCTGCACCGCCTTTGAGCTGGGCAAGCACGCGGGCCGCGATTTCCCGATAGATCTTGGCATGCGGACCGTCCGGCTCGGTGGCAACGACGGGTAGACCCGCATCCGACTTCTCGCGGATGGTCATGTGCAGCGGGACCTCGCCGAGGAATGGTACGCCGAGGCGCTCGGCCTCGTGGCGCGCGCCGCCGTGGCTGAAAATATCGGAACGCGTGCCGCAATGCGGGCAAAGAAAATAACTCATGTTCTCGACGACGCCGAGAACCGGCACGTTGACGCGCTTGAACATGGCGACGCCGCGCCGCGCATCGATCAACGCCAGATCCTGCGGCGTCGAGATGATGACGGCGCCTTTTAACGGCACCTGCTGCGCCATCGTCAGCTGGGCATCGCCAGTGCCCGGCGGCATGTCCACCACCATGACGTCGAGCTTGCCCCACTCCACTTCACGCAACATTTGCGTGATCGCCGACATCACCATCGGCCCGCGCCAGATCATTGGCGTTTCCTCGTCGATCAGAAACCCGATTGACATCACGGCGAGACCGTAGCGCTCGATGGGCTTCAGCCGCGTGCCGCCGATGGTCTGCGGCTTCTCCTTGATGGCGAGCAATTTGGGCAGCGACGGTCCGTAAATATCGGCGTCGAGCATGCCGACCTTGAGGCCGAGGTCGCGCAAGCCAAGCGCTAGGTTGACCGCCGTCGTCGATTTGCCGACGCCGCCCTTGCCGGAGGCAACCGCGATCACGGCATCGACGCCCGGAATGCCGGGCTGAACTTTGTCTGCGGGATGGGCGTGGCCGGTGCGCGCAGCCGGTGTCGAATGCGGCGCACGAGCCGAAGCGTTTCCGGCGCCGGCCGCACGCTCGGCCGTCAGCGCCACCAGCGCCGATTGCACGCCGGGAACCGCGCGTACCGCCTCCTCCGCGCGCTTGCGCACCGGCTCCCAGGCCTTGACCTCCGCGGCATCGACGGTGATGGAGAAATATACCTTGCCCTCGGTAACGACGATGTCCGAGAGCACGCGGGCCTCGGTCAGGTGCGACCCACCGGGCACCGGCACACGGGCCAGAGCCGCCATTACCTGTTCCTTGGTCACCGCCATGGCGCGATCCCCGTTGATTTTGCGCCGCCACCATAGGCGCGAACGCTACCGGGTCAATGTGGGCCGCAGGGTCAAGACCGGTTGACCGCCCTGCCCGGCAATTATGTATAGATACGCGGCGGCCAAGGCCGGCCAGGCGGATCAATCAATTCGGGAGGATGACAATGGCGAAAGTGGCGTTTCTAGGCTTGGGCGTGATGGGTTATCCCATGGCCGGGCATCTCAAGAACAAAGGCGGCCACGAAGTCACCGTCTACAACCGCACCGTGGCCAAGGCCGAAAGGTGGGTTAAGCAATATGGCGGCAGGTCCGCCCCAACGCCCAAGGCGGCAGCGCAGGGCCAGGATTTCGTGATGGCTTGCGTCGGCAATGACAACGACCTGCGCGAGGTGACTTTGGGAGCAAATGGCGCTTTCCAGGCTATGGGCAAAGGCACGATCTTCGTCGACCACACCACGGCCTCCGCCGAAATTGCCCGCGAACTGTTTGCCGCGGCGAAAAAAAGCGGCTTCGATTTCGTCGACGCGCCGGTGTCCGGCGGCCAGGCAGGCGCCGAGAACGGCGCGCTCACGGTGATGTGCGGCGGCGAGGCAGCGCCCTTCGCCCGCGCCGAGACAGTGATCGCCGCCTATGCGCGCGCCTGCAACCTGATCGGCGAGCCCGGAGCCGGACAGCTCACCAAGATGGTCAATCAGATCTGCATTGCCGGCGTGGTCCAGGGCCTCGCGGAGGCGCTGCATTTCGCCAAGAAATCGAAGCTCGACGTCGAGAAAGTCATTGCCACAATTTCCAAAGGCGCGGCGCAAAGCTGGCAGATGGAAAATCGCTACAAGACCATGGTCGCGGGCAAGTTCGATTACGGTTTCGCCGTCGACTGGATGCGCAAGGACCTCAGCATCTGTCTCGGCGAAGCGCGCAAGAACGGCGCGAGCCTGCCGGTCACCGCGCTGGTCGATCAATTCTATGCCGAGGTGCAAACCATGGGCGGCAAGCGCTGGGATACGTCGAGCCTGTTGGCGCGGCTCGAGCGCTAGAATTCCATCACCAGTCCGTCGTCGGCAACGAGAACGCCCGACGTCCTGATCTCGCCGAGACGGGCGAGCATCGTCGGATTCATGTGCGTCAGCATGATCCGCCTTGCTTTCAGATCGGCGAGACGCCCTTTGAGGATTTGCCAGCTCATGTGGCCGGTCATTTTTCCCGTATAGGCGTAGCATTCACAAACGAACAGGTCGGCATCGCGCGCGATCGGCAGCAGCGCCTCCGTCCATTCGGTATCGCCCGAATAGGCGAACACCGTTTGCCCGTCCGACAGCCGCAGCGCCGTCGATGGCGCGCCCGATTGATGGACCACTTCGGTTGTCCGCAGCGAGTGATCGAGAACCATCGCCTCGCGGTCGAGTGCGATCTCATCGACGCGCCAGGCAAAGCGCCATTTGATGCCGGTCGATTTCGGGAAGAACACTTCGAGCGCGGCGCTGACGCGATCCCGCGTGCCCGGCGGCCCGGCAATGAGCAGCGGCCGCTCGCGGCGCGACAGGAACTGTCCGTCGAGCAGAAGGAACGGCAGCGCGCCGTAATGGTCGCCGTGCAGATGCGACAGCACGATGGCGTCGATGCGGTTGAGATCGATGCCGTGCGCCTTCAGTGCCGGCATGGCCGAAGCGCCGCAATCGACGAGCATGACCGCCTTGGCGGTCTCAAGAAGGAAGCAGGTGTTGCTCCGCCCGCCGGAACCAAAGGCGTCGCCGGAGCCAATGACGGTCAGCCGCATCACGCCGCCGCGCTCGGTCGCGCCGAAACCGCGGCGTGCCAGCGTTTGACGTTGGTGAGCGCGTCGGGAACGGTGAGCCGGGCCGGCTTCATGAAGTCGACGGTCACCAGCGCGGTGATGTCGGCGACGGAATAGCGGTCGCCGGCGATGAATTCCCGCGTTGCCAGTTCGCGGTCGAGCAGTTCAAGAAACCAGGCGACGCGCGGCTTGTTGGCTTCCGCCCATTCCGGCAATTGCGGCACTTCGAGCTCCTTCATCGAGGGATGCAGGTGGCGGAACACCGAGGCGACGCTGAACATGAAATTCATCTCGCAGCGCCGGTTCCACATTTCCACCTCGGCGATCCCCTTGGCGCCGACGCCGAACAGCGGCGGGTCCGGCCGCAACGCCTCGAAATAACGGCAGATCGCGATCGATTCGCTGATCACCGTGCCGTCGTCGAGCAGAAGCGAGGGAATGCGTTGCAGCGGGTTCATGGCCGTGTATTCGGGGGTTTTGTGCTGCTTGGTCATGATGTCGACCTGTTCGGTCGGCAGCGAAATGCCCTTTTCGGCGAGGAAAATGCGCGTTCGGCGCGGATTTGGCGCCCGCCCGGCGTCGTAAAGCTTCATAGAAGGCCTCCCGAATAGTGCCGAACAGCAAGCCGAACACGGTCCTCGCCGGCCTGTCAAAGGCCGAATAAGCCTTTCTTAACCAGCCTCCTTAGCCGCCTCTTAAGCACGGTCTTAAGGATTATCGGCGAGGTTGGCGCAGTCGGTATTTCGCGTGCGGCGTTTGTGAATGGCCATCCCTGGGGAGCAACCCGATCTGACCGCGCTACCGCCGGAGGCCTCTCCGGTGAAGCGCCGCCTTGCCGCGCAATATGTGCGCGACGCGCGTGACCGGCTGACCTCGTCGAGCGGCACCCGCCCGGCCTTCGACTACGAGCTGCTGCGGCAATACGCCCAGAACCGCCTCTCCGCCTCGCTGGTGATCCTGCTGCTGGTCGCCACCATCGGGTTCCTGTCGAGCCTGTGGACGGGCGCGGTCACCGCCGGCCTGTGGACCGTGAGCGTGCTGGTGATCCACGCCGTCGTCGTCACCAAGTGCCGGCAGTTCCTGGCGCTGCCAATGCCCGAGGTCGTCGCCAAGACCTGGCGGCTGCGCTTCATCATGCTCGACCTGTTCTACGGGCTGGCCTGGATGTTCATCCTCATCCATCCGGTCGGCGCCGACGAAAGCTCGGGCACCTTCATGCTGTTCGTGATGCTGCTCGTCGTCGCGGTCTCGAGCATGCTCGCCTCGAGCCTGCCGGTCGCGGCCTTCGCCGCCACCTTCCCGGTCACCGCGGCCATCGCGCTCGATTTTACGCTGCAAGGCTCGCTGCGCAATTACATTCTCGCCATCATGGCGGTGACGGCGCAGGCCTATTTCGCCGTGCTCGCCTACCGGCTCTATTCGACCACGCTGGCGACGCTCGAAGCGCGCGCGGAAAAGGACGCGCTGATCGGCGAACTCGAGCACGAAAAGACCATCTCCGACGAGGCGCGCCGGCGCGCGGAAGCCGCCAATATCGCCAAGTCGCGCTTCCTCGCGCAGATGAGCCACGAGCTGCGCACGCCGCTCAACGCCATCCTTGGTTTCTCCGAAGTCATGAAGACCGAAGTGTTCGGCCCGCATGCCATGCCGGCTTACAAGGAATATTCCGCCGATATCCATAATTCTGGTGTGCACCTGCTCGGGCTGATCAACGAAATCCTCGATCTGTCGCGCATCGAGGCCGGACGTTACGAGCTCAACGAGGAGTCGGTGTCGCTCACCGCCATCGTCGAGGATTGTCACCATCTGCTCAAGCTGCGCGCGACCAATCGCGGCATCACCTTGCACGAGCTTTACGAACCCGACCTGCCCCGGCTATGGGCGGATGAGCGCGCGCTGCGCCAGATCTGTCTCAACCTTCTGTCCAACGCCATCAAGTTCACGCCTCAGGGCGGCGAGATCTGGCTGAAAGTGGGCTGGACCGCGTCCGGCGGGCAATACATGAGCGTCAAGGATACCGGCTCCGGAATTCCGGAAGAGGAAATTCCGATTGTGCTCGCCTCCTTCGGCCAGGGCTCGAATTCGATCAAGTCCGCCGAACAGGGCGCCGGGCTCGGCCTGCCGATCGCCAAGAGCCTCGTCGACCTGCACGGCGGCAGTTTCGTGCTCAAGTCAAAGCTGCGCATCGGCACCGAGGTGGTGGTGACCTTCCCGCCCGAGCGGGTGGTGGCGGCGATGGAGCCCATCCAGGAGCACGCGCCGCCGATGACCGCGCCCGGCGAGCCGGTGCTCACGCCCGAAGAAAAGCAGCGCCTGCAGCGGCGGCCACTGTTTCGTGCCGGCACCTGAACTTTTGGTCATCTTGCGATGCCATGATTGCGTTCCCCTCCGCCATGCCTATGTTTGCCGGCGATTCCCGGTGCGAGAGCGGCCATGATCGAGAGCCCTTGCGTTAAAATCTGCGCGCTCGATGCGCGCTCCGGCCTGTGCCTCGGCTGCTGGCGCACCATCGACGAGATCGCGCAATGGACGAAAATGAGCGCCGACGAGCGGCAACGCGTGATGGCGGAATTGCCGGCGCGGCGCGCCGCCGCAATGGCGGTGCAGAATCCGGCAGGATGACATGAGCCGACGACTCACATGGTCGCTGGTGGTGGCGGTGGCGCTGTCGGTCGCCGCGCTGATCGCCAGCGCCGATCAGGACGCCATCACGACGCTGCTACGCCACGACGTCGGCTCGCTGGTGATCAAGGTCATCTTGCTGGCATTTGTCGGCGGCATGGTGGTGATGATGTTCCGTGAGCGGGTTTCGAAAGCCCTCGAGGCGCTGCTGTTCTGGGCGGTGATTGGCCTAGTGCTGATTGTGGGCTACAGTTACCGTTTCGAGCTGCGCGAGGTCGCCGACCGCGTGCTCGCCGAGCTCGTGCCCGGCTATGTGGCGACGCACGGACGCGACGTCGAAGTCGTACGCGGTCGTGGCGGTGATTTCGCCGTGTCGACGCGGATCAATGGCGCGCGGGTGCCGATGGTGCTCGACACCGGGGCAAGCTCGGTGGTGTTGACGCAGGAGGCGGCCAAGGCCGCGGGTCTGCCGCTCGAAGTGCTCACCTATACCGTGACCGTCGATACGGCGAACGGCCGCACCCGCGCCGCGCCGGTGACCCTCGACCGCGTTGCCGTCGGCAGCCTGACCGAACGTTCGGTGCCGGCGCTGGTCGCGCAGGCCGGCGAGCTCAAGCACAACCTGCTCGGCATGAGTTTCCTCAACCGGCTGGAAAGCTGGGAGGTACGCGGCGACACGCTCCGCCTGCGCGGCTCGCCGTAAACAAAAACGCCTGTTTTTTTACGCGGCCCGTGTGATAACGGTCACACTATGACAGCCTGTACCGGACCTAAGGTTGACCTGCCGTAAAACAGCAACATCACGATACTACGGTGCAATGCGGTCCGGGGGGCTCGCATGATTACCGTTCCTGAACTGGCGGCGGAAGCGCTCAGCTCGTCTCTTTCCGCGCATATGAGTCGCCGTTTTGGCGCAACCGAGGCGAGCCTCGTCGAGCTTATTTCGTCGGTAGCCCGGCTTGCCATCGAGTGCATCGGCAACAGCGACTGCCTTTACCACAATGTCGAACATACGATGCTCGTCACGCTGGTCGGCTACGACATCATGAAAGGGCGCGCGCTGCTGGTGCCGACGCTGCCCAGCGACTACGCGCATGTGATTGTCGCCTGTCTCCTGCATGACATCGGCTATGTGCGCGGTCTGCTTAAGGGCGACGGCCCGGACGGCTACGTCACCGACGCGAAGGGAAACAAGACGAAGCTTTCGCGTGGCGCCTCCGACGCAGCGCTTCTGCAGCATCACGTCAACCGTTCCAAGCTTTTCGTCATGGAGCGCATCGGCGGAAGCGGCGTTCTCGATGCCGCCAGAATTGCCCGGGCGATCGAGTTCACGCGCTTCCCTTCTGCGGCGGGAGAAGCGGACGACAAGGAAGACGAAGAGGGGTCGTTGGTCCGGGCCGCCGACCTCATCGGCCAGCTCGGCGATCCGCATTATCTGCGCAAGGCCAACGCGTTGTATTTCGAGTTCGAGGAAGTCGGCATGAACCGGCAGCTCGGCTATTCCTCGCCCGCCGATCTCACCGAGCTCTATCCGCATTTTTACTGGAACAGCGTCTCCCCGCACATCCAGACAGCCATCCGCTATCTCAACGTCACATCGAGCGGACGGCAGTGGGTCGCCAACCTCTACAGCAACATCTTTCGCGCCGAGCGCGATCTTGCGCTGTCCGGGCCGGAACGCTGAGCAGCTTTTCGTGAGACTCCTCAGACCAGCGTCGCGAGGAAACGCAGCGATACCAGCATCAGAAAAATACCGAAGCCGATTTCGAGCTTGCGCCGCGGCAGCCAGTGCGCCAGCCGCACGCCATAGCCGGTCGTATAGCTCGACACCGGGGCCATCAGCGCAAAGCCGATCAGCGAGACAAAGCCGATCGATAACGGCGGCAATTGCGCCATATGCGGCCAGCCGGCAATCG
>Ga0335083_10002505_pt1 | contig 24179 bp, 27 predicted proteins | sample Lox_Sample_42_FD_206716 | JGI IMG/M metagenome (GOLD analysis project Ga0335083, IMG submission 206716) | Soil microbial communities from Loxahatchee National Wildlife Refuge, Florida, United States - Lox_Sample_4.2 | ecosystem: Environmental > Terrestrial > Soil > Wetlands | place: USA...
GGTGCTTGGCATCGTGGTAATTCTGCTCATCATCTACAGCGTGGTGTTTCAATAGGGGTCCGTAACTATGACAATTGCACAACGAGTGATGGCGCTGGGCGCCGCCACGACGATTCTTGTCGGCGTCGTCGCGTTGATGCTGCTCGGCGCAGGCGGCATTGTCGCCTGGGAATACTCGAACAGCGACTCGTTCTGCGCAAACGCCTGCCACTCAGTTCACCCAGAGGAGACACTAGCGCACAAGGCTTCGTTCCACGCCGAGGTGCATTGCGTTGAATGCCACATCGGGAGAATTCCGACGCTGCAGGCGATCGCGCTCAAGCCTGAGCACGTCAAAGAGCTATGGGGTGTGATCTTCGGCTACGAGCGGCCCCTGGTCTCCACCACGTTGCGCCCGGCAAGACAGAACTGCGAGGGCTGCCACAATCCATCCGCCGTGCATTTCGACAGCATTGTCCTGCGCAAGCATTACGACACGGATGCGGCGAGCAGCGAGACGGCGACCCGACTCGTTTTGCACACCGGATCCGGCACGATTCGGGAGAAGGCTGCGAAGGGCATCCACTGGCACGTCGCCAACGACGTGTCGTTCATTGCCACCGATGCGCAGCGTCGCGTGATCCCGTGGGTGCAGGTGAAGCGTCCCGACGGCAAGACGACGACCTATATCGATGCAACGGCGAAGATCGCGCCGGGCGAGTTCAGTGCGGACAAGGCGCGGCGCATGGAGTGTTTCGACTGCCACAATCAGGTGGGCCACCCATTCCCGAATCCTGCCGATGCGTTCGACAACGCGATCGCGACGGGCCGCGTGGACCGCAGTTTGCCGTCGGTGAAGGCACGGGCGGTCGCCATCATCGCGGCTACAGACAAGCTGTCCGGGCCCCGTGACGAGCAGGCTAAGGCGATCGACAAGGCCATCGCGGAGTCGGCGGCGAAAGCCGCGATCAAGCCGAACCAGAAGGAAGCCGAGACGAAGTTCGAGGGGGCCATGAAGGAGGTCGCGCTCGCGAGCACCTTCGAAGCCCCGGGCATCACCTGGAAGTCGTTCCCCAACCACACCGGTCACAAGGACTTTCCCGGTTGCTTCCGCTGCCACGACGGCAAGCATTTCGACGACAAGGGCAACGCGATCCGCCTGCAATGCACGCTCTGCCACGACCTGCCGCAGGTGACGCGCGAGAAGGGGAAGGGATCGGTGCCATCGACGGTGGCGGCGGGGCTGTCGCCGCCGGACAGCCACGAGGCCCCGAACTGGATGCGCGAGCATCGGCTCTCGGTCGACGAGAGCTGCGCGGCTTGCCATGGCAAGACGGAGTACGGTACGGAAGGCGGGAACTTTTGCTCTAACCCGGCGTGCCACGGCCGGAAGTGGCCGGAGCTGGATCTGAACGTGGAAGCGAAGCAACCGCCGAAGGCGGCAACAAAACGATAGGAGGCAAGATGAGAGCGATGCTGATTGCAGTGAGTGCGATAGTGCTGCTGGGCGCAGGGACAGCGAGCGCGCAGGAAGACCTCGCGAAGTCTTCCGGTTGCCTGAACTGTCACGCGGTCGACACGAAGAAAGTGGGCCCGTCCTTCAAGGACGTCGCGACGAAGTACAAGGGCAAAGCCGACGCGGAAGCGACGCTGACCAAGGCGCTAACCGAAGGCAAGGGTCATCCCGCGACCAAGGCCAAGCCCGAGGACGTGAGCAAGCTCGTGAAGTGGATCCTGGCGATGTGAGCACGGCGGGATCGCAGCAGCAGCCCACGCCGGCTCGTGTGAGGATTGATCTCGCTCAAGTCATCGTTGCAAGGGCCGGCGTATCTTCTGCGGTGCAATCCAGCGTGCATGACCGAGATCCGCAAATCCGCGCTGGTCGCCTATTCAGCGGAGCGGATCTTCGACCTCATTGAGGCGGCCGAGCACTACCCCGCGTTTCTGCCGTGGTGCGCGGCGGCGACGATCCTCACGCGCGACGAGGGCACGGTCAGTGCGCGCATCACGATCGATTACCACGGGGTACGGCTTCATTTGGCGACACGGAACCCGAAAAGGCGTCCGGACTACATGGCGATTCACCTCGAGCAGGGTCCATTCCGGCACTTCGAAGGCGAGTGGCGCCTGGCGCGGCTGGCCGAAGACGCGTGTCGGATCGAGTTCGCCCTGCGCTACGAGTTCGGGAACGCTGTGACGGCAAAGCTTGCCGGACTCGTCTTCGATCGCATAGCTAATTCGCTCGTCGACGCGTTCGTCGCGCGCGCCGACGAAGTCTACGGGCCGACTCCGCGCCCAGTCGGTGGCGCGGCTGCTGGAGATAACCCATGACCGCCCAAAACCGCCTCGACGCGCTGCGCCAATCGAGGCTCGCGGCCGAGCTGTCGAACGAACAGTGCAAAGTCCTTTCAGATCTCGTGACCCTGCGCGAGCTGAAGGACGGCGAAGTCCTGGTGACGGAGGGCGAGGCGGACAATCACCTCTACGTCCTGGTGCGAGGGCTTCTTCGCGTGGCGAAGAACGCGGGCACGCCGGAAGAGGTGACGTTCTTCACCATCTGCGCCGGCGACTTCGCCGACGAGTTGAGCTTCATGGACGGCACGAAGCACTACGCTTCACTCGTGGCGCTCGGCGATACCTGCGTCCTCGGGCTGCAGCGCGAGAAGCTCGAATCGATTCTGACCGCGCGCCCCGACATCGTCTACAAGGTGATGCGCGCGATCATCCGCGCCGTGCATCAGATCCAGCGCCGGCTCTCGATGCAGTCGGTGGAGCTTACCAACTACATCTACAAACAGCACGGGCGTTACTGAGAGGGACGTCCTGAGCTCTTCGGGCAGGCGGTGAACAGCCGTCCGACCCAAGCTCCGACCAGCCGAGGTCGATCGCACCTGCGCCAATCATGGCCGAATCCGCGCCCGATACGCCAGCTGTGGAAGAGGCGATTGCGCGCGTGCTCGCTGCCGAGCGCGACGCGGCCGCGGCCGTCGCACGGGAAACGCGGGAGGCTGAGGCGCTGAGCGAGAACGCGCGTGCCGAAGCGCGCGCGCTGTCGGAGCGCACCGAACGGCGAATCCGTGCCGTGCGGGCGGCGTTCGAAGCTCGTACGGCCGCCGACGTGGCGGCGATCGACGCGCGCGCGGCGGAGGAGGATACCGGTCCGGTCCTGGACGCGGAGGATCTCGAGCGCCTCGAGCGCGCGTTGGCGCAGCTCGCGGCCGAGCTTACCGGCGGTGCATCATGATCCTGGCTGGCGAGATCGATTACGCGCAGGCGCGACTGTCGGCCCGCTACGGCGAGCGTCCGAGCGAAAGCGAGTGGCGCACGATCGAGGCAATCCGGAGGCTTCCAGCGCTGCTCGAGGCTGCGCGTGGCCTTCGCTTCCGGCGCTGGCTCGTCGGCATCGCGCCTGCGGCTGATCCGCACGCGATCGAGGCCGCGCTAATCGCTCGCTGGCGGGCAGAAGCTGCCGAAGTCCGTTCGTGGATGCCGGCTGCCTGGCGGGCGGCGCTCGAATGGATGAGCGTGCTGCCAGACGTACCGGTTGCCGAGTACATCGCGCGCGGCGGTCAGGCCTTGGGGTGGATGCGCGACGACCCGGTCTATGGCCCGTTGTGCGAGGCCGGGAGACCAACCGAGAGAAGTCCGCTGGCGCCGCTCACCAAGGCCTGGAACCGTCCGGATGGCCTGTTCGGCGCCTGGCGCCGCGAGTGGATCCGCCGCATGCCGCAGGGAGCTCTTGCGGCGACCGCGGGCGTCGACCAAATTGCTCGGGAACTCGCAGCGTACCGAGGCGCGCCGGCCGCTGCAGTTTCGGGCGACGGGATAGCGCTGCGTCGAGCGCTCGCCTCGCGGTTGTCGCTGCAGTTCCGGCGGGTGACGCTGGAGCCGTCAGCCGCGCTCGTCTACCTTGCGCTCATCGCGCTCGATCTCGAGAGGTTGCGCGGCGAGCTGCTCCGACGCGCGATCTTTCCGGGGTTCGGGCTGGCCGCATGATCCGCCCCGAACCCGCTCGCTGGTTCGAGATCCTCGCCGCGCGAGACGATGCGCCGCTGGTGCTCGAAGCGCTTGCCGCCACGGGCGCGATCGAGCTCGAAGCGCGGCCCGCTGCGGTGCTGCCTCATGTGTTCGAAGACCTGCGCCCGTTGCTCTTACGCTATGCCGAGTTCGCGCAGCGTTACGGCGCGTATTGGCCAGAGGGTAGCCGACGGAGTCCACGATTCCCGGAGCCGCCGTCGATCGTGCTCGACCGCTCGCTTCAGCGCATCGGCGCTTGGGCCGCCGACGCGGAGCCGCTCATTCGTCGGCTTCAGCAGAATGCAGCCGAGCGCTCGGAACTCCTGTTCTGGCGGCGTGCCCTCGGCGCCCTCAGTCTCTCCGCGGTCGACCTCGGAGAGCTGGCGCACGCCGGTCCCTTGCTGCAGGTGCGGTTGTTCGTGTTTCCGGTCGAGGTCGAGCCGACGCTTCCTGCGGATCTTCCTGTCCGGCGGTTCGTGATCGAAGGCATGCTGCACGCGCTCGCGGTAGGCGCCGCGGACGACCTCCAGCCGCTGGCGCTGCAGACCGTGGCGCTCAAGGGACGAAGCTACGAGCTGCCGCGATGGCTGCACGCGGACCCTGCCGAAAACGCTGCCTACCTCGCCACGAGACTCGATTCTGTCGAGCGCGAGCAACGCGAGCTGCAAGCGAACCTAGACGCATTGCACGAGCGTCACGAGCTGCGCGTTGCGCTTGGCGACGCCGGCCGGTTGCAATGGCTGATCGACAACGTGCGCGCGCTGGAGACGGGGGAGCTGTTCTGCCGGATCACCGGTTGGACCAGCGAGCTTGCCGGAAGCCGGTTATCCGATGCGCTGGAGCGCTCCGGAGCGCGCGCTCTTTTGCACTATCCGCCGCCGCCCCACGAGGTGCGGGCGCCGCTGGTCCTGGCCAACCCAGCGTGGGCGCGCCCGTTCGAGGTGTTCAGCCGCGCGCTCGGCATGCCGGCGCGCAACGAGGCCGATCCCACCACGATACTCGCGCTCATCGTTCCGCTGCTCTTTGGTTACATGTTCGGCGATCTCGGCCAGGGACTCGTGATTGCGCTGGCGGGCTTTGCGCTGAGGAGGCGCTGGGCGCTGGCGCGGCTCTTCATCACCGGCGGCGTTGCGGCAAGCGTTTTTGGATTGCTCTTCGGCAGCGTGTTCAGCTTGCACGGCTTGCTGCCGGCGCTGTGGCTCGAGCCGCTCGCCGATCCGCTGACGGTGCTTCTTGTGCCGCTGTTCGGTGGCGCCGCGCTGCTAACCGTAGGCCTGATGCTGAGGGCGCTCGAGGCGTATTGGCGCCACGAGCTGCGCGGCTGGTTCTGCAGCGAAATATGGCTTGCAGTCGTTTACCTGTCGATCCTCGCCGGCGTCGTGCGACACGACGCGTTCTGGCTCGCTGGCGCCGCGGCGATTGCCTTCTGTGCCGGGCGGGCGGTCGCGGCGCGCAAGCCCGTCGCAGGCTTGACTGCGATCGCGGAGCTCATCGAGCGCAAGGTGCAGATTCTGATCAACACGCTTTCCTTCGCGCGGGTCGGTGCGTTCGCGCTCGCTCATGCCGGGTTGTCCGCGGCGATCATCGCGCTGATGGATGCCGCCGGCAGCCTCGCCGGCAAGGTGCTGATAGTCGTCGTCGGCAACCTCGTCGTCATCGTCCTCGAGGGTCTGGTGGTCTCGATCCAGACCACGCGCCTGGTGCTGTTCGAATTCTTCACGCGCTTCCTCGTCGCACAGGGGCGCGTCTTCCGGCCGCTGTCGCCACCGCCTTTCCTTGCCAGGGAGCATTGATGAAGACCCCGTATCGATTCGTAATTGCGCTCTTCGCCACGATTGCGCTGATGGCGCTGTTCGCCACTGCGCTGTTCGTCTTCGCGCCCTCCGTCCTGGCTGCGCAAACGACGGCTTCCGGAGGGGTCTTCGACAGTGAGGCGGCGCGCATGGCTTTCCTTGCCGCTTCGATCGCCACCGGGCTCGCCACCCTGGGCGCCGGGTTCGCCGTAGCCAGGGTCGGCGCCGCCGCCGTCGGTGCGCTGGCCGAGAAGCCCGAGCTGTTCGGTCGCTTGCTGATCCTGGTCGGGCTGGCGGAAGGGATCGCGATCTACGGCTTGATCGTTTCCATCCTCATCTTGAACCGGCTTGGCTGATGCCTGCGCCGTGCTACATCGGTGATGAAGCCAGCGCCGCGGCATTCCGGATCGCCGGCACGCGGGTGATGGTTCCGGGGGCGGGCCAGGAGGCCGCGGCACTTGCGGCAGCGCGGGCGGAGTCGCCGCTGGTGCTTCTATCCGCCGCGGCTGCAGCACGCATCCCGGCGGCGGTGCTGGCGCAGGCGCGGGCTGCGCTCGCGCCGCTCGTGCTGATCGTTCCCGATCTGCGCAAGGAGGCGCCGCTGCCGGATTTGGCGGCGCGGCTGCGCGGCGAGTTGGGATTGGAGGCGTCGCGATGACGCTCGAGAGCCATGTTCAGGCGCTGCTCGACCTTGTCGAAGCAGATCGCACAGCGAAGTGCGAGGCCATCCAGCGTGACGCGGCGGCGCGCGCCGCGGCGACGCTGGCCATCGCGCGGACTGATGCGCGGACCCGAATGCGCAGCGCCTTTGCTGACGAGCGCAAGCGCCGCGACGCGCGCGTCGCCGGGGCGCAGGCACGCTTGCAGACGCACCGACGCCTTCACGACCAGCGGCGCGCGGCGGCGTTGCTCCTGGCCGGCTGGCAGCGGCTTCCGGAGTTGCTCGCCGCGCGCTGGCGCGAGCCGCAGTCACGGCAAAGCTGGGTCGAACAAGTTGTGGGCGAAGCGCGCGCCGCGCTTCCGCGGGCGGCGTGGCGCATCGTTTACGCGCAAGGTTGGGAGAGGGACGAGCGCAACGTGCTCGCCGCCGCGCTGGCGCGCGATCTCGGCGCGCCGCCGCAACTCGTTCTCGACGCCTCGGCGCGCGCCGGGCTCAAGATCATCGCTGAAGGCAACGTGATGGATGGCACGCTGCCCGGTCTGCTTGCCGATCGCAGCGAAATTGGCGCCAAGTTGCTGCAACGGCTGGAGCAGGAAGAGTGAGTCGCGCCACGATCCGCTGGATCGCCGGCCCCGTACTGCATGCGAAGACGACTGAGCCGTTCGCGCTGCGCGAGGCAGTTCGGGTCGGCCCCGATGAGCTGCTCGGGGAAGTGGTGCGCCTCGACGGCGAGACGATCGTCGTCCAGGTCTACGAGGACACGACAGGCCTCAGGCCCGGGGCTCAGGTGATGGGCGACGGTCTGCCCTTGGCAATTACGCTCGGTCCCGGACTGCTCGGCCGCATCTTCGATGGACTGTTGCGTCCGCTCGCGGGCGCCGATTCGGCCTTCGTGCAGCCAGGGATGCGCCGCCCAAAGACGCGCACCTTCGCCTTCAAGCCGCGCGTTGCGCGTGGCGAGATGTTGCGTGGAGGCGCGATCATCGGCGAGGCGACCGATGACCATGGATGCGTGCAGGCCTGCCTCGCCCCGCCTGATTTGTCGGGCGAGCTGACCGCGATGGTCGGTGCACGCGAGTACGCCGAAGACGCGGAACTCGGCCGCGTGCGCGATTCCGACGGCGCCGAGCGCGCGTTCGGGATGGCTCATGCCTGGCCGGTGCGCATTCCGCGCCCCGTCGCGGCGCGCCTGCCCGTGCAAGCGCCTCTCATCACCGGGCAGCGCATTCTCGACTGCTTGTTCCCGGTCGCGCAGGGCGGCAAGGCGGCGATCCCCGGCGGCTTCGGCACCGGCAAGACGGTGCTGCTCGAAGCACTCGCCAAGGGCTGCAACGCGGATGTGATCGTCTATCTCGGCTGCGGCGAGCGCGGCAACGAGATGGCGGGCGTGCTCGAGGAATTCCCCCAGCTCGACGACCCGAGAAGCGGCCGGCCGTTACTGGAGCGAACGGTGATCATCGCCAACACGTCGAACATGCCGGTGGCCGCCCGCGAGGCGTCCATCTACTGCGCCGTCACCGTGGCCGAGTATTTTCGCGACCAGGGCTTGCACGTCGCGCTGATGGCCGACTCCACCTCGCGCTGGGCCGAAGCGTTGCGCGAGGTCTCGGGGCGGTTTGGCGAGCTGCCGGGCGAGGGCGGCTACCCGGCGTACCTGTCGTCGCGGATCGCCGACTTCTACGAGCGCGCTGCGTTGGTCGAGCCACTGTGCGGCGGTACCGGCTCGGTCACCGTCATCGGCGCGATCAGTCCGCCGTCGGGCGATTTCTCCGAGCCCGTCACCTCGCACACCAAGCGCTACGTGAAGGCGTTCTGGGCGCTCGATGTGAAACGGGCGCAGGCGCGCTTTTATCCTGCGATCCATCCCCTGCAATCGTATGCCGAGGACGCGGCGGATTTCGCGCCGTGGTGGGCGGCCGCAGGCAACGACCGCTGGTTTGCACTGCGAAAGCGCTTCCTCACGCTCCTGGATGATGAGGCGCGCCTGGAGCGCATGGCGCGCATCATCGGCAAGGACGCGCTGCCGGAACGGCAGCAGCTCACGCTGTTCTGCGCCGGCCTGATCAACGATGCCTTCCTGCGCCAATCGGCTTACTCGAACACCGACCGGGTGTGCGCCCCGGCGCGCCAGGCGGTGATGATGCGGCTGCTCGATCGCTTCTTCGATCTTGCCGAAGGGGCGCTTGCCGCCGGCGTCCGCACGGCCGAAATGGCGCAGCTCGCCTGCGTGCGGCCGCTGCAGCGGATGGGTGAGGACATCGCCAACGAGCAACTCGAGCGCTTCGATGCGCTGCAGGCTACGGTTGAGCGCGAGTTCGCGGCGCTCGTGGAAAGCGCGAAGGCGCGCGATGCGGCTCACGGTTGAGAGCGCCGCGACGCGGCTCGACGGGCCGCTGCTGTTCCTCAGGCGCACGCTCGACGTCGGGTTGCACGACGCCGTCGAGGTTCTCGGCCGGGACGGCCGCCCGCGGCTGGGTCGCATCGCGGCCATCGACGACGCCCTGATGACCATCGAGGTGCTGGAGTCGACCGCCGGACTCACGCTCGACGGCACGGTGGTGCGGTTCTTCGGCGAGCCGCTGTCGTTCGGCGCCTCGCCCGCACTGCTCGGCCGCGTGTTCAACGGCGTCGGGCAGGTGATCGACGGCGGCCCTCCGCTTGCCGTGCGCGAGCGCCTGCGCATCGAGGGCCTGCCGATCAATCCGGTGGCGCGCGCGATGCCGCGCGACTTCATCGAGACGGGGATCACCACGCTCGACCTGATGAACAGCCTGGTGCGCGGCCAGAAGCTGCCGTTATTCTCGGCGGGCGGCCTGCCGCACGACCGGCTGGCGGTCGACATCGCGACCCACGCCCGGCTCACCAACGCCCGGAGCGGGGAGTTCGCCATCGTCTTCGCCGGCATCGGCGTGCCGCACGCGAGTGCCGAATATTTCCGGCGCGGCCTGGAGCAGAGCGGGGCGCTCGAGCGCACCGCTCTGTTTCTCAATCTCGCGAGCGATTCTTCGACGCAGCGCCTGCTCACGCCGCGCTTCGCGCTGACCGCCGCCGAGTATCTCGCCTTCGTCTGCGGCAAGCACGTGCTCGCGATCCTCACCGACATGACCAACTACGCGGAGGCGCTGCGCGAGGTCTCCTCCTCCAAAGGAGAGATCCCCAGCCGCAAGGGCTTCCCGGGCTACATGTATTCCGATCTCGCCACGCTGTTCGAGCGCGCCGGCTGCATCCGCGGCAAACCGGGCACGCTGACGCAGCTTTCGATTCTGACCATGCCTGCCGACGACATCGGGCACCCGATTCCCGACCTCACCGGCTATATCACCGAAGGTCAGATCGTGCTTTCGCGCGACCTGGACCGCCGCGGGCTCTATCCCCCGGTCAACGTCCTGCCATCGCTATCAAGGCTGATGAAAGACGGCACGGGCGGCGCGTACACGCATCCGGACCATCCCGCTCTCGCGAGCCAGCTCTACGCTGCCTACGCGCGCGCCGTCCAGGCGCGGGTGCTGGCGAGCGTGGTGGGTGAGGAAGGGCTTGCCGAGATCGATCGCCGTTATCTGGCATTCGGCACCAGGTTCGAGGGAACGATCGTCGCGCAGAGCGGACCGCGCACGCTGCAGCAAAGCATGGACGCCGGGTGGACGCTGCTCGCCGAGTTGCCGGCGACCGAGCTCTCGCGCCTCTCGGATGCGCAGATCGCGGCGCATCTCGCGCGGGGCGTAGAAACGAAATGAGCGAGCTCACGCCGACGCGCAGCGTCGCGCTCGAGCTCAAAGACGAGCGCCGGGCCATGCGCGACGGCTATGTTTTTCTCGACGAGAAGTGCCTGCTGCTGGCCGGCGAAATCCTTCGCGAGTTGGAGCGTCACGAAGCGATGCAGCGTGCCTTTCTGGCCGCGTACGCCAGCGCGCTGGCCGCGCTTCAATCGGCGGTGGCGCGTCACGGGCTGCACGGCCTGCAGGTTTACCCGGTGGCGGAACTCGCGGGCGCGCAAGTGCAGCGGATGCCGCGCGCGTTGATGGGCGTACGCCTGCAGGACGCAGCCTGGGAGGGCGAAGCGTCGCCGGCTCCGCCGGCGTTCGACGCTTCACCCGAGGCGGAAGCCTGCCGCCGCGCGTTCGTGGCGGTGCTGGAGGCTGCGCCGCCCCTCGCCGCGGTGGAGGGCAATCTCGAGCGCCTTGCGATCGAGTACCGGCGTTCGGTACGGCGCGCGCGGGCGCTGCAGGATGTGCTTCTACCCGAGCTCGATCGTGACGTCAACGAGATCGAGAACCGCCTCGAGGAACTCGAGCAGGAGGATGCCATCTGGATGCGCCGCCGCGGTTGACCCAAGTCAAACGCGTGCGGCCCGAAATGGAGAAGAACGGCTCGTCCAACATCTTCGTCTCGCGCAGGGCGCGCAGCGTAGAACAGCCGTTGTGCAAGCCGACCTTCTGCCGGGACTGCCTGGAATCCCTCTATCCCGTTGATATAAGTCAAACGGGTGCAGCCTACTGACCCGTACTGTAGCGGGCGAAGCAGACAAAACCAATGAATCCGTACATCGCATTCCTGCTCTACGTGCTGGCGATCCTGGGGTTCGTCTTCATCACGCTCGTGATGAACCGCTACCTGGGGCCCAAGCCCGCCGCCAGCGCACTGAAGCTCGAGCCCTTCGAGTGCGGCGCCACGCCGGTAGACACGCGCAACACCAAGGCCGTGCCGATCAAGTATTACGCGGTGGCCATCGCGTTCATGCTCTTCGACCTGGAGACGGTCTTTCTCTTCGTCTGGGCGCTGGGCGCACAACCGCTCACCGGCTTCATGCTCTTCACGTTCTTCATCTTTGCGTTCCTGCTCGTGCTGATCCTGCTCTACATCTATCAGGCGCGCCTGCTCGACACGGTCACCGAATAGCGATGAACCGGCAAACGATTCCGATCCGGGCGGCAAACGCGAGAAATCCGGCGTTTGAATATTTCTCGACCAAGAAGGACGAGTTCGTCGGCTGGGCGCGGAAGTTCTCGCTCTTCCCGTATCCGTTCGTGACGGCGTGCTGCGCGATGGAGTTCATGGCGGTGAGCTCGAGCCCGTACGACACCGATCGCTTCGGCGCAGCGCTGCCGCGCTTCTCGCCGCGACAGTCCGACTTGCTGATGGTCGTCGGCACGGTGACGCACAAGCAGGCGCCAATCCTGCTCAAGGTCTACGAGCAGATGTGCGAGCCGAAGTGGGTGATGGCCTTCGGCGCCTGCGCGACCAGCGGCGGCTTCTATCAGAACTACGCCGCCGTCGCGGGAATAGACAAGATCATCCCCGTCGACGTCTACGTGCCGGGCTGCCCGCCGCGTCCGGAGACCGTGATCGACGCGATCATGAAGCTGCAGGATCGCATCGGCCGGTCGCACCACCCGATCCTCACGGAGAACTTCTGAGGATGTCCACCGAGATCATCGGTCGCCTGCAGCAAGAGCTCGTTCGCGAGGGCGGCGAAGCGGTCGTGGCAAGCGACATGCTGGTCGTCACGGTCCCGCCGACCGCGGTGCTGGCCACCGCGCGACGGCTTGCGTCCGAGTTCGCCTTCGACCTGCTGCTCGACGTCACCGCGATCGACTGGCCGGAGCGCACGCCGCGCTTCGACGTCGTGTATCACTTCTATTCGACGAAGCACTTCGTGCGCGTGCGGCTGAAGACGCGGGTCGCTGTCGCCGATCCGGCCGTCGAGTCGCTCGTTTCGATCTACGGCGCCGCGGGCTTCATGGAGCGCGAGTGCCACGACATGTACGGGATCGTCTTTCGCGGCAATCCCGATCTGCGCCCGGTCCTGCTCTATGAAGGTTTCGTCGGCCATCCCCTGCGCAAGGACTATCCGAAGCTGCAGGAGCAGCCGCTCGTGTCCTACCGGAAATGACGGAGCCGACTGTGGATACGCGCGTCGAAACTCCCCTGCCCAATCCGATCCGCCCCGCCTTCGAGCGCGGCGCGCGCGAGGAGTCGGTTGTCGTCAGCATCGGACCCTCGCATCCCGCCACGCACGGGACGGTCCAGATCATCGCCGCACTGGACGGCGAGAGAGTGGAGCGGGTCGATGTGCACCCGGGATACCTGCATCGGGGCTTCGAGAAGGAATGCGAAGACCACACCTGGCACAACCTGATCCCCTATGTCGACCGCCTGAACTATGTATCGGGGCTCGTCAACAACTTCGCCTATTGCGAGGCGGTCGAGAAGCTCATGGGCATCGAGGTCACGCCGCGCTGCCGGTACCTGCGGACGCTGCTTTCGGAATACTCGCGCATCGTCGACCACCTCACCTGCATTGCCGCGGGTCTGATGGAGCTGGGGGCGATGACCGCGTTCCTGTACCTGGTGATGGTTCGCGACTACATGTACGAGCATCTCGCGGCCTTGACCGGCGCGCGCGTTACCTACACCTATGGCCGCATCGGCGGGCTCGCCAGCGATCTGCCCCATGGCTGGCTCAAGCGTCTTGCGGAGATTCTCGACCAGTACGAGGATTTCGTGGGCCGGGTTCACGGGCTGGTCGACCGCAACCGGATCTTCATCGACCGCATGCGCGACGTCGGAGTCATCACGACAGCCGAGGCGATCAACTGGGGGTACACCGGCCCCATCCTGCGCTCGACCGGCGCGCCGCGCGATCTGCGCAAGGACGCGCCGTATCTCGCTTATGCCAAGCTCGACTTCGACGTGCCGGTGGGCATCAAGGGCGACAACTACGACCGCTATTACGTGCGCATGCGGGAGATGGACGAGTCCGTGTACATGATCCGGCAGCTCGTCGACATGCTGCCCGAGGGGCCGATCGATGTCGACGACCGCCGCTGCACGCTGCCGGAAAAGCGGCTCGTCTACACGGAGATCGAGTCGCTCATCAACCACTTCAAGCTGATCATGGACGGCCCCGACGTGCCGGCCGGCGAAGTCTACCTCGCGCACGAGTCACCCAATGGCGAGCTGGGCTTCTATCTCGTCAGCACCGGCACGGGAACGCCGTACAAGGTACACGTGCGTGCGCCAAGCTTCGTGCACATGGGAGGCATGCACCGGCTGCTCGAAGGCTATCAGCTCGCCGACATCATTCCGACCTTCGGGTCGGTGAACATGATCGGTGGCGAGTGTGACAGATGAGTGACAGATGATCGATCGATGAGCGTGACATGAAGCATCTCATTCCCGAATTCGAGAAGCTGCGCGCGCGCTACCCCGCCGGATTCGAATCCTCGCTGGTGCTGCCCTGCCTGCGCCGCATCCAGGAGGATCGCGGCTTCGTGGCGGACGAGGACATCGACGGGCTCGCCGGCTATCTCGGCGTGCCGCGCATCCAGGTCGAGGAAGTGCTGAGCTTCTACGAGCAATTTCGGCGCGCGCCAGCAGGAAAGTGCCAGATCGCGCCATGTCGCAATCTTAGCTGCTCGTTGCTCGGTGCGGAGCGGATCGTGGACCATCTGACCCGCAAGCTCGGCATCGCGCCCGGCGAAACCAGCGCCGACGGCCGTTTCACGCTCGCTACGGTCGAGTGCCAGGGCGCGTGCGGCAGCGCGCCGGTGGTCGTCGTGGGCGAAACCTGTCACGCCAACATGACGCCCGACAAGATCGACCGCCTGATCGAAAGCTTGACCTAGCATGCCGAACGCCAGGATCCTCATGACGTTTCCGGTCACGGCGACCTCGCATACGCTCGCTGAGTACCGCGCGCGCGGCGGCTACCAGGCGCTGGACAAGGCGCTGCGGCAGATGACGCCGCAGAAAGTCGTGGCGGAAGTCACCACGTCCGGCATTCAGGGACGCGGCGGCGCCGCGTTTCCCATGGGCCGCAAGTGGGCGGTCGTACACCCGAACGACGGCCAACCGCACTACCTCTGCGCCAACGCCGACGAGGGCGAGCCTGGTACCTTCAAGGACCGCTGGATCCTCGAGAACGCGCCGCATGTGCTGCTCGAGTCGATGCTGATCGCCTCGTACGCACTGCAGGTCCGGCACGCATTCGTCTATATCCGCGGCGAGTTCGACGAGCCTTATCGTCGCCTCGCCGGCGCTCTGGAAGAGGCCTATGCGGCCGGCTACATCGGCGAGCGCATTCTCGGCACGGACTTCTCCTGCGACGTCGTGATTCATCGCGGCGCCGGTTCGTACGTCTGCGGCGAGGCCTCCGCGCTGCTCAGTTCGCTCGAAGGCAAGCGCGGGTATCCGCGCAACCGGCCGCCGCGCCTCACGGTCCGCGGGCTCTATCAGCGGCCCACGGTCGTCAACAATATCGAAACGCTGTCGAACATCGCGTGGATCATCGCCAACGGCGGCGAAGCGTTCAAGAAGATCGGCCACGAAAAGGACCCCGGCACGCGGCTGATTTCGATCTCCGGCCATATCGAGCGGCCGGGCGTCTACGAGATCGAGGCCGGGTACCCGTGGCGCAAGTTCATCTACGAAGACTGTGGCGGCGTCCTCGGCGGGCACGCGCTCAAGTGCATCATCCCCGGCGGCATCTCGACCAAGGTGCTGACCGGCAAGGAGATCGAGCCGCTCACGCTCGACAATCCCTCGCTGCAGGCTGCCGGTTCCTCGATGGGCTCGGGCGGAATGATCGTCATCGCGGAGGGCACCTGCATGGTGCGCCTGCTGCAGGTGCTGGTTCGCTTCTATCACCACGAGTCGTGCGGACAGTGCACGCCGTGCCGCGAGGGGATGGGGTGGATGCATCGCATCATCGACCGCATCGTTGCGGGGGAGGGCCGCGTCGAGGACATCGAGCGGCTCTACCAGATCTCGGCCTGGAACGACGGCAATACGATCTGCGGGATGGGCGATGCCGCTGGCTACGCGACGAGCGGCATCCTCAACAAGTTCCGGGACGAGTTCGAGTATTTCATCGAACACAAGAAGTCGCGCTTCAACGGGACGCTGGAATGCCAGAGATCTTCATAAACGGCCAATCGGTCCAGGCGGAGCGCAACCAGTCGGTGCTGCAGGCTGCGCTGGCGAACGGCTTTTACATACCGTACCTGTGCTGGCATCCCGAGCTTTCCATCGCCGGCAACTGCCGCTTGTGCGCGATCCAGATCGAAGGACGGAGCTGGGTGGAAATCGCCTGCAACATGCCGGTCGCGGAAGGCATGCGCATCCTCACCGATTCCGACGTGGTGAAGGAGTACCGCAAGTCGATCATGCAGCTCCTGACGCTCAACCATCCGGTCGATTGCGGCATCTGCGACAAGGCGGGAGAGTGCAAGCTGCAGGACTATCACTACCAGTACAACGGCGAGCGTTCGCTGTCGCGCGACGTAAAGGTGCATGCGACGAAGTTCCATCCGCTCTCCGAGCGCATCGTGCTCGACAACGAGCGCTGCATCCTGTGCTCGCGCTGCGTGCGCTTCACGCGCGAGATCTCCAAGTCGAACGCGCTCGGCATCGTGCAGCGCGGGGACCAGTCGCTCGTTCGCGCGTCCGAAGACCATGCGCTCGACGCCGATCCATACTCGGACAACGTGATCGATCTGTGCCCGGTGGGAGCGCTCCTTTCGCGTCCGTTCCTCTACAAGGCGCGCGTCTGGTATCTCAAGCCGACGCGCTCTGTCTGCCCGGGGTGCGCGCGCGGCTGCAACGTCCAGATCTGGCATCGCAAGGCGGAATGGAAGCTCAATGCGCTCGACCCGAAGCTCAACGCCCGCATCGAGCGCGTGACGCCGCTCGAGAACGGCGAGGTCAACGGTCCGTGGATCTGCAACAAGGGCCGCGACCTGGCGCAGATCTTCGAGCGGCCGCGCGCCGAGCAGGCGATGCAGAAGGGCAAGCCTATCGAGCTCACCGCCGCGATCGAGGCTGCGCGCCGATTGCTCGAGGGAGCGAAGCGCCCGCTCGCGATCGTGTCGAGCTGGGGCTCCAACGAGGAGCTTGCCGCGTTCAAGCGCGCGCTCGGCGGACGCGTGACCGCGCTGGTCAAGCAGGATTGGCAGCCACAACCCGGCGAGCGGATCGAGGATGATCTCCTCATCCGCGCCGACAAGAATCCGAACGGCGCCGCGGCTCGTGCGGTGTTTCCGCAGGAGGACGACGGCGCTTCCGCGCTTCCGGCGGATGCCGACCTGATCCTCGTCTGGGGCGAAGGCTTCGATTTCGCCCGCATCCCGCGCGGCGCGCGAATCGTTTTCCTGGGGAGCTATCTGCAGCCCGAGAACGGCCATGCCGACGTGTTCATTCCGATCAGCGTCCAGACCGAGCGCCGCGGCCACTACACCAACTTCGAAGGCGTGGTGAGCGCGTTCGAACCGTGCTTCGCAAAGAAGGCGTCGGTGGCCGACGCCGAGACGCTGTTCGCGGCGCTCGGCGCCGCGGCGGAGGTCCACGCATGATGCAGGACCTCGTCGTCGATCTCGTCTTCATCGGCTACGCACTGGCCGTGCTCCTCCTCTTCGGCACGGTGCTGACCTGGGTCGAGCGCAAGCAGGCCGCGGTCATGTCCGACCGCATCGGCGCGAATCGCGCCTACGTGCGCATCCCCTTCACGCAGGTGAAGCTCGTCTGGTGGGGCCTTTTCCACGGCCTGGCCGACGGCCTCAAGATGATGCTGAAGGAGGATTTCCGGCCCAACGCCTACGACCGCTTTGCCTACGCGATCGCCCCGTGGGTAGTGTTCACGCCGGTGCTGCTGGTGTTCTCGGTGATTCCCTTCGGCGGCACGCTCGTTCCCGGCAAGCTCGCGCCGGCGCTGGCCGGCTGGTTCGGCGACCGCGCGTATCCGATGCAGATCGCGCGCATCGACGCGGGCCTCCTGGTGGTGTTTGCCTTCGGCGGCCTCACGATCATCGGGGCGATGCTCGCCGGCTGGTCCTCCTACAACAAGTTCTCGCTGCTGGGCGCGCTGCGGGCGGGCTCGCAGATGATCTCCTACGAGCTGATCATGGGGCTGACCGTGCTGGGGCTCATCCTCATTTACGGCACGGTCGACTTGAACGCCATGGTGCAGCAGCAGTCGGGGGTGGTGCTGGGCTTCCTGCCGGCGTGGGGTTTCTTCCTGCAGCCGTTCGCGGCGACCCTGTTTCTCACCGCGGCCATTGCCGAGAACAAGCGCATCCCGTTCGACCTGCCGGAGGCGGAGTCGGAGCTGATCGCCGGCTACTTCACCGAATACAGCGCGATGAAGATGGGCCTGTTCATGTTCGCCGAGTTCATCGAGATCGCCATCATCGCGGCGCTGTTCACCACGCTCTTCCTCGGCGGGTACAACCTGCCGTTCATGAACGACGACGGGTTCGTCTTGCCCGGGGGCCACGCCGTGCCGCTCGGCCACACCGTGGTCGTCGTGCTGCAGCTCGTCGTGTTCCTGGTCAAGGTACTGATCATGTCGAGCTTCCAGATTCTCGTGCGCTGGACGCTGCCGCGCTTCCGCTGGGATCAGCTCCTGGGCTTCGCGTGGAGATTCATGTTCCCGCTGGCGCTCATCAACGTGGCGGTGACCGCCGTCGTCGTCTGGGCTCTGCAAAACCGATGAAGCCCTATCGGCGCAAGCAATACTGGAACGAGCCCACGATGTCGTTGTGGGAGAAGGCGTACTTGCCCGAGATCGTGCGCGGCCTCGCCATCACGAGCTGGGTGTTCCTGCGAAACATGGGACGCTGGATGAGCTTTCGCAAGGGCGCCCTCACGACCTACTACCCGGAAGAGACGCGCTTCGACTACGCCCCACGCAACCGCGGCAAGCACATCCTGACGCAGCGCCCCGACGGCCGGCCGCAATGCATCGCCTGCAACATGTGCGCGACCGTGTGCCCGGCGAAGGTGATCGAGATCGAGGCCGCGTTCGATCCCGACGATCCCGCGCACCCAAAGTATCCGTCGCGCTTCGAGATCGACTACTCGCGCTGCATCTTCTGCGGCTTGTGCGTCGAAGCCTGTCCCGAGGACGCGATCCGCATGGTCAAAGAGGTGCCCGACCTGCCTTCGCACGATCGCGAGCACATGTGGCTGTCGCTGGACGAGCTTCTCAACTGGAATCCGCAAAGCGACGTCGCGAAACCCTACCCGCCAAAGGGCGGTGCGACCACCGTGCGGAGAACGGCATGATCGAGACCTGGCTGCTCTGGCTTTTCGCCGCCACCGCGCTCGTCGCGGCCGGTCTGATGCTGGTGCTGCGCCACCCGATGCGCGTGGCGCTCGCGCTCACCGCGACGATGCTTTCGCTCGCCGGCGTATACGCGCTCCTCGGCGTGCACGTCATCGCGATCTTCCAGGTGCTCATCTACGTCGGCGCGATCATGGTGTTCATGATCTACGCCATCATGTTGCTCGACGTGCGCGACCGCTCCTATACGCGCCGCTTCTCGCGGCTCCTCGCCCCCGGCATCGCCGCGGCCGTGGTGCTCGTGGGCGTTCTCGTCCTTGCCGTGTGGCGGGCGCTTCCGGCGCCGAACGGAAGCGGCGCCGGCTCGCTCTTCGCGCTGCAGCGCTTTTCGGTGGAGTTCCTGAACGAATACTGGCTGCATTTCGAGCTGGTGTCGGTGCTGCTCGTCGCCGCGGTCGTGGCGGCGGTCGCGGTGCTCGAGACGGGAAGAAGAAATCGTGGATAACCTGCAAATGCTCATCGCGACCTCGGTGGCGCTCTTCGCCCTCGGCCTCGCCGGCGTCATCGTCCGGCGCAACGTGCTGGTGATGCTGATGTGCATGGAGCTGATGCTGAACGGCGTCAACCTGAGCCTCGTCACCTTCGCCCAGCAGTCGGCGTCGGCGGTCGGCGCGGTGCTCGTGTTTCTGATCTTCGTGGTCGCGGCAGCCGAGATCGCCATCGCCATCCCGATCGTGTTGCTGCTGGTGCGGCGCAAGGACGCGCTCGACCTCGATCTGTACGCGGACCTGAAGGGCTAGACGATGAGCCTAAGCCATCCGCTCACCCTGATCGTCCTCCTGCCGCTCGCGGGATTCCTGCTCAACGGGCTGCTCGGCAACCGGCTCGGGAAGACGTTCGTCTCGGCGGTCGGCTGCGGGTTGCCTATCCTCGCCTTCGCCGTGACGGTGAAATGCTTCCTCCTCCTGCAGGCGAGCGGTGCCGCTGCTCTTCTCGACAAGGCGTACACCTGGGCGGCGATCGGGGGCAGCTCCTTCGAGGTGTCCTTCTACTTCGACGTCCTGAGCGCGGTGATGGCGCTGATCGTGACCGGCGTCGGGTCGCTGATCCATGTGTACTCGATCGGCTACATGAAGGACGACGAGAGCTACGCGCGCTACTTCGCCTACCTCAACCTGTTCCTCTTTTTCATGCTGCTGCTGGTGCTCGGCCGATCGCTGCTGGTGCTCTTCGTCGGCTGGGAAGGCGTGGGGCTCGCCTCGTATCTGCTGATCGGCTTCTGGTTCGAAGACCCGATCAAGGCCAGCGCCGGAAAGAAGGCCTTCATCACCAACCGCATCGGCGATGCGGGGTTCCTGCTCGGCATGTTCCTGCTCTACCAGACCCTCGGCACGCTCGACGCCGACAGGATCAACGCAGCCTTCATGGGCCCGGCGCTTCCCGCGGTCTCGGCCAGCCTGGTCGGAATACTCCTTTTCATCGGCGCGTGCGGCAAGTCCGCGCAGATTCCGCTGCACGTCTGGTTGCCCGATGCGATGGCCGGGCCGACGCCGGTCTCCGCGCTCATTCACGCCGCGACGATGGTGACGGCGGGCGTCTACATGGTGTCCCGCATGTCGGGGCTCTACCTGCACGCGCCGGAAGCGAGCGCGGTGATCGCCGCGATCGGGGTGATGACCGCGTTCTTCGCGGCGACGATCGCCATTGCGCAAACCGACATCAAGAAGGTGCTCGCCTACTCGACGATCTCCCAGTTGGGCTTCATGTTCGTCGCCGCGGGCGTCGGCGCTTACAGCGTCGCGATCTTTCATCTCTACACGCACGCCTTCTTCAAGGCCTGCCTCTTCCTCGGCGCCGGCAGCGTGATCCATGCGCTCGGCGGCGAGCAGGACATCCGCAAGATGGGCGGGCTGGCGCGCCGGATCCCGGTGACCTTTGCCACCTTCGCCATCGCGACCGCCGCGATCGCGGGGATTCCGCCGCTTGCCGGGTTCTTCTCCAAGGACGAGATTCTCTGGTACGCCTTTGCCAGCGAGCGCGGGGGCTCGCCGCTCCTTTTCATCGTCGCTGCCGCCACGGCGCTCCTGACGGCGTTCTACATGTTCCGGCTGCTGTGGCTCACTTTTTTCGGGCGTTCCCGGATGAGCGCCGAGGTCGAGCATCACGTGCACGAGTCTCCTTTGTCGATGACCGGCGTGCTGGTCGTGCTGGCCGTGCTCTCCGCGATCGGCGGCTTCCTCGCGCTGCCGCACTTCCTCGAACCGCTGCTGCCGCTGCCGCCCGTCGTGCCCCCGCTCGAGCATTTCGAGACGCCGCTCATGGCCGTGTCGGTCGCGATCGCCTTTGCCGGGCTCGCCGGCGCGGCGTTCGTCTACGGCGGCGACGGCGGGCGCGCAGAAGCGCTACGCAGGCGCTTCGCCGGGCTGTACCGGCTGCTCTCCGCCAAGTATTACGTCGACGAAGCTTACGAGGCCCTCATCGGCCGGCCGCTGGTCTGGATCTCCGATCGCGTCTTCCTGCGCCTCGGCGACCAGAAGATCATCGACGGCACGCTGCACGGCTTCGCCGCTCTTGCGCGGCGCACCGCCGGCGGGCTCACGCGCGTGCAGAACGGCAGCCTGCAGTTCTACGCGCTGCTCCTGCTCATCGGGATCGTCGCTTCGCTCGCGTGGAGCTTCCGCCATGGCTGACTCCGCGCTTCTCAACCTCGTCCTGTATCTCCCGGTCTTCGCAATCGTCGCGATCATCGCGCTGCCGGCCCAGCGGGTGGATCTCGTCCGGGGCGTGACGCTCACGGCAATGCTCGCGCAACTGGCGCTCGCCGCCTGGCTCTACATGCGCTTCGACGCCTCGCTCGACGGCCTGCAGTTCGAAACGCGTCTGCCCTGGATCGTCTCGTGGGGCGTGTACTACCAGATCGGACTCGACGGCTACAACCTCCTGCTCGTGCTCCTTACCGCGTTCCTCGGCCCGCTGGTCGTGGCGGGAGCCTTCACCGCGATCCAGAAGGACGTGAAGCTCTTCTACGCGCTGATCTGCGCGCTGCAGTTCGCGATGATCGGTGCCTTCGTCGCACAGGACCTGTTTCTGTTCTATCTCTTCTGGGAGACGATGCTTATTCCGCTGTTCCTGATCATCGGCATCTGGGGCGGCGAGCGGCGCATCTACGCGACGCTCAAGTTCGTGCTGTACACGGCATTCGGCAGCATCCTCATGCTCGCCGCGGTGATCTACTTCGTCTATTCGCTCAGCACCACAACCGGCGTTTCGTCCTTCGCGTTCGCCGACCTCTACAAGGCCGAGCTGCCGCTGCATGTGCAGACGATCCTGCTCGCCGCTTTCGCGCTGTCGTTCGCCATCAAGGTTCCGATGGTGCCGCTGCACACTTGGCTGCCGGACGCACACGTCGAGGCGCCGACCGCGGGCTCGGTGGTCCTTGCCGGCGTGCTCCTGAAGATGGGGACCTACGGATTCATGAAGCTCGGCTTCCCGATGTTCCCCGACGCTGCGCGCCTGCTGGCGCCGGTGTTCGGGACGCTCGCGGTGGTGAGCATCATCTACGGCGCGTGCCTCGCGCTGGTGCAGACCGACATCAAGAAGATCATCGCCTACTCGTCGATCTCCCATCTCGGCTACGTGATGCTGGGGCTGGTCAGCCTCGATCTCATCGGCGTCCAGGGTGCGGTGATGCAGATGGTGAGCCACGGGCTGGTGGCCGGCGGGCTGTTCCTGATGGTGGGCATGGTCTACGAGCGCTGCCACACACGCGAGCTGGCGGCGTATGGAGGCCTGGCGAAGCTGCTGCCGCTGTATTCGGTTTTCTTCGCGCTCCTCACGCTCGCGGCGATCGGGCTGCCGACGACGAGCGGCTTCACCGGCGAATTCCTCGTCCTGCTTGGAGCGTTCCGCGCGGCGTGGCCGCGCTTCCTGCAGGGCGCGAGCTATCCGCTCGTTCTGAGCGCGAGCGCCGTGGCCGGTGTCGTGCTCGGCGCGTGGTACATGCTGTGGTTCGCGCAACGCTTCCTGTTCGGCCCGGCGAAGGCGCCGCACCGGCCATTCCCGGATCTCAACCTGCGCGAGAAGACGATTCTCGCCGCGCTCGTCGCCGCCGTTTTCTGGCTCGGCATCTTCCCCGATGAGCCGATGAAGAAGACCGAGCTTGCCTCGCGGCAATACCAGCAACTCGTCGCGGCCGAACGGACGGGAACGCCGGTCGCCTCGCGCGCCGGTGCCGTCGCGGCGCTGCCCGCGCAGCCAGAACCGGAGAAGACGCGATGAGCTGGATCGATGCCGTGATTGCCATGCTGCCCGAGCATTTCTTGCTGGCCGGGATCGTCGGCGCGCTGCTCCTCGAGATCGCGGGACCCGCCCGGCAGCGAAGCGCGCTCGCCGTCTCGCTCGCCGCGGTCTTGCTCGCCGCCGCGTCGGCCGCCGCGCTGTCCGCGAGCGGCTATGCATTCGCGCCGTTCTCGGGACACTACTCGGTCGACGCCTCCGCCTTTGCCGCCAAGGCGATCGTGCTGGCGCTGGCGGTTCCCGTGCTGCTGATCTCGCGCAGCGCCGCGGGCGAGAGAGCGTTTTCGGTGCTGTTCCTGTCGTCGCTGTATGGCGTGCTCCTCCTCCTGTCCTCCGACAGCTTCCTGACGCTTTTCCTCGGGCTCGAGCTGATGTCGCTGCCGGTTTACGCGCTGATCCTGGTCGCCTTCCGCCGTCCGGAAAGCGCCGAGGGAGCGCTCAAGTATCTCGTGCTCGGCGGTGCGGCGACGGCTACCCTCCTGATGGGCGTGTCGCTGCTCTATGGCTGGAGCGGCTCACTGGGGATCTCGGCCTTCGAGAAGGCGCTTGCGTCGCCGGATGCCATGGCGGCGGTCGGCGCCGCGCTCATCATCGTCGCGTTCTTCCTCAAAGCCGCGATCGTTCCGTTCCACACCTGGGCGCCGGACGCTTACGAGAGCGCGACCGCCCCGGTGACCGCGTATATGGCCACGATCATCAAGGCCGGCGTTTTGCTTGCGGCGGTACGCCTCTTCGGCACCGCGCCGCTGTCGCGCCCCATGGCCGATCTGCTCGCCGTCCTTCCGCTCGCCTCGATCGTCTGGGGCAACCTGGCTGCGATGCGGCAGCAGAGCTTCCGGCGCATGATCGCCTATTCGTCGATCGCGCACGCCGGTTATCTCTTCTACGCCTTCCTCGGTGAAGGGGCAGGGCGCTTCCAGGCCGTGACGTTCTACGTGCTCGCCTATGGCCTCATGAACCTGCTCGCCTTCGCGGCCCTGCCACGCGGCGAGGACGGCTCGGTGCGCGACCGCCTCGACGATCTCAAGGGCTTGTTCCAGCGCCAGCCCTACGCGGCGCTCGCGATCGGTGTCGCCATGCTGTCGCTGGCGGGGATTCCGCCGCTCCCGGGATTCGTGGCCAAGTTCCTCATCTTCCGGAACGTGTTCGCCGCCGGCTTCACGCTCTACGCGGTGCTCGGTCTCGTCGGGAGCTATTTGGGCATCTACTTCTACCTGCGCGTCATCCAGTACCTGTTCATGAGCACGGAGGAGGCAGCAGGCCCGGCCAGGCGTCCAGGTCGTCTGGCGCTGAGCGCGAGTCTCATCTGTCTGTTTGCCGCGATGCTGATCGCGGTCTTCCCCGGCTGGGTGATCGACAAGCTGTAAGACGGGTG
>Ga0335083_10002507_pt1 | contig 24153 bp, 24 predicted proteins | sample Lox_Sample_42_FD_206716 | JGI IMG/M metagenome (GOLD analysis project Ga0335083, IMG submission 206716) | Soil microbial communities from Loxahatchee National Wildlife Refuge, Florida, United States - Lox_Sample_4.2 | ecosystem: Environmental > Terrestrial > Soil > Wetlands | place: USA...
GCGCGCAGCAGACGCACCTGCATGTCGATCGGCATCTCGGTGATCTCGTCGAGAAACAGGGTACCGCCGCTCGCGCGCTCGAAGCAGCCGCGGTGCGTGCGCGCCGCCCCGGTGAAGCTGCCGCGCTCATGTCCGAACAATTCGCTTTCGATCAGGGTCTCGGGCAGTGCGCCGCAATTCACCGCCACAAAAGGACGTCCTCTGCGCTCCGAAAGCTGATGGATCGCGTTGGCGACCAGTTCCTTGCCCGATCCGCTCTCGCCAAGGACCACCACGGTGGCGTTGACGCTCGCCACGCGCTCGATCGTATCGAACAGTCCGCGCATCGAATCACATGCGCCGTAGAGGTCGCACATGCGATGGAGGCGACCGTGCGTGCGCCGCTTCGGACGCGGAAAATCCGCGACCGGCACACCGGTCTGCAGCAACGCAAAACTCTCTGCGCCATTGTTTGTTATCGGCTCGAACATGGATCTCTCTCCGGGGTTGACCATCGACGGCGCCATCTTGGCGACTGCGTGGTGTCCCCGGTATCGGCCGCAGTCCGTTTCTGATGTAAGCGGGGGGCGCGATCATGTAGGACAAATTCCTACGAGAGGCGAGAAATCGTCTCTGGAATTTCGAACGGCAGCTTCCTCGCGTCTCTACGTGCGGCCCGGCTCAAGGTAGTCTGCGTGAGGGCGCGTCACGTTGCGGGCGAGCGCTGCGCGCCTTTTTGCGTGTTCGAGCCAAGCCTCTTCAAGCCAGGCAGCGCCTGCTGCGCACAACTCGAGGGACGCAGCGATGGCAATCGCCTGGAGCGGCCTCTCGGCGAGCGGCGGCAAGACCCCGAACGACACGACCGCGATCGCCGCCGCGCTGAAGAACAGAGTGACGGGGAGCAAGGGTGCCGCCTTGGACTCCTGCGCGAGCCGATCGAGCAGGCGCATGGCGGCGCCCAGCGCGACCAGCCCCGCTGCGACGCCGCGCAGCGTGCCGGGATACGCGAGCGGCGTGTGCAACAAGAGCACGGCGAAGCCGATCCAGCCGACGACGACGAGTCCCCACCCGAGCGTACGGCACAATGCCCAACGCGGCGGCGCTGCTGCGTGGACGGTCAGCATGCCCGCGTTGGCGCCGAGCCCGACGGCGAGCATCGCCGCGAACAGGGGTGCCGCCATGTTCCAGGCGAACGCAGCAGCGAGCGCAGCGGCCAGCGCGAGCATGCCCGCCGCGAATGCCGTTGCCGGCTCGCTGAGCGGCGTCCATGCCGGCAGCTCGGAGGTTGTCGTCGGTTCCATGAGAGTGGGCAGCGAGACCTGTGGTGAAACCAGCGTGGGCGCGAGAAGGGAAACGCTTCACTGGTGACAACCGGCCCCGCTGCACTCAGGTCGACGCAAACTGCGTGCCATGAGCGCTTCGGCGGAGCGGCAGCGGGACATCTCCCTGCGCGCCGCGCCGGCAGGCGCAGCGCGATTGCAAGAATTGCGGCGCCGTTTCTACAAACCGCACCGGCGGCGCGAGCCGCCGCAGCAGCCCGCGCCCGCGGGGCACGCTTTGCGATGGACGTAGTCAAAACTCATGACACGAATGCTGCCGACAGATCGGACAGCAGCTGTTTTGGCGCCGCCTTCAGAGAGTGAGAGCAAGGAGTTTCTGATGCGAGCAGCAAGGAACAGCCGCCGTCGTTGCCACCGGCGCGGTGCTTCCGGCGCACGGACAGGGCTACGGCTGTGATGCACCGCCGCCGCCGCAGTACTACGGCAATCCCGATGCCGCGGGTGTTCGCGGCGCAAAGCTGCCGGACGCAATGGAGTAACATCAAAATTTCACCGGCATCTCCCTAGCCGTCGTGGCCTCTCGCGTCGACTCCACTTCGTCGCTATCCTGGACAGCCATCGGCCTGCTCTTCGTCGGCCTGGGCATCGCCGCGACCGGGGCGTGGTTCATCACGCAGTGGCACACGCCCGGCGCGACGTCCTTCGGGATCGAGCGCGTGCAGTACGACTCCGCGTGGGCCTTTGCTTTCGGCGGTCTCGCTCTCGCCTTGAACGTCGCCCGCGCGCGTGTCGCGAGCCGATGGTGTGCCGCGGTCCCGATCGTGCTCGGCGCGATGCGCCTGCTGGCGTCGGCGCTGCCCGGCGCCTACGGCATTCATCCGATCATCGCCACGCCGTGGTTGCCATTGGGCGCGGGCAACTACAACGAGATGGGCGTCCTGAGCGCGACCGTGTTCGTCGTGCTCGGCTGCGCGCTCGCAACCTTGCGCTCGGAGCGCTATCGGCCGTGGCGTTCCGTCCTGGTGGCTCTGCTGGCCGCCATCGCGCTTGCGCTCGCCACGCTGCTGCTCCTGGGCGCGTGGACCGGCGGCATCGTAGCCACGCAGTGGTTGCAGCTCGCAGGTGGCGAGCGTAGCGCGGCGGTGCTGTTCCTGCTGCTCGGCGGCGGGGTGCTGGCGCAGGCGCTTCTCGGCAGCGAGGACGAATTGCACGCGGTGCGGCGCTGGACGCCGGCCATCGTCGGCTTTGCCGCATTCATCTGCGCCATCGTGCTGTGGCGGGCGCTCTCCGTGCAGGAGACGCGCTACATCCAGAACGCGACCCAGGTCGTCGCGGCGGCGGCGAAAGTACGCATCGAGGTCGCCCTCGAGCAGCGCGTGCGCACGCTGCAACGCCTCGCCGAGCGCTCGCAGATCTACAACTTCACCGAGAGCCAGTTCCGCCAGGATGCGGGCGGGCTTCTCGACACGGTGCCGTCGGCACCGGACCTGCAGGCGATCGCGTGGGCCGGCGAGGATCTCTCCATTCGCTGGACCGCCACGCGCAGCGCCGACGGCAGAAGCGATTTCCGCGTCGATCCGTCGCAGCCGCTGGGCGGCGAGGCGCTGCTCGCGCTGCACCAGCCGGTCATCACGCGCTTCGTCGACCTGAGCTCCGGCGGCAAGGCCTTTGCCATCGCCGCGCCGGCGTATGCGGGCGACTCGCTGCGAGGCGTCGTGGTCGGCGTGCTCGGGCCGAACTGGCTCGCTGCGCTGATGCGCGATCGCTTCCCGGATTACGCGATCGAGCTTCTCGACAGCGGCCGCCCCGTGAGCGCCGTCGTGCCCGAGTCGGCGGCCGCTGACGCGCAGTGGTCGCAGGAGCTGCCCGTGGCCGTGGCGAACACGCGCTGGACCTTGCGCGTGACGCCGACTCGCGAATACCTGCAGCGCAACGATTCGGCGCTGCCGCAGGCCGCGCTTGCGCTGGGCATCGCGCTTTCCACGCTGCTTGCACTTTGCACCTACCTGTTCCAGACCGCGCAGAGCCGCGCCCGCGCGTTGACGCAGACCAATATGCGGCTCCTCGACGACATCCTCGCGCGGCGGCAGGCCGAGCAGGCGCTGCACGAGAGCGAGCGGCGCACTCGGCTCATCATCAATGCGATCAAGGACTGCGCGATCTACATGCTGGACGCGAAAGGATGCGTCGCGACCTGGAACCCTGGCGCCGAGCAACTCACCGGGTACCGTGTCGACGAGATCGTCGGCCGGCCCTTCTCGATCCTTTATCCCGTCGACGGCAACGCCCCGCCCGAGCGGGAGCTCGCGATCGCCGCGCGCGACGGCTGGGCCGAAGGCGAGCGCTGGCACCTGCGCAAGGACGGGACGCGTTTCTGCGGCGATGATGTGATCTCCGCGATTCGCGACGATCATGGTGAGCTACAGGGCTATTCGGTCGTGACGCGCGACGCTACGCATCGCATCGAGTTGCGCGATCAGACGGAGCGCTCGCGCGATTTCTATTTTGCGCTCTTCTCGGGGTTCCCCAATCTGGTGTGGCGCTCGGACGCGGCGGGAAGCTGCGACTATCTCAACCAGGCGTGGCTCGACTACACCGGCCGGATTCGCGAAGCGGAGCTTGGCGAAGGCTGGCTTGCCGGGGTTCATCCCGACGACCGCGCGCTATGGCGGCAGACGTGGACGCGCGTTTTCGCGGCGCAGCAGCCGTTCGAGATCGAGTTTCGTCTGAAGCGCGCCAGCGGCGAATACGGCTGGATCATCTGCAACGGCCGGCCCTATCACGACATCAACGGACGCTTCTCGGGCTATCTGTGCTCCTGCTACGACAACACGGCGCGGCGCGCGATCGAGCAGGCGTTGAAGGAGAGCGAAGAGCGGCTGGAGCGCATCACCAGCAACGTTCCCGGCATGGTGTTCAAGCTCGAGCGCAGCCGGGAGGGCAGGCTCATTTTCCTTTATGTGAGCTCGGGCTGCGAGGCGGTTACCGGATTGACGGAGTCCAAGCTGATCACCGATGCGGAAGCTTTCTTCGCGCTGGTTCCAACCGCCGACCGCACCCATCTCATGGCCACGCTTGACGCCTCGGCCGCGCAGCTCGGCACCTGGAACTGGAGCGGGCGTCTGTATCCCGCACACGAGTCGGTCGAAAGATGGGTCACCATCCGCGCCCGGCCGCGCCGCTCGGAGACGGGAGGCAGAATCTGGGACGGCGTGGTGGTCGACGACACCCAGGTGCGCCTGCAGCAACTCGAGATCGAGCGCTCGCGCGAAGAGCTGCGCGCGCTGTCACGCCATCTGCAATCGGTGCGCGAGGAGGAGAAGGCGCGCATCGCCCGCGAAGTGCACGACGAGCTCGGGTCAACGCTCACCGCGCTCAAGATCGACCTCGAATGGCTCGCCACGCGACTGTCGTCCGCACCGGCCGAGGTCGCCCAGAAGCGAAGCACGATGTCGAAGCTCGTCGACGCCGCGGTCGCAGCGACGCGAAAGATCGTCACCGATCTTCGGCCGAGCATTCTCGACGACCTGGGCCTCGCTGCGGCGCTGCGCTGGCAGGCCGCGGAATTCGGTCGCCACAGCGGCGCCAAGGTCGAGGTCGATGCTCCCGACGGCGAGGTCGGGATGGATCGCGAGATCGCGCTGACGCTCTTTCGCATTTTCCAGGAGACCCTGACCAACATCGCGCGCCACGCGAAGGCGAGCAAGGTCGACGTCAGGCTCGCGACGAGCGATGGGGCCTACGTGCTGCAGATTCACGACAACGGCGTAGGGATGGACGAAGCAGAACTCACCAAGCCAACCTCGCACGGCATTCGCGGCATGCGCGAGCGCGCGCGCCAACTCGGCGGCGACATCTCCGTATCGAGCAAGCCCGGCGGCGGCACGACGCTTGTCATCTCGGTGCCGCGCGGCGAGCACGCTCCTGAGGCGCCGGCCCGCCCCTGACCCTTCCCCGCATAGCGGAAGAGGAAGGGGGATTCAATTCACCCCGTGTTCTTGGGGTTCATGTTGTCGATGACGTTTTTCACGCCCTCGGTCGACGACGCGATCTGTTTGGCGCGATCGCGCACGATGTCCGAGTCGACCGAACCCGATAGCGTGACCGTGGCGTCCTTGGTGGCGACGTCGATCTGCTGCGACTTCAGTCCGGGCTCGGCCAGCAGCGAGGCCTTGACCTTGGTCGTGATCATCGTATCGTCCGCACCTGCGAGCTTGCTGCCGGCCGAAGCCCGGTCGATCGTGCTCTGGTCGGTGCTGCCGGGCTGTTGAAGCTTGCCCGTCACCGACGGGTTGGCTTCGCCCGTCTTCTGTCCGAACTTGTCGCCATGCAACCGCTGTTCGCAGCCCCCTGTGACGAGGGCTGCGGCGGCCAGCGCGGCGAGCAGCATGACGTATTTCCTGTTCATTGCACGCTCCTTGCCGAAACGCTCCGCTGACTTAGCTGGGCTTCTTGCTGTCGGGCGCCTTGTCCTTGTCCTTGTCTTGATCGGAAGTGGCGGGCGGATTGTTGCTCGCGCCCTGATCGGACTTCGCCATCTGGTCGGAGCTGCTCGAACTGCTGCTGGACGGCGGCGAGGACTGCGCCGTCTGATCGCTGGGTTGTCCCGCCTTGCCCATCATCGACGGATTCGCCTGATTGCTCTTTCCGGTCTTGTCGCTCCCGGCCTGCTGCTGGCAGCCCGCTGCAACCAGTCCTGCGGCGGCCAGGGCCGCGATCAGCATCGTGTATTTCGTGCGGTTCATCTTCACGCTCCTTGAGAGAGTCCCTTCCCGGTTTTCGCGGCGCGATACACCCGCGCCGACCCGCCTTCGTGTAACTAGAAAGGAGTCTGCACGCTGGCGTAGGCCGACGGTATCGGTCGGCCTCCGTTTTTTCTGTCAGCGCGCAGTGTTTGGCGCGTCGGACGCGGTCCTACGCCCCTACTGCCTCACGAGGCTCAGATGAGGACACGTTGTCGCTCGACGTTGGCGTCGACGACGGTGAGCGCGGTCATGTTGACGATCCGCCGCACCGTCGCCGAAGGCGTGAGGATGTGCGCTGGCCGGCCCACGCCGAGCAGGATCGGCCCGAGCGTAAGACCGCTGCCAGCGGCGATCTTGAGCAGATTGAAGGAAATGTTGGCTGCGTCGATCGTCGGCATGATGAGGAGATTCGCGTCGCCTTTCAGGCGCGAGCTCGGCAGGATCGCCTCGCGCACGTGGCACGAAAGTGCCGCATCGCCGTGCATCTCGCCGTCAACTTCGAGCGAAGGCTCCATCTCGTTGATGAGCGCGAGCGCGGCCTGCATCTTCTTCGCCTGCGGATGGTTGCTCGAGCCGAAGTTCGAGTGCGAGACGAGCGCCACCTGCGGCACGATGCCGAAGCGGCGGATTTCCTCGGCGGCGAGCAGCGTGATCTCCGCAAGCTCCTCGGCGGTAGGATCGGCATTGACGTAGGTGTCGGCGATGAACACCGTGTGCTCGGGCAACATCACCGCGTTCATCGCGGCGAGCGTCTTCACGCCGGGCCTCAAGCCCAGCACCTGCTCGACGTAGCGGCGGTGCGATTCGTGCGACCCATAGGTGCCGCACAGCATCCCGTCGGCGTCGCCCATGTGGATCATCATGGCGCCGATCAGCGTGAGGCGCCGCCGCATTTCGATCTTGGCGAGCTGCGCGGTGACGCCCTTGCGCTCGGTCAGGCGGTGGTACTCTGTCCAGTAGGCGCGGTAACGCGGATCGTCTTCCGGGTTGATCAGCTCGAAGTCGCGCCCCTGCTTGAGACGCAGCCCATAGCGCTCGACGCGCTGCGCGATCACCGTGGGTCGCCCGACGAGGATCGGCTTCGCGAGCCCCTCGTCGACCACGACCTGCACGGCACGCAGCACGCGCTCGTCCTCGCCCTCGGCGAACACGATCCGCTTGGGCGCCATTTTCGCCGCCTGGAAGATCGGCTTCATCAGGAGCCCGGTGTGATACACGAACTGCAGCAGGCGCTGGTGATAGGCGTCGAAATCCTCGATCGGGCGCGTCGCCACGCCGGATTCCATGGCGGCCTTCGCCACCGCCGGCGCGATCTTCACGATGAGCCGCGGATCGAACGGCCTCGGGATCAGGTACTCCGGTCCGAACTTCACGTCGTCGACGCCGTAGGCCGCGGCGACTATGTCGGACTGCTCCGCCATCGCGAGGTCCGCGATCGCGCGGACGGCGGCAAGCTTCATCGCCTCGTTGATCGTGATTGCCCCGACGTCGAGCGCGCCGCGGAAAATGAAAGGAAAGCACAGCACGTTGTTGACCTGGTTCGGGAAGTCCGACCGGCCCGTGGCGATGACGGCATCGGGCCGCGCCTGCCTGGCCACGTCGGGCATGATCTCCGGCTCGGGATTGGCGAGCGCGAGGATGAGCGGCTTCTCCGCCATCTTCTTCACCATCTCCGGCTTGAGCACCCGCCCTGCGGAGAGGCCAAGGAAGACGTCGGCGCCCGAAATGATCTCCACGAGCTTGCGAGCGTCGGTCTTCTGCGCGTAGCGCGCCTTGTTGTCGTCCATCTCCTCCTTGCGCCCGGCGTATACGACGCCCGCGATGTCGGCAACCCAGACGTTCTCGCGCTTGATGCCGAGACTCACCAGGAGGTCGAGACAGGCGAGCGCCGCCGCGCCCGCGCCCGAGCAGACGAGCTTCACCTTCGAAAACTCCTTGCCGACCACCCGCAGGCCGTTCAGCACGGCGGCGCCGACTATGATCGCCGTGCCGTGCTGATCGTCGTGAAAGACCGGTATCTTCATCCGCTCGCGGCACTTGCGCTCGACGTAGAAGCATTCGGGCGCCTTGATGTCCTCGAGGTTGATGCCGCCGAAGGTTGGCTCGAGGGCGCAGATGATCTCAACCAGCTTGTCGGGGTCGCGCTCGTCGACTTCGATGTCGAAGCAGTCCAATCCTGCGAACTTCTTGAACAGCACCGCCTTGCCTTCCATCACCGGCTTGCCGGCGAGCGGACCGATCGCGCCCAGTCCCAGGATCGCGGTGCCGTTGGTCACCACGCCGACGAGATTCCCGCGCGCGGTCAGATTGCGCGCCTGCGCCGGATCGCGCACGATCTCGTCGCAGGCGGCAGCGACTCCCGGCGTGTAAGCGAGGGCGAGATCGCGCTGGTTAGTGAGCTGCTTGGTCGGAAGAATCGAGATCTTGCCGGCCGGCGGCGCGCGATGGTATTCGAGCGAGCTCTGGCGGATATCCTCGTCGGACATGGTTACGCTTCGCAATCGATTGGCTGACGCCCCCGAATTATGCCCCGCCCGTCGGGCAAGAGGGAGAGGCTTTAACGAGAGGGTCCCGGGTATAATTGCGAGGCTCATCGATGACATCCTTGCCGGCAACAACCGGCATCCCGCAACGTGATGTTCCTCTTCTGGTCGCTCGCCCTCCTGCTTCTCGCGGGTACGCTGGCGTTCCTTCTGCCGCCGCTCCTGCGCCACCGGCGCCCCGCCGCCGCGCCCGACGACGAAGCTGCGGCCATCGCCGTCTACCGCGATCAGAAACGAGCGCTTGATGCCGAATTCGCGGACGGCGTGATCAGCGCCGCGGAGCGAGACGCTGCGGTCTCCGAGCTGACGCGCCGCCTCGGCGAAGAGGTTGGCCAGCCGAAGCCCACGACGAGTTCGCGCCCCTCACGGCGCGCGTGGACCATCGCACTTGCGCTCTTCGTGCTGATTCCCCTCGTCGCTTTGGGGCTGTACCGGTGGCTGGGGAATCCCGACGCCATGACGCTGGCAACCGCGGGCAACAGTACGACCTCGCAACACTCGATGTCCGACCCGCAGCTCGCCGCGATGGTCGAGTCGCTCGCGCAGAAGATGAAGTCGCGTCCCGACGATGCCGAGGGCTGGACGCTGCTGGGGCGCTCGTATGCAGCCATGGGGCGTTACTCGGACTCGGCCGACGCCTATGCGCACGCTGCCTCGCTTGTCTCCGACGACGCTGCCCTGCTGGCCGATTACGCGGACACGCTGGCGATGGCGCAGGGACGCTCGCTCGCAGGCAAGCCCAGCGAGCTCATCCAGCGTGCGCTCGCGATCGATCCCAAGAACCCGAAGGCGCTCGCGCTTGCCGCGACCGCAGCGCTCGACGCGCGCGACTTCGATGCCGCGCTGGGATACTGGCGGCGACTGCAGGCCCAATTTCCCGACAATTCGGACGACGCGCGCCAGGTCGGCTCGATCATCGCCGAGATCGAGACCGCGCAGCGCGAAGGCAAGGGTGTTGCCGGCGGCAAGCTCGCCACGCGCACCGAACGTCCGGCACCGCCGCAGACGAGCGCTCCCGCACCGAAACCGGTCGCGGGGGCGACGATCGCCGGCCGCGTCGACATCGCTCCGGCGCTCGCCTCGAAGGTTGCGTTGAGCGACACGGTGTTCATCTTCGCGCGCGCGGTAGACGGTCCGCGCGTGCCGCTCGCGGTGCTGCGCGTGCCTGCCGGCGAGCTGCCGAAAAGTTTCACGCTCGACGACAGCATGGGCATGGCGCCCGGCGCCAAGCTCTCCGCGGCGCAATCGGTCGTGATTGAGGCGCGCGTTTCGAAAAGCGGCAACGCGCTGCCGCAATCCGGCGATCTCTCCGGCAAGAGCGCGGCGGTGAAGCCCGGCGCCGCGGGCGTGCAGATCGTCATCGACCAGGTGGTCCCGTAGCGGTCGCCCCCACAGCCCTCGCCGTCGGGCCTTGCGCCCGGTCAAAGACCGGGTGCCGCTGTCGGCTATAATTTCGTGATTTGTTCGTCCGAGGGTTCACTCGATGCTGGTCGCGCAGGACCTCGCCGCACAGCGCGGTGACGCGCTCTTGTTCCAGGGTCTGGACTTTGCCCTGCGCCCGGGCACGGCTCTGTTCGTCACCGGCCCCAACGGCAGCGGCAAGACCACGCTTCTGCGCATCGTCGCGGCGCTCACGCACGCGCTCCGCGGAAAACTGACCTGGGACGGCAGCGAGATCGAGCCTTTCGCTCCCGCGATGCGTAGCGCCGCGCTTTTCATCGGCCACGCCCCCGCGCTCAAGGAAGAACTCTCGGCGGAGGAGAACCTCGCCTCGCTGGTCTCGCTGCACGGCGCGAGCGCGGATTCGGCCGCGCTCGCCGACGCACTCGCGGCGTGGTCGCTCACCCGCCAGCGGAGTCTGCCGGCGCGCGTCCTTTCGCAAGGTCAGCGGCGCCGGATCGGCCTGGCGCGCCTGCGCCTCCTATCACGTCCGCTGTGGGTGCTCGACGAACCGCTGACCGCGCTCGATGCGGCCGGCATCGACACGCTGCGCGGTACGCTCGGCGAGCATCTGGCGCGTGGCGGCATGGCGCTCATCGCCACCCACCACGCCTTCGAGGCCACCGCCGGCACGAGTCATTCCCTGCGCCTGCAATGAACGAAGCGACCCTGCAAGCCCCTCTTGCCGACGACAGCGCGTGGAGCGGCGTCGCATGGGCGCTCGCGCGCGACACGAAGCTCGCCTTGCGCTCGAAGGCGGAACTGGGCGTTCAGCTACTGTTCTACGTGGTCGTGGTGACGCTCTTTCCCCTCGGCGTCGGACCCGAGCCGGGAACGCTGCGCACGCTGGGACCGGGCGTGCTCTGGGTGGCAGCGCTGCTGGCGTCGCTGCTTGCGCTGCCGCGTCTTTTCGCCGCCGACTTCGCCGACGGAACGCTCGAGCAGATCGCGCTCGCTCCATATCCGCTGCCTGCCCTCGTCGCGGGCAAGATTCTCGCGCACTGGCTCGCGACCGGAGCGCCGCTGGTCGTGCTCTCGCCGCTCCTCGCCATGCAATTCGGGCTCGACGGCGAAGAGACGACGATCCTCGCCGTCAGCCTGCTGATGGGCACCCCGACCCTGTCGCTGTTGGGAGCGATCGCCGCCGCGCTGACACTTGGCGTACGCACGGGCGGAGCGCTGCTCGCGCTCCTGGTCCTTCCGCTGTACGTGCCGATCCTGATCTTCGGCGCCGGAGCGGTCGAGGCGACGCGGGCCGGGCTCGCGCCGGGCGGCGAGCTGTCGATTCTCGCCGCCGCGCTGCTCGCTGCACTGGTCGGCGCACCGCTCGCCTGCGCCACTGCGGTGCGCATTGCATTGGACTGAAAAGAAGATGAGCACAGGCTCCATCCCCTGGTTCAAGTACGCCTCGCCGGCATCCTTCTTCCCGCTCGCGGGGAAGCTGGCCCCGTGGTTCGCCGTGCCGGCGGCACTCCTTGCCGCGGCGGGACTCTATCTCGGTCTTGTCGTGGCGCCGACGGACGCGCAGCAGGGGGATGCTTATCGCATCATCTTCCTCCACGTGCCCGCAGCCTGGATGTCGATGTTCATCTACGTGGTCATGGCCTTCTGGTCGGCCATCGCGTTGAGCTTCAAGGCGCGGCTGTCGGGCATGATGGCGCAGGCGCTCGCGCCGACGGGGGCGCTCTTCACATTCATTGCGCTATGGACAGGATCGCTCTGGGGCCGGCCGGCGTGGGGCACGTACTGGGCGTGGGACGCGCGCATGACCTCCGAGCTGATCCTGCTCTTCCTCTATTTCGGCTATCTCGCGCTGCGTGGCGCAATCGCCGATGCACGACGGGCGGATCGCGCCGGCGCGGTGCTCGTGCTGGTCGGCGTCGTCAACATACCGATCATCTATTTCTCCGTGAAGTGGTGGAACACGCTGCATCAGGGCGCGACGGTCAGCCTCACCGCGGCCCCGAAGATGGCCGCGATCATGTTGAGCGCCATGCTCATCATGACAATTGCAGCATGGCTCTACGCGATTGCCATCACCCTGGTGCGCGTGCGGGCCATCATCCTCGAGCGCGAGGGCAAGAGCGGCTGGGCGGGCGAGCTTGCGGGAGCGGTGCAATGAGCCTCACGGAATTCTTCGCCATGGGCGGTTACGGCTTCTATGTCTGGGGTGCGTACCTCGTCACCGCCGCGCTCATCGTCATCGAGATCGCAGCCGTGCGCGCCCGGCTCAGGAACGCGCGCCGCATTGCGGACGCCGGCGCGGAGGAATGATGGCCAAGATGAAACCACGCTACAAACGCCTTGGCTGGATTCTCGGCGGGCTCGCCGTGCTCGGCGTGGCCGCGGCGCTGGTGCTGAACGCATTCCGCTCCAACCTGGTGTTCTTCTACACGCCCACGCAGATCGCCGCGAAGGAAGCGCCGCAGGGGCATCCCTTCCGCGTCGGCGGGCTGGTCGAGGCGGGAAGCCTCGCTCGCGAGCCCAATTCGCTCACGGTGCGCTTTCGCGTCACCGACACGGCACAGACGATTCCGGTGACCTACACCGGCCTGCTGCCCGATCTGTTCAAAGAAGGCAAGGGCGTGGTCGCGCAGGGCACGCTCGGTCCCGACGGCGTGTTCCACGCGAGCGAGGTGCTGGCCAAGCACGACGAGAACTACATGCCGCCGGAGGCCGCGGATGCGGTGAAGAAGGCACACGACGGCATGACGATGAAGAGTCTGGTGACGACGAAAGGCGGATCATGATTCCCGAGCTCGGTCATTTCGCGCTCATCCTCGCGTTGCTGGTCGCCATCGCGCAGGGCACGCTGCCGATAGCGGGCGCGGCGCTGAACAAGCCGCGGCTGATGGCGCTCGCCCGCCCGGCCGCACGCGCACAATTCTTCCTCGTCGCGATCGCCTTCGTCTGTCTCGCGGCTTCCTTCGTGGGCAACGATTTCTCTGTGCAGAACGTCGCCACCAACTCTAATTCCGAGCTGCCGCTGCACTATCGCATCGCGGCAACCTGGGGCTCGCACGAAGGCTCGCTCCTGCTGTGGGTGCTGATGCTCACGGGGTGGACGTTCGCGGTTACGTTCTTCTCGCGCAACCTGCCGGAGGCGCTGCTGGCCCGCGTAATCTCGGTGATGGGGCTCGTGAGCGTGGGCTTCCTGGCATTTTTGCTCTTCACCTCGAATCCGTTCGATCGGCTGATCCCGCCGGCGCCCGAGGGACGCGACCTCAACCCGCTGCTGCAGGATCCGGGCATGGTGATCCATCCGCCCATGCTATACATGGGCTACGTCGGCTTCTCCGTCGCGTTCTCGTTCGCGATAGCCGCGCTCATCGGCGGCCGGCTCGACGCGACCTGGGCGCGCTGGTCGCGGCCGTGGACGACGGTCGCGTGGGCCTTCCTCACCGTCGGCATCGCCCTCGGCAGCGGCTGGGCGTACTACACGCTGGGCTGGGGCGGCTGGTGGTTCTGGGATCCGGTGGAGAACGCATCGTTCATGCCCTGGCTTACCGGAACCGCGCTCATCCATTCGCTCGCGGTCACCGAGAAGCGCGGCGCGTTCAAGAGCTGGACCGTGCTGCTTGCGATCCTCGCCTTCTCGCTGTCGCTGCTCGGAACCTTTCTCGTGCGTTCCGGCGTGCTCACTTCGGTGCACGCATTCGCGACCGACCCGGCGCGCGGCGTATTCATCCTCGCTTTTCTCGCCATCGTCGTCGGCGGCTCGCTCGCGCTCTTCGCCTGGCGCGCGGGCACGGTCGGGTTGGGCGGAGGCTTCGAGGTGATCTCGCGCGAATCCTCGCTCCTCGCCAACAACGTCCTTCTCATCGTCGCCATGGCGAGCGTGCTGCTCGGCACGCTCTATCCGCTGTTTCTCGACGCGCTCAACCTCGGCAAGATTTCCGTGGGCCCGCCATACTTCGACGCCGTCTTCTATCCGCTGCTCGCTCCGGCGATCTTTCTCATGGGCATCGGACCGGTCGCGCGTTGGCGTCGCGCTGCGCTGCCGGAGCTGGCCGTTCGCCTCAAGTGGGCGCTGGCCGTCGCCATGGTTGCGGCGGTCGCGTTGCCCTTTGTGCTCGGGCGATGGACGCCGCTCGTTGCACTCGGGCTCTTCCTCGCTCTGTGGATCGTCGCGACCACCGTGGCGAACCTGCGGCAGCGGCTCGCAGGCTCGCACCATCGCCGCCTGATGGCGAAGCTCGCCGCGAACTCGCCTTCCTATTACGGGATGCTCCTCGCTCATCTCGGCGTGGCGGTCTTCATCGTCGGCGTGACGCTGGTGAAAGGTTATGAAAAGGAGCAGGACGTGCGAATGGCCGTGGGCGAGAGCGTCGCTGCCGGCGGCTACGAGTTCAAGTTTCTCGGCGTGACGCCCGGGCCGGGTCCCAACTATCGCGCGGTGACGGGCACGGTCGAGGTACGCAAGGACGGCCGGCTCGTCGAGACGCTGCGTCCCGAGAAGCGCATCTACAACGCTTCCGGCCAGACCATGACCATCGCGGCCATCGCCACCGAGCTCACCGGCGATCGCTACGTGTCGCTGGGCGAGCCGCTCGCCAACGACGACATTTCCGGCGCGTGGGGCCTGCGAATCTATATCAAACCCTTTGTCGACTGGATCTGGATGGGCGCGTTCCTCATGGCGCTCGGCGGCCTGCTTGCGGTCGCGGACCGCCGCTACCGCCTCGTCACGAGACGCAAGGTGGCGCCGGCCGCAGGCCCGGCGGCGACCGTGGCCGCCGCGGAATAGCCGCGCGATGAAGACGTTTCGCTGGTCGATCCCGCTCGCGGTGTTCATCGTCCTGCTGGCCTTTCTGTGGGTCGGCCTCGGACGCGATCCGCGCGAGGTGCCCTCCCCGCTCATCGGCAAGTCGGCCCCCGCATTCCGGCTCGCGAAGCTCCACGCTCCGGGCGAAACGTTGTCGAACACCGACCTCAAGGGACGGGTGTGGCTCCTCAACGTCTGGGCGTCGTGGTGCGTCTCCTGCCGCGTCGAGCATCCGCTCCTGGTCGAGCTCGCCAAGTCGAACATCGTTCCCGTGTACGGCCTCGACTACAAGGACGACCCCGAGGCGGGCCGCGGCTGGCTCGCAAAAAACGGCGATCCCTACACCGCGTCGATCGTCGACCGCGACGGACGGGTGGGCATCGACTATGGCGTGTACGGCGTACCGGAGAGCTTCCTGATCGACAAGTCCGGCGTGATCCGCTACAAGCAGATCGGACCGATCACATCGGAGGCCCTGCAGGAGAAGATTCTGCCGCTCGTGCGCGAGCTGCAGCGATGACGAAATTCCTCGCGGCAGCGGCGCTCGTGCTCTTTGCCTCGCTCGCGTGCGCCGGCAAGATGGATCCCCCCGCGACCGAGGCCGCGCTCGACGCGCGATTGAAGGGGCTCGAAACGGAGCTTCGCTGTCTCGTCTGCCAGAACCAGACGCTTGCCGATTCCAACGCCGACCTCGCCGACGATCTGCGGCGGGAGGTGCGCGCGCTCGCGGTGGCCGGCAAGAGCGACGACGAGATCAGGAGCTACCTCGTCGCGCGCTACGGCGATTTCGTGCTCTACGATCCTCCGGTGAAGCCGCTGACCTGGCTGCTGTGGTTTGGTCCGTTTGCTCTCCTGATCGGCGGCGCCGCCGTCTGGTGGGTCGTCCTGCAGCGTCGCTCGAAGATGCTGCCGAAGTCGGAGCCCGCCGCCGAAGCGCAGAGCCGGGGCCGGGCGCTGCTCGACGAAGAGGAGGATTGACGCGCTCGCCGGCCGGCGAGTTTCCCGCCGATGTCGCGGTGAGCGCCTCGGCGCTCGTGCCCATTGTCACAGGCTGCGGCCGCACTTCCAGCACAGCTCGAAGTTCGCGGGGTTCTCCTCGCCGCAATCCCGGCAACGGATGCTGCCGGTTCGGACGCGCTCGTTCTGCATTGCCGCCAGCTCCCGCTCCGCGCGCGGCCGGTCGCTGCTGTTCTCGAGCCATACCTGCGGCTGCGCCACGTCCGGCGGCACGTCGCCCACGATGCTCTGCGCGTGCTCGTTGAATACGTGCGCGGCGATGCCCGCGTGCTGCAGCCGATGCAGCAGCAGGTAGGCGTCAAAGCGGTTCAGCGCAATGTAGAAGCGTTCCATCCGTAGCCCCGGCTCAATTCTCCCACCGCGCGACGTCGCCGTCGCGCACGATGCCCACGCAGGGATTGGCGCCGACCGCGTAGGCCAGCTCCGCCGGGCTGCCAATGTTCCAAAGAGCGAGATCGGCGCGCAGGCCCGGCGCCAGCACGCCCCGATCGGCGAGCCCAAGCGCGCGCGCGGCAGCGCGCGTCGTGCCGGCCAGCGCCTCCTCCGGCGTCAGGCGAAACAGCGTGCACGCCATGTTGAGCATCAGGAGAAGCGAAGTCACCGGCGAGGTTCCGGGATTGCAATCGGTCGCGATCGCCATCGGCACCTCGTGCGTGCGCAACGCGTCGATCGGCGGCAGTCTCGTTTCCCTCAGGCAGTAGAACGCGCCGGGAAGCAACACCGCAACCGTTCCGGCGCGCGCCATCGCCTTCACGCCGGCCTCGCTCGCGCATTCAAGATGGTCGGCCGAGAGCGCCGCGAACTCCGCCGCAAGCGCAGCGCCGCCGGAATCGGAAAGCTGGTCCGCGTGCAGCTTGACCCTCAAGCCCTGTGCGCGCGCCGCCTCGAACACGCGGCGCGTCTGTCCCGCCGAAAAGCCGATACGTTCGCAGAAGACGTCGACGGCGTCGGCGAGCTGCGCCTGCGCCGCGGCGGGAACGATCTCGTCGCACACCAACGCGACATACGCGTCCGCGCGCCCTTCGTACTCGGGCGGCAGAGCATGCGCGGCCAGGAGCGTCGTACGCACATCGATGCGACCGGCCTCTCCCAGACGCCGCGCGGCGCGAAGAAGCTTCAACTCGTTTGCCGTGTCGAGGCCGTATCCCGATTTGATCTCGACGGTCGTCACGCCCTCGTCGAGGAGCCGCCTCAGTCGGGGCGGGCTCGCGGCGACGAGCTCGTCTTCCGAAGCGGCGCGGGTGGCACGCACCGTGGCCATGATGCCTCCGCCGGCTCGCGCGATGTCTTCGTAACTCGCGCCGCCGAGCCTCTGCTCGAATTCGTCGGCACGGTTGCCGGCGTAGACCAAGTGCGTATGGCAATCGACGAGCCCCGGCGTGAGCCAGCAGCCGCGCCCGTCAAGCTCCTCGCGCGCCGCGAGATCGGCGGGCATGGCCCGGCGCTCGCCGACCCAGGCGATGCGTCCGGCGCGGATCGCGAGCGCGGCGTCGCGGATCGCGCCGTACGGCGTGCCGGGCTGCATCGTCGCCACCTGCACATTGACCACGAGCCTGTCACAACTCTTCATGCAAGCATGCGCCGCATGGTTCGCCGGTAGCGGTTAAGGATCGCTTCCTCGTCGGCGTGATGGCCCTCGCCGATCACCCAGCGCCCGCCGACCATGACATCGCGCACGGGCCGCTTGCCGGGCCCGAAGATCGCCGCATCGAGGAGACTCCCCGGCGCCTGCTCGACGAGCGCCGGGTCATCCGTGTCGAGGACCACGAGGTCGGCGCGGGATCCGAGCGCGATCGCGCCGACCGGCTGCGCGAGCGCCTGCGCTCCGCCGGCGAGCGCCGCGCGAAAAAGCGCCAGTCCGCTCGACTCGCCGTCCTTGGCGAGGAGATTGCGCCGCTCGTGCGTGAGCCGCTGCGCCGCGTCGATCAGCCGCAGCTCGGCGAACGGATCGACGCCGACATGGCTGTCGCCGCCGATGCCGATCCGGCCGCCGGCGGCGAGATAGTCGACCGCGGGGAAGATGCCGTCACCCAGATCGGCCTCGGTGCTCGGACACAGGCCCGCAACGGCGCCGCTCGCGGCGAGGCGCTTTGTCTCCTCCGCATCCATATGCGTCGCGTGCACGATGCACCAGCGCGCGTCGACCGCGGCATGGTCGAGCAGCCACTGCACCGGCCGCGCGCCGCTCCATTTCACGCAGGCATCGACCTCCCTGCGCTGCTCCGCGGCGTGGATGTGAATCGGCCCGCGGACGAGCCCGTTGTCGGTCAGCCCGATGAGCCATTGCAGCTGATTCGGCGTGACGGCGCGCAGGCTGTGCGGGGCGATCCCCAGCACCGGTCCGCCCTTCCTGTGCAGCGCTGCGAGCAGCTCGACCAGGCGGCGGAAGTCGTCCGGGTCGTGCACGAAGCGCCGCTGCGCCGGTGTCGCGGGAACGCCGCCGAAATCCGATTGCGCGTAAAACACGGGCAGCAGCGTCAGCCCAATGCCGGTGGCCACACTGGCCGCGACGATGCGCGTGGCCATCTCGGCCCGATTGGCGTAGGGCTGACCGTCGGCATCATGATGCAGGTACTGAAACTCGGCCACGGAGGTGTATCCGGCCTTCAGCATCTCGCTGTAGAGCTGCGCCGCAATCGCTTCCTGGTCCTCCGGCTCGACGCGCTCGAGAAAGCGATACATCTCTTCGCGCCAGGTCCAGAAGTTGTCCGCTACCGGTCCCCCGCGCTCCGTCAGGCCGGCGAGCGCGCGCTGGAAGGCGTGCGAATGCAGATTAGGCATGCCCGGAATGAGCGGGCCCTGGACGCGCTCGGCATCCGCGGGCGGGCGCAGGGCAACCTCGAGCGCGTCGATTGTGCCGTCCGGAGCGATCTCGAGCACGACATCCCTAGCCCAGCCGGCACGCAGCAACGCGTCGCGCGCAAAGAGCTTCATGACCTTTCTTCCCCCTCGCTGGATCGCCGCTCTGCTCTTCCCTCTATTCTGCCGCGATCCGGATCGATCGGGTGAGCGTTCACATCGCCGTCCGTGTTGACACCCCCGCCGGACGCGCCCTTACTGTGGGTCATGTCGACTTGCCGGAACACAGCGCCGTTTGCTGTCGCGATGATCGCGACGCTCTTCCTCGCGGGCTGCGTCATCGTGCCGGCGCAGCAATATGCGCTCGTCTCGCAAGCGCAGGGCAATGCCGGCCGGGAAAGCGCGGTGTGCGGCGATCCAGGGAGAGCGTCGGCGGTCGCCGGATCCATGACCGACGCCGCTGTGCCGGCGCTCGATCCATCACAGGTCAGGATTGCCTCGTGGAACCTGCACAAGCAGCAGGATCGCGGCTGGCGGGAGGAGCTTCTCCGCCTGTCGGAGCGCAGCGATCTCCTCCTGCTGCAGGAAGCGGCGCTGACGCCGGAGTTGCGCGCGACGCTCGATGAAGCTCGGTACACGTGGATTCTCGCCAGCGCCTTTGCCTTCGACGGAACCGACTACGGCGTGGTGATCGCGGCGCGGGTTCGTCCCATTTTCTTCTGCACGGGACGCGCGTTCGAACCGCTCACCGGGATTCCCAAGTCTTACCTCGTCGCGCGATTCCGCGTCGAAGGACGCGAGCGCACGCTGGAGGTGGCCACGGTGCATTCGATCAACTTCACGCTCGATCTTGCCGCCTACGATCAGGAGCTCGATGCACTGGGCGGCGTGCTGGCGGCGCATGACGGCCCGATCGCGCTCGCCGGCGACTTCAACACCTGGAGCGAAGCGCGCGAGCACCGGGTCGAGGCGCTTGCGGCTCGACTCGGGCTCGAGGCGGTTACCTTCGCGCCCGACGAGCGTTCGCGCTTTCTCGGTCGGCCCGCGGACTGGGCCTATGCGCGCGGCGCCGACGTGCTCGGTTCGGAGGCGCGCGAAGTCGCAGCATCGGATCACAATCCTCTGTTCGTCAGCTTGCGCGTTCGCTAAGCCGCGGTCGGCGCGCTGTTGCGCGACGCCCACCGCCAGGCATCGGCGCAGATCGCATCGAGATCGCGCCGGGCGCGCCAACCGAGGACGCGCGCCGCCTTCCCCGGGTCCGCAACGGTGATCGCGACGTCCCCTGGACGGCGGGAGACGATGCGGTGCGGCAGCGTCTTTCCGCACGCACGCTCGAACGCGGCGATCACCTCGAGCACCGAACACCCGCGGCCCATGCCGAGATTGAGCGTGGTCACGCCGCGCTCGCGCGAAAGCTGCGCCAGCGCAGCGACATGGCCCTCGGCGAGGTCCATCACGTGGATGTAGTCGCGCACGCCCGTCCCGTCGGTCGTCGGATAGTCGTTGCCGAACACCTCGATCTCCCGGCGCGTGCCTGTCGCGACCTCGGCCAGGATCGGCACGAGATTGTTCGGCGCCGCGGAAGGGGCCTCGCCGATCTCGGCGCTCGGATGCGCACCGGCCGGATTGAAATAGCGCAAGAGGCCGATGCGCCACGCTGGATCCGCCGCCGCGGCGTCCTCGAGGATTTGCTCCACGGCGCGCTTGGTCCGGCCGTAGACGCTTGCGGGCTTGAGCGGCGCATCCTCGGCAAGTCGATGGCTCCCGTGCTCGCCATAGACCGTCGCCGACGAGCTGAATACGAAGGTCCTGACGTTTGCGGGCGTCATCGCCTGCAGCAACGCGATCGCGCCGCCGACGTTCGTATCGTAGTACGCCAGCGGCTGTGCTTCGCCTTCGCCCACGGCTTTGAGCCCCGCACAATGGACGACGGCTGCGACAGCGTTTTCTGCGAAGGTCCGTTCGACAGCCGCGCGGTCGCGCACGTCCGCGGCAACGAGCGGAACCGGCTGCCCGGTCAGACGGCGAAGGCGCGGCAGTACTTCCTGCCTGCTGTTCGCGAAATTGTCGAGCACGATCGGCGCGTAGCCCGCGCGCGCGAGCTCGACGACGAGGTGCGAGCCGATGTAGCCGGCACCGCCGGTGACGAGAACTGCAGAGGGCATCTGGTTATCGATAAAAAAACCGGGCGCGCCGGCCCGGTTCATTCGATGCGGAATGCGCTATGCCGCCGCGCGCTTCTTGCGTTTGGATTTCTGCTTCGCCTTGGCCTCGGTCTTGGTCTTTTCCTTTTTCGTCTGCATCTTCGCCTCGGCCTTGCCTCCCGTCTTCTCCTTCGTCTTGGCGGCCTTTTCCCCCTTGCCCGCCTTCGACGTTTCCTCCCCCCCTGTCTCTGTCGATTGATCGACGCGATCCATCAGCTCGACCAGCGCCATCGGCGCGTTGTCTCCGAGGCGGAAGCCGAACTTGAGGATACGCAGATACCCGCCGGGCCGCTTCGCGTAGCGCGGCCCCAGCTCGTTGAAGAGCTTGTACACGACGTCCTTGTCGCGCAGCCGCGAGAGCGCGAGCCGCCGGTTGGCGAGCGTGGGCTCCTTGCCCAGCGTAATCAGCGGCTCGGCGACGCGGCGCAGCTCCTTCGCCTTCGGCAGCGTCGTGCGGATCACCTCGTGCGTGAGCAGCGAGTTGGTCATGTTGCGCAGCATGGCGAGCCGATGGCTGCTGGTGCGATTGAGCTTCCTTAATCCGTGACGATGACGCATGACACTTCCCTATAAAGAGGCAGCCGGAAGCCGTCGCGAGCGCAGGCTTACGGCCGGTCCAGATTCGGCGGCGGCCAGTTCTCGAGCTTCATCCCGAGCGATAACCCGCGCGAAGCGAGCACTTCCTTGATCTCGTTCAGCGACTTGCGGCCGAGATTCGGCGTTTTCAGCAGCTCGGTCTCGGTGCGCTGGATCAGATCGCCGATGTAGTAGATGTTCTCGGCCTTGAGACAGTTGGCCGAGCGCACCGTGAGCTCCAGGTCGTCGACGGGACGCAGCAGGATCGGATCGACCTGCGGCATGGCGCGCTGCTCGATCGGCGCTTCGGTGCCCTTGAGATCGGCGAACACACCGAGCTGCTCGACCAGGATCGAGGCCGCGTAGCGAATCGCCTGCTCGGGCTCGATGACGCCGTTGGTCTCGATGTCCATGACGAGCTTGTCGAGGTCGGTGCGCTGCTCGACGCGCGCGCTCTCGACCGAATAGCTGACGCGCCGCACCGGCGAGAACGAGGCATCGAGGAGGATGTTGCCGATGCTGCGTCCGCCCTCCGGCTTCACGCGCACGGTGGCTGGCTGGTAGCCGCGCCCCTTCTCGACCTTGATCTCCATCTCGATCTTGCCGCCTGCGGTCAGGTGCGCGATGAGGTGATCGGGATTGATGATCTCGACGTCCTGGTGCGCTTCGATGTCGGCCGCCGTCACCGGGCCCTCGCCGGTCTTGGCGAGCCGCAGGGTGACATGGTCGCGGTTGTGGAGCTTCAGCACCACACCCTTCAGGTTCAGCAGCACATCGACAACATCTTCCTGCACGCCGTCGAGCGCGGAGTACTCGTGCAGGACGCCGGTGATCTTGACTTCGGTCGGCGCGTAGCCTGGCATCGACGAGAGCAGCACGCGGCGCAGCGCGTTGCCCAGCGTGTGCCCGTAGCCGCGCTCGAACGGCTCCATCACAACCTTGGCGTGAAAAGGCGACGTGCTCTGCACGTCGATGATGCGCGGTTTCAAGAAAGCAGTGCTCTGCATGCGGGGTCCTTAGTGCAGCGGCGATTATTTCGAATACAGCTCGACGACGAGGCTCTCGTTGATGTCCTGGCCGAATTCGGAGCGGTCCGGCGCGCCCTTGAACGTGCCCGCCATCTTCTTCACGTCGACCTCGACCCACGACGGGAAACCGATCTTCTCGGCGAGTTGCAGCGCGTCCACGATGCGAAGCTGCGTCTTGGCGCCTTCCTTCACCGCGACCAGGTCGCCCGCCTTGACCCAGGCGGAAGGTACGTTGACCGACTTGCCGTTGACCGTGACCGCGCGATGCGTCACGAGCTGGCGCGCCTCGGCGCGGGTCGAGCCGAAGCCCATGCGGTAGACGACGTTATCGAGCCGCGACTCGAGGAGCCGCAGCAGGTTCTCACCGGTCGACCCCTTGCGGCGCGAGGCTTCGGCGAAATAGCGCTGGAACTGCCGCTCGAGCAGGCCGTAGGTCCGGCGCAGTTTCTGCTTCTCCCGAAGCTGCTTGCCGTAATCCGACATCCGCATCCCCGAGCGCACACCGTGCTGTCCGGGCTTGGAATCGAGCTTGCACTTGGAGTCCAGCGAGCGCCGCGCGCTCTTCAGGAAAAGATCAGTGCCTTCCCGCCGCGCGAGCTTGCATTTCGGTCCGATGTAACGAGCCACGTTGCCTTCCTCTCTAGATGCGACGCCGCTTCGGCGGACGACAGCCGTTGTGCGGCACCGGCGTCACGTCGGCGATGCTGGTGATCTTCAAGCCCAGCGCGTTCAGCGCCCGCACGGCGGACTCGCGTCCCGGGCCCGGCCCCTTGATCCGCACCTCCAGATTCTTGACGCCGCATTCCTGTGCTGCCCGGCCGGCCGCCTCGGCCGCGACCTGCGCCGCGAACGGAGTCGACTTGCGCGAGCCCTTGAACCCGGCGCCGCCCGAGGTCGCCCACGAGAGCGCGTTCCCCTGCCGATCGGTAATGGTGATGATCGTGTTGTTGAACGACGCGTGAATGTGCGCGATCCCTTCGGATACGTTCTTCTTGACCTTCTTGCGCGCGCGCGCCGCCGCCGGAGCGGCCTTCTGGGTGGGTTGCTGTGCCATGTACCGTTGTTCCTATCAGGTCTTCGAAAGCGAGGGCTTGTTGAGCGCGATCTGCTTCGCCTTGCGCGGCCCCTTGCGGGTGCGCGCATTGGTGCGCGTGCGCTGGCCGCGCACCGGCAGGCCCTTGCGGTGGCGTACGCCGCGATAGCAGCCGAGGTCCATCAGCCGCTTGATGCTCATCGTCACTTCGCGGCGGAGGTCGCCTTCGACCGGGTAGCGCGCGACGAACTCGCGCAGCTTGTCCATCTGTGCGTCGGAGAGGTCTTTGATCTTCGCCGAGTAGGCCACCCCCGCGGCGTCGCAGATGACACGTGCGCGCGAGCGGCCGATGCCGTAGATCGCGGTGAGCGCGATCTCGGCGTGCTGGTGGTTCGGGATGTTTACGCCTGCAATGCGAGCCATGATCTATGTCGCCCTCAGCCTTGACGCTGCTTGTGCCGCGGATCCTTGCAGATCACGCGCACTACGCCCTTGCGCCGCACGATCTTGCAGTTGCGGCAGATTTTCTTCACCGATGCCAGAACCTTCACTTCAGCTCTCCCTATTTCGCGCGGAAGATGATCCGCGCCCGCGACAGGTCGTACGGCGTCAGATCGACCGTTACCTTGTCGCCCGGCAGGATCTTGATGTAGTGCATCCGCATTTTTCCAGAGATGTGGCCGAGGACCACGTGACCGTTTTCCAGCTTCACCCGGAACGTCGCGTTGGGCAGCGTTTCCAGGA
>Ga0335083_10002508_pt1 | contig 24147 bp, 20 predicted proteins | sample Lox_Sample_42_FD_206716 | JGI IMG/M metagenome (GOLD analysis project Ga0335083, IMG submission 206716) | Soil microbial communities from Loxahatchee National Wildlife Refuge, Florida, United States - Lox_Sample_4.2 | ecosystem: Environmental > Terrestrial > Soil > Wetlands | place: USA...
CCGACGGCTCGGGTCGCGCCGTGTACTTGTGGACCAAGGACAGCGGCGGCATGTCCGCCTGCTCGGGGGCGTGCGCCGGCGCCTGGCCCCCGGTGATGGCGAGCGGCACGGTGACCGCCTCCGGTACCGCGAAGGCCAGCGACCTGGGCTCGATCACCCGTTCCGACGGCAGCAAGCAGGTGACCTACGACGGGCACCCGCTGTACTACTACGTCGGCGATTCGGGATCGGGGACGGCCAGCGGCCAGGGAAGCACCCAGTTCGGCGCGCAGTGGTGGCTCGTCTCGCCGAGCGGCAGCGACGTCACCGCGTCGGTGACCTCGTTCACCGCGGGCGGCGGCGGGTCCGCGCCGAGCGCGCCGGCCGGCAGCACCTCGCCTGCCACCCCCGCGCCAACCACGAAGAGCGCTGGCGGCGGCTGGTCCTGACCTGCGATCAATGACACTGGGATGACATCGTTCCTCGCCCGGATGATGGGCAGCTGCGCCGGCCAGACCCGGTCCGGGGAGGGCGTGCAGGCACTCCCCGGGCCGGCCAAGCCCATCGGCCAGTGGGCCTTCGCCGGGGTGGCGGTCACGTCGCTCGGCGGACCGCTGGCCCTCGCGGCGCTGTACGCGCCGTCGATCGCCGCCGGCGCGGCCTCCTCGGCGGGGCTCGCGATGGTCGCGGCGGCCGTCGTGTTCGGCTTCCCGCTCGTGCTCTGGTTCGGCTATGCCAAGCGCGTCAGCAGCGCCGGCGGCCTGTACTCGTTCACCGAGGCGGCTGCCGGGCGCCGCGTGGCCCTGGCGCAGGCAGGACTGTGGGCGCTGAGCTACCTGCTGTACCTGGTGTACACAACGGCGCAGATCGTCTACGACACGCTGCCCGCGGTGCTGCCAGGTGAGGTGCGCTACCAGTCGCTGCTCGAGGTCGTCATCCCGGTCGTGCTGGCCGGCGTGATGATCGCGGGCCGGCGCGCCGCGCTGCTCGTCATCGGGCTGATCGCCGCAGGCCAGCTCGCCCTGGCGGCGACGCTCGCCGGGGTGACCGTGGCGAACGTATCGCAGCCACATTCGACGCTGGCGCCAAGCAGCTTCGGCGCGTCCGCCCCGGCCGGCTCGCTAGCCATCGCGAGCGGGCAGACCGCGTTGCTGTACATCTGCGGCAGCCTGCCGGTTTTCATGGGCGGCGAACTCGGCGGCGATCTGCGCAGGGCGTTCCGCATCACGCGGCGCGGCCTGGTCGGCGCCTACGCCGCGACCGTCGTCGTCATCATCGCCGCGGTGCGTGGCCGGGGTCATCCTGGTGGAGTCTACCCGCTGTTCGCCGCCAGTCGCGGCGGCCGCGTGCTGCCCGCTTCTGTGCTGGCGGCGGCGGGGTCCGCGCTTGCCGTCTACGGCTTGTGGACGACGATCGCGACCTCATCAATCGGATCTTCCTGACCCGCCAAGGGGGTAAGTGTCATGTTCAACCGCGAAAGCGCCATCGGGTTCCTGCTCCGCAGGCCGGGCGCGCTGAACTCGCGGACTGCCCGCTGGACCGTCCTCGCGCTGGCCGCGACCGGCGCCGGGTTCCTCGTCTGGTCAGGCGTGATCCACCTGATGCTGTGGTCGGATGGCTACAAGGACATCAGGTGGATCGGGCCGCTGTTCTTGCTCCAGGGCATCGTGTGCATCGTCCTCGCGGTGGCCAACGTGGCGTTCCGCTGGCTCGCGCTGCTCGCCATCGGCGCCGCGACCGGCGTCGCGACGGCGGTCGGGCTACTGCTCAGCGTGAACTTCGGGCTGTTCGGTTTTACCGAGAGCCTGGCCGTTCCCTACGCGGAGCTCTCCCTGGCGGTCGAGTTCACCGCCGCCTTCGTGCTGCTCGTCGCCGCGTGCCTGCTCGCGCTCGCACAGCCGGCCCGGGTAGCCGGCCGACGGTCACCGGTGCCGACACGTACCTGAGGCGCGCGGACAATGGGCACCATGAGCACAGCAGGCGACAGGCTGTCCGATGAGGCGCTGCTCGCCGGCCTCGGCGCGGGCGACGCCGAGCTGGCCGTGGCGTTCGTGCGCCGCTTCCAGCGGATCGTCTTCGGCGTGGCGCTCGCCGTCACCGGCGACTCGGCCACCGCGGAGGACGTCGCTCAGCACGCCTTCGAGCAGGCATGGCGGCACGCGACGGTGTACGACTCACGGCGCGGTTCCGTCAGGACTTGGCTGACGACGATCGCGCACAACCTGGCGATCGATGTCGTCCGTGCCCGTTCGGCGGTGCCGATGGATCCCGATGACCTGCCGGTGCTGCTCGCCGCGATGACCGACAGCCCGGAACGGGTGGCGGTCGCCAACGACAGCGCGGAGGGAGTGCGGCGGGCCCTCACCCGGCTGCCCATGCCCCAGGCGCGTGCCGTGGCCATGGCGGGGATATATGGCATGACGGCACGGCAAGTCGCCGATACTGAGGACATTCCCCTCGGTACCGCGAAGACACGGATAAGAGACGGCATGCAGAAACTGCGGGCCGCCTTCCTCCCGGAGGAGGCGGGAGATGAGTGAGCTGAACGACATGACATGCGCGGAACTGGCCGACGTGGCCGCCGAGCTGGCGCTCGGCGTGCTGACCGGCCGCGAGCGCGCGGTCGCGATCGCGCACCTGGACACGTGCGACGCGTGCCGCGAGCACGTGCGCCAGCTGATGGCCACCGGCGAGCAGCTGCGCGAGCTGCTGCCGCCCGCAGAGCCGTCTGCCGGATTCGAGACCCGGGTGCTTGAGCGTCTCGGGCTGCCGGTGCCGGCGGAGCATAAGACGGCACAGGACGCCGAGGACGACGACGGCCAGCAGGCACGTTCGCCGCGGATCCCGGCAAGAACGGTCACGCCGCGCCAGCGGCGGGCAGGCAGGGATACTGCCCGTCCCGGCGCCGGACAGCCCGGCGCGCCCCAGGCCAGGCCGGAAGGCGCCCGGCCGGACGGAACCAGGCGGCCCGGTCCCGGCCGGATGCGCCGAGTGCTTGCCGCCGCCGGGGTGGCCCTCGCCGTCGTGGTGGCGGGCCTTGGCGGCTGGCGGCTCGGCGTGGCCACCGCGCCGCCGGCGGTAGCGCCGGCGAGCGCCCAGCTGACCTCAGCCAACCTGGTGTCTGCGAACCACCAGCACGTCGGGCAGGTCTTCGTTTATTCGGGTATCCCGGGGTGGATGTACATGTCCGTCGACATGGGCACTGGCAACGGAGCCGTGACCTGCCAGGTGATCGGCGAGGACGGACGGGTCACCACGATCGGCTCGTTCCGGCTCGCTGACGGGTACGGCGCCTGGGGCGCTCCCGTCCCTGCATACCTGGGGGAGCTGAGCGGCGCCCGGCTGGTCGCCGACAACGGGTCCGTGGTCGCCAGCGGCTCCTTCAGCAGCTGACGGCACGGGTGACCAGCCGTCCCCTGGCACCCGCACCGGGACCCAATGCGACGATGGGTGTGGTGACGACTGCGGAAAGTAAACAAGGGGGACTGATGTCGCATCACCTCGACACGCCGCTAGCAGGCCAGAGCGGCCAGTTGTTCATTGATGACCTGTACGTCTTCCCCGCTGGGGGCGGCGCGGGCGGCACGGTGTTCGTCATGGACGTGAACTCCGACGTCAACGGCCAGCATGCCGAGCCAGGGTTCCATCCAGAGGCACGGTACGAGTTCAAGGTGCACTTTGACGGTGCCGACTACGAGAACCTGACCTACCGGGTGTCGTTCGGCGCGGCCGACGCCGACGGACGGCAAGCTCTTGAGCTGCACGTCCTCAGCGGTGAGCAGGCCCGGCAGGATGGCGAGACCGGCGATCTCGTCCTCAGCGGACGGACCGGCGAGGAGGCGGCCGCCGCGGACGGCGTCCGGCTGTGGGCCGGGAAGATCAGCGACTCCTTCTACATCGACCTGTCGCTGCTTGCCATCGTCAACGGCGCGGTCGCGAATGGCACCGCACCCGACCTCGGGGCGTGGGACCCGCGCAATGCGCAGAACAGTTTCGGCGGCACCAGCGTGCGCTCGATCGTGCTCGAGGTCCCGCATTCGCACGTGCTGCTGCGACCGGGCGCGGAGACGGGCGTGTGGTGCGCCACCAAGCTCGCCACCGACGCGGGCGGCTGGCGGCAGATCAACAGGGCGGGCTATCCGATGATGTGGCCGATCTTCTGGCCCGACGACACGCAGTTCACTAACCCGGCCAACACGCGGCATCCATCGCAGGACGCCCTCGCGGAAGCCGGTCATCTGGCCGCCCAGGTGGCCGCCGTGACCAAGGCCGCGGGGACGGTCAGCGACCCGCAGGCTTACGGTCAGGCCGTGGCCGAGGAACTCCTGCCCGACGTGCTGCCTTACGTGGTCGGCACGCCCGCGACGTTCGGCTTCGCCAGAAGGAACGGCCGGACTCTGGCCGACAACGCGCCGGAGGTGATGCTGTCCCTGGTCGCCGGCACGGCAGTGCCATCAGGCCTGACCCCTGCCGAGAACGAGCATCTGCACAGCGCCGGCTTCCCGTACGTGAAGGCCGGGTAACCGGTCTACGGTGCCGCGAAGACGCCGGAGCGCGCCGCGTAGTCGTAGCGGTACACCTCACGGCCGCCGATCCAGGCCTGCACCACCCGGGACATGACATCGAACGGGTCGCCCGACCACAGCACGACGTCGCCGTCCTTGCCGGGAACCAGCGACCCGATCCTGTCGTCCACTCGCATGATCCGCGCCGGGTTGATGGTGACCGCGCGCAACGCGCTCTCCCGGTCCAGGCCCTCCCTGACGGCGAGCGCCGCCTGCACGATCAGCAGGTGGACCGGGACCACGGGATGGTCGGTCGCGATCGAGATGGTGACGCCGGCCGCCGCGAGCAGGCCCGGGTTGGCCATCGTCCTGTTGCGCAGCTCGACCTTGGACCTGGCCGTGATCAGCGGTCCCGTGACCACGGGGACGCCGGCGGCGGCGATCTTGTCGGCGATCAGGTAGGCCTCGGTGCCGTGGTCGATGACCAGGTCGTAGCCGAACTCCGCGGCAAGGCGCAGCGCGGTCGCGATGTCGTCGGCGCGATGGCAGTGCTGGCGCCAGGGGATCTCACGCCGCAGTACGCGGCCGAGCGCCTCGAGTTTCAGGTCGCGTGCCGGTGGAACCCGATCCCGTTCTGCTGAATCTTCTTGGGATTTCTCCAGGTAGTTGAGCGCGTCGACAAACGCGGTGCGGATCGCGGCGGCGGTGCCGAGGCGGCTGGAGGGATTGACCCGGCGCTCGCCGAGCACCCGCTTGGGGTTCTCGCCGAGCGCGGACTTCATCCCGGCGGGGGAACGGAGCACCATGTCGTCGACGGTCCGGCCCCAGGTGTGCACCGCCACCGTCTGGCCGCCGACCGGGTTGCCCGAGCCGGGTGTGATGCCCGCGGTCAGCACGCCGCCGCCGAGCGCGTCGCGGAACCCCTCGTCGGCCGGGTTGATCGCGTCAAGCACCCGGACGTGCGCCTGGATCGGGCCGGTGAGCTCGTTCGTGTCGTGGCCGGCCCATCCCTCGCCCTCCTCGCGGGCGCCCAGGTGGGTGTGCGCGTCGATCAGCCCGGGCAGCACCCAGCGGCCCGCGGCGTCGACCACCATGACCCCCGGCGGCGGCTCGAGGCCGGGGCCGACCGCGGCGATCCTGCCGTCGATGATCAGCACGGTGCCGCCGTCGATCGGCTCGCCCTCGACGGGCACGACGTACCCGCCAGTGATCGCGATGCTCCGGCCGTTCCGGTCGTCAAGCGTCAACGCCACCGCCCCTTCGGTCAGCAGATTCAGGTCGTATCACGGCACACGGGTCATACGGCTGACCGCTCGCCGATGACCGCGCGCGCCTTGGCGGCGCGCACCGCCTCCTTCAGCGCGGCCAGGTCGAAAGCGCCGTAGTACCGGTTGCCGTTGATGAAGAACGTCGGCGTGCCGGACACGGTGGCCAGGTCAGCGGAATCGATGTCCTCGGCGATCCGGTAGGCGCCGTTGTGCTTGCGCAGGTCGGTGATGAACCGTTCGGTGTCGAGCCCCAGGTCGCGCGCGTACCGGACCAGGTCGCCGAAGGTGAGCGCGCCCTGATGGTCCATCAGCGTGTCGTGCATCTCCCAGAACGCGCCCTGCACGGCCGCCGCCTCGGAGGCCTCGGCGGCGAGTTGCGCGTGCGGGTGGACGTCGGTGAGCGGCAGGTGCCTGAAGACGAAGCGCAGCTCGCCGTACTCCCTGATCAGGCCGCGCACGGCCGGCTCGGCCTGGCCGCAGTAGGGGCACTCGAAGTCGCCGTACTCGACCAGCGTCACAAGCGCGTCCTCGCGCGGGCCGCGGATGTGGTCGCGTTCCGGGTCGACGGGGACGGCCAGGTCGGTCACGCTCGCCGCGGTGCCGTACAGCGCCCGCAGCCTGCTCCGCGGCGAGAGCCTGTTGATGCCGCGGAACACCAGCCAGGTGAGCAGCGTGGCGCAGATCGCGGCGGACAGCACGCCGAGCTTCGCCTCGGCAAGGTCGTTGCCGGTGAAGGCGAGCGAGGCGATGAGCAGCGCCACCGTGAACCCGATTCCGGCGACCGTGCCGACGCCGAGCACCGCGCCCCAGCCGACAGGCGGCGTCAGGCGCCGCTTGGTCACCTTGCTCACCAGCCACGCGGTGCCCGCCGTGCCGATCGGCTTGCCCGCGATGTAGCCGATCATGATGCCGAGCGTCGCAGGCGAGGTGTAGGCGTGCGCGAGGAACGACCCGCTGATCCTGATGTCCGCGTTGGCCAGCGCGAACAGCGGGACGATGACGTAGCTGGTCATCCCGTGGTAGCGCTCCTGGAGCCGTTCGTTCGGCGAGATCGCGCCGCGCACCACCTCGCGGGCCTCGGCCGCCAGGCGCGCGGTGGGCTGCTCGCGGAACAGCCGGAACGCGTCGCTCGCCTGTTCAAGATTCTCCCGGGCCGCCGGATACGCGCAGGTCAGCAGGCCGATGACCAGGCCGGAGACGATCGGATCGACACCGGACTCGAAGAAGGCCACCCACGAGCCGACCCCGATGAGCAGGTAGACCGGCGGGTTGCGGATGCCGCGCCTGGACAGCACGCCGTGCGCGGTGAGCAGTGCCGCGCCGATCAGCAGCGGCAGCCAGCGGACGTCGCTGCTGTAGAACACCGCGATGATCGCGAGCCCGAGCAGGTCGTCGACGACCGAGAAGGTCAGCAGGTAGGTGCGCACCCGGTCGGGCAGCCGGCTGCCGCCCGCGAGCGCGAGTGCGCCGAGTGCGAACGCGGTGTCGGTGGAGGCCGCAGCCCCCCAGCCGTGCGCGGTCGGCCGCCCGGCGTTGATCGCCAGGAAGATCACGATCGGTACCACCATGCCACCGAGCCCGGCGATGAACGGGAGTGTCACCCGGCTGCGCACCCGCAGTTCGCCCATGTCCCACTCGCGCCGCGCCTCGAGGCCGACGACAAGGAAGAACAGCGCCATCAGGCCCGAGTTCACGAACTCGTGCAGGTTCATGGTGATCGCGTGCCCGGCGAAGCGGGCCGACAGCTCGGTCGCCCACAGCCGGTCGTAGCTGCCGCCGGCGACGTTGCACCAGATCAGCGCCGCGACCGTGGCGATGACCAGGATGGTGGCCGAGCCGGTCTCTGTGCGCAGGAAGTTCCGCAGCGGCGTCCGCCCGCTCGACGTCCAGGCCGTGCTCGACTGCGCGGGCGCAGTCGACGGCGCATTTGCCGTCGCGGGATCGGCATCGGGGCTGGCCTGCCGGACAGTTCCTGCCCGCTCGTCGCTGGCCTGCTGAGGCTCGGTCATACGTCTATTGTCCCTGAAGACTTGTTTTGCTTTTCGCGCCCAACGGGGTACGAGCGGCTCGCTCAGGCAGCGGACGACGCCGGCCAGGCCGCCACCGCGGCGGGCGCCTGGCAGCGTGCCGCCCTGGCCTGGCACTGGGGCAAGTTCGTCTTCACCGACGACCCGGTGCAGCAGCGCGCCGCGCATGACCGGACTGTCGCCTGCTTCGCCAAGGCCGCGCCGGCGCTCGATCCGCCCGCCGAACTCGTCGCCGTCCGATACGGCAGCCACACGCTCGCCGCCTGCCTGCGCGTGCCGCCCGGCCAGGCGAAGACAGTAGCGGTGATCATGGTTCCTGGCCTCGACTCGGCCAAGGAGGAGCTCCAGGCGACCGCGGAGTTCTTCCTCGCCCGCGGCCTGGCCACCCTCGCCATCGACGGCCCCGGCCAGGGCGAGGCCGAGTACGAGCTGCCGATCGAGCCCCGCGAAAGCTGATCTACCCAGACGGCAGCCACGGGGTCACCAACCCCGCGTACGAGTCGCGCTCCCTGATGGCCGACTGGCTCGCCGCCAGGCTGGTCACCTAAATTCAACAGCAGGATCATCCCGAACGGTTGCGTGGTTCCAGCACACCGCGCACCGCACAACGTCGCAGGCGCGGCCCGCCAACGGTAGAGCCGCGCGCAGGGAGGCCACGCGATGCCCACGCACCAGGTCACCAACCAGCCGCCGCCGCTCGCCGGCTACGACGCGTCCGCCGACCCCGCGCTGCACGACGCCCTCCGCGCGTTCCACCCGGACAGGCACCGGGGTCCAGGCGCCGCGAGCCCCGACGCCCCCGACGCCCCGGAAACGGCGCTGGCCCAGCTGCGCGGCATCGGCCGCCTCGGCGGCAGCGAGCGGGCGCAGGAGCAGGGCAGGCTGGCCAACGAGAACCCGCCGAAGCTGCGCACCCATGACCGCTACGGCCATCGGATCGACGAGGTGGAGTTCCACCCCGCCTGGCATGAGCTGATGACGACGGCCATTGAGCACGGGCTGCACGCGACCCCGTGGCGGGACCCGCGTCCGGGCGCCCACCTGGACCGCGCCGCCCGGTTCTACCTGTGGGGCCAGGCCGAGGCGGGCCACCTGTGCCCCGTCTCGATGACCTACGCGGTCGTCCCGGCCCTGCGGCACGCCCCCGAGCTCGCCGCACAGTACGAGCCGCTGCTCGCGGCCACGGTGTACGACAAGGGGCACCGCCCGGCGGCCGCCAAGCAGGGCCTGACCGCGGGCATGTCGATGACGGAGAAGCAGGGCGGCTCCGACGTCCGGGCCAACACGACCGCGGCCGTCGCCGCCGCGGACGGCAGCTACCGCATCACCGGCCACAAGTGGTTCACCTCGGCCCCGATGGGCGACCTGTTCCTGGTCCTCGCCCGCACACCAGGGGCAGACCTGTCCTGCTTCCTGCTGCCGCGCGTGCTGCCCGACGGCAGCCGCAACGGCATGCGGCTGCAACGGCTCAAGGACAAGCTCGGCAACCGCTCGAACGCCTCCGCCGAGGTGGAGTACGAGGATGCGGCCGCCTGGCTGGTCGGCGAGGAGGGACGCGGGGTCCGCACGATCCTGGACATGGTCAACGCCACCAGGCTCGACTGCGTGCTCGCCGCCGCGACAGGGATGCGCCTCGGTGTGCTGCACGCCGCGCACCACGCGCGCTACCGGAGCGCGTTCGGCAGGCCGCTGCGCGACCAGCCGCTGATGGCCAACGTCCTTGCCGACCTGGCGGTCGAATCCGAGGCCGCCACCGTGGTGGCGATGCGGCTGGCCGCCGCGGCGGACCTGGCGGCCGGCGGCGACGAGCGGGAACGGGCATTCCGCAGGCTCGCCCTTGCCGCGGTGAAGTACCACGTGTGCAAGCTGGCGCCCGCGCACGCCGCCGAGGCCCTCGAATGCCTGGGCGGCAACGGGTACGTGGAGGAGTCGGGGATGCCCCGGCTGTACCGGGAGGCACCGCTCGGATCGATCTGGGAGGGCTCGGGCAACGTGGCCGCGCTTGACACGCTGCGCGCGCTGACCCGCCAGCCGGAGGCCGCGGAGGCCTTCTTCGCCGAGCTCGACCTGGCCCGCGGCGCCGACAGCAGGCTCGACGACGCGATCGACCGGCTGCGCAAGGACGCCGCCGAACCGTCGGAGCACGATGGCCGGCGCCTGACCGAGTCGCTGGCCGTCACCCTGCAGGCGTCCCTGCTGATCAGGCACGGCCATCCCGCGGTCGCGGACGCCTTCGCGGCCACCAGGCTGGCCGGCGCGGGCGGCCGCGCCTACGGCACCCTGCCGCGCGGCGTCCGCGTCGTGGACATCGCCTCGCGGGCAGTGCCCGGCGCCTGACCGGCGCGGGCCAGCCGGGGCCGGCCCGCTCAGTGCAGGCCGGCCAGCACTATCTTGGCGATCGCCTCGTCGCGGCTGTGGTCACCGTTGAGTTCGGCATGGGTCAGGCCCTGGACCTGGACGCAGGTCGAACCGGTGCGGACGAGCAGGCCGATCGCGTAGCCGATGGCGGCGTCGCCGAGCCCGGAAATGGCGGTGGTGGGCCCGACGGTGGCCTTCAGCTGGTCAAAGCAGCCCGCGATGGCGATCACGTCGATGCTGAGCGGCTGGATGTCGACAGGGTCGGCCCCGCCCTTGTTCGGGTACTGGCACTGCTCCCAGCCGGCCGTCACCTGCTTGGGCGTGCCCGCGCCGTAGCTGACCTTGTTGATGGCCGATGCCTGCGCGGGACTCACCAGCGCGCACACGTTGATGCCGGCGACGGCGCCCGCCCCGCTCGCCGCCGCCGCGCTGGCGGTGCTCGCGGCGGATGCGGTGGCGGCGGACGAAGACGGCGCGGCGGATCCCGCGGCAGGTGACGACGCGGCGCCGGCCGCGGGGGACGACTGCGGGCCGCAGGCGGAGACGCCAGTGGAGACGCTAGCGGCCGTGACAAGCGCGGTGATCAGGAGCCGGACACGGCCGACGGTGACGATGCTCATGACACCATCCGAGCAAGGGCGCGTAACGGCCGCGTAATGCCGTTCCGAGCCGGGAATGCCGGGCGCCGAAGCGCCACGGCATTCCCGGGCCCCCGCCGCCCGACGCCCCGATGTGGAGGGAGGGTTTCGGAGGGTCAGGCCAGGCCCAGTGCCTCCGCCGCCGCCTGCGCGCAGGCCCGCGAGGCGCCGTAAGTGGCGAGGTAGGAGATCTCGGCTGACGGCACCCAGGCCGGCACCCCCATCTCGACCAGGATCATGTCGGGGCGGGCCTTGGTCAGCTCGGCGACCAGCGCGAGCACGCCGCGGGCGTCCCGCACCGCGAGCACGAGTGACCGGCCCTCGGCATCCGCGAGTATGCCCGCCGCGGCCGTACCGTCGCCGTCGGCCACCTCCACGCGATGGACGTCCGCCCACGGCTCGAAGCCCCACGGGAACCGGCCGGCGGCGATGTTCTCCTCCGGCTCGACCTCGACCACGAGCGGGTCGGCGAGCGGGCCGGGTACCGGCCCCGAGCTGCGCAGCGCGCGGCGCGCGGCGACAAGGCCGATGCCGTCGCCCGCGCCGACCGCGCCGTCGACCGCTATGCCCGAGGCCGCGCGGTCCGCGGCGAGCCGTGCCCGCAGCCCGGCGACCCGGGCGGCCGCCTCCTCGAGCCGCTGCGCGGGGAGCCTGCCCGACGTCACCGCGTCGGCGAGCGCGGACCGCACCGCGTGGTACATCGCCTCGTCGGTGTCCCGCCCGAGGCAGAGCAGGTCGGTGCCCGCGATCACGGAGAGCACCGCCGCCTCGGGGATGCCGAAGGCGGCGCTGGCCGCCTTCATCTCCAGGGCGTCGCAGATGACCACGCCGTCGAAGCCGAGCTCGCCGCGGAGCAGGCCGGTGATGGCGGCAGGCGACAGCGTGGCGGGCAGTTCCCCGGTCAGCTCGGGCACCCGCAGGTGTCCCGGCATCATGGCGAGGGACGCGGCGCCGACGGCCGCGACGAACGGCGGCAGGTCGCGGACGCGCAGGTCATGCATCGTCCCGGCCACGGTGGCGAGTTCCCTGTGGCTGTCTCCCGCGGTGCTGCCGTGCCCGGGGAAGTGCTTGGCGCAGGCGGCGACCCCGGCTGACTGCAGGCCGGCCACCGCGGCCGCGACGTGCCGCGCGACGAGCGCGGGGTCGGACCCGAAGGACCGGGTGCCGACCACCAGGCTCCCGTCGGGAGCGAGCACGTCGGCGCACGGCGCGAGGTCGGTGTTGATGCCGAGCCGTGCCAGGTCGGTGCCGATCGCCGCGTACACGGCCCTGGTGAGCGCCACGTCGTCCACCGCGCCGAGCGCGGCGTTGCCCGGGTAGGGCGAACCTGAGGTGTACGTCACCCTGGTGACGTCGCCGCCCTCTTCGTCGATGGCGATGACCGGCTCGGCCCCCGCGACACCGTCTTTGGCCGCGTCACGCAGTGTCGCGGTCAGGGCGGCGGTGTCACCAGTCATGTTCGAGCCGAAGAACGTGACTCCCGCGAGCCCGCGCCCCAGCGCGCGCAGCAGCCACGGCGGGGGAGCGGTGCCGAAGAACGGCGGGATGAGGATGGCGTCGGCAAGGGCGGCGAGCGCCGGGTCGATGTCTGGCTCCAGTGGCTCCAGGGACTGGCGAGCCGTCATCCCTTCACCGCGCCCGCGACCAGGCCGCTCGCCAGCCGGCGCTGGGTGAGCAGGAAGAACGCGAGGACAGGGATGGTGAAGAGGGTGGAGGATGCCATGATCGCGCCCCAGTCGGTGGAATTCTGGCCGTAGAAGTACTGCACGTACAACGGCAGGGTGAACTTAGCGGTGTCGGTGCCGAGGAAGGTCAGCGCGAACACGAATTCGTTGTAGGCGAAGATGAACGCGAACACGCTGGTGGAGACGAGCCCGGGGGACACCAACGGCAGCAGGATGCGCCAGAAGCGGGTCCAGGCCCCGGCCCCGTCGATCGCCGCCGCTTCCTCAAGCTCCCGCGGCACGGTCGCCGCGAAGTTGCGCAGCATCCAGATCGTGACCGGCAGCGCGAACGCGGTGTAGACGGCGATCAGCCCGACGAGGCTATCGAGCAGGTTGAACTTGCGGAAGTCGATGAACAGCGAGACGACGAGCGCCTGCTGCGGCAGCAACTGCACGATCAGCAGCATGATCAGGTAGGTGGTGCGGAACCTGAACTTGAACCGCCCGAGCGCGATCGCGGCGAGCAGCCCGACGAGCGACGACACCGCGACCGACACGATCGTGACGAAGAGGCTGTTCTTGAGGAAGTTCCAGTACGACATCCCGATGACCGAACCGCTGAAGACGTTGCGGAAGTTCGCCAGCGTCGGGTGCAAGGGGATCGGGTGCGGCGTCAGCGAGTACATCTCGGTGGCCGGCTTGAACGCCGTGGAGATCATCCACAGCACGGGAAACAGTGCGAACAGGGCGACGAGCACCCCGGCCAGGTTCAGTGCGGACTTGCGCGACGCGCGGCGCAGCCATCGGCCACCGTCACCGGACACGGCACGACTGGACACGGCACGGCTAGACACAGCAGTACCAGACACGGCACTGCCGGACACGGGGACGGACGTCATGCGAGTGACCCTTGCTTGATGGCGGCACGGACGTACCCGACCGTGACGATGAGCAGGATGATCGTGAGGACGAACGCGGCCGCGGAGGCGAGGCCGTAGTGCGGCGGCTGGGTGAACGCCTGCGAGTACTCATAGAGCCCGAGGTTGTACTCGTCCCGGTTCCCGAGGTCACCGGTGACGATGTACGCCTGGGTGAACATGCCGAAGTCCCAGATCGTCGACAGCAGCGCCAGCACCAGGAACACCGGGCGCAAGATCGGGAACGTCACCTTCCAGAAGGTCCGCCACGGGCCCGCGCCGTCCACCCGCGCCGCCTCGAGCAGCTCCGACGGCAGCGTGCGCAGCCCGGCGAGCACGGTGACCGCGATGAACGGGAAGCCGGTCCAGACCAGCATCACGGTCAGCACGGTGTAGGCGGGCAGCGTCGCGTTCGTCCAGGAGAACCCGGCCCAGTGCGCCCCGCCGCCCAGCCAGGACGGCAGCCTAGCCAGCGCCCAGTCGACGACGCCGCCGTCCGGGTCGACGAGCCAGACGAAGATCACGCTCGCGGACACCGCGGGCGTCGCCCAGGCGAGCAGCGCCGACACGGACACGAACGTGCGCATCTTCGGCCCGAGCCGCACGAGCAGCAGCCCGACAAGCGTCCCGACGATCAGCGTGAGCGGCACCACGACCAGCGCGAAGTACACGCTGGTCTTCAGCGACTGCCAGAACTCCGGGTCGTGCAGGATCTGGCTGTAGTTGGAGAACCCGATCCACTGGGCGGGCTGAACGCCGCTGATCTGCATCAGCCCGTAGTTCTGGAACGAGAACAGCCCGACCTGGACGGCGGGCCACAAGATCAGCGCGCCGATGACCGCGGTCGCGGGGAGGAGCAGCAGGTAGGGGCCGACCCCGCGCTTCCTGATCCAGATACCGGCCCGCTGCTTGATGGACAAGTGAGAAGCGGGAGATACCGAACGGCCGGTTGTGTTACGCGAGCCGTCAGGCTCCTGCCCTTGGGGGGTGGAGCCGGCCGGGGAGGGGCTCCCCGGCCGGCTCTGCGAAGAGGTCACCATGGGAAGGTACGGCTAGCTTCAGCTGCCGGTGTTGAGCACGTTCGCCAGCTGGGTGTTGGCGGCGGCCACCGTGGAGTCGAACGGCGCCCCCTGCATCAGCGACTTCAGCATGGTCGGGATGATGTTGAGCTTGCCGTTGTCCGCGGTGGGCCAGTTCTTGGCGTTGAGCGGAGCGGTCTGGCCGTTGAGTGCGGCCTTGGCGAAGCCCGCGTTGAACGCGCCGCCGGTGTTCTCGCTCGCCGCGATCTGCGCGGAGTAGGGCGAGAAGAAGCCGGAGAGCGCGGCGAAGCTGGTGGAGTTGGCCGGGTTGTCCATGACCGAGATCAGGTCCCAGGCCGCCTGCTGGTTCGGGCTGGTCTTGAAGACCGCGAGGTCGGAGCCGCCGGCGAAGACCGGAGCCGGGTTCGGCCCGTTCTCGCTCGGGATCGGGAAGGACGCGATGTTGGCCGTGTCCACCGAGTTCTTCGGCAGCGTGGCCTTCGCCCACGATCCGTCGATGTACATGTCGAGCTTGCCGAGGCCGAAGTCCTCGTTCGGGCCGCCGGAGGTCGCACCGGCGACACCGAGCTCGGTCTCGCCGATGTACTTGGAGGCGGAGACCTTGGCGGTGGTGTACAGGCCGACGTAGTACTTGATCGCGGCCTCGGTCTTCGGGTCGGTCAGGTTACCGGTCCACTTGCCGCTGGAGTCCTGGGTGGCGATCTGGCCGCCCGCGCCCCAGATGAAGCTGGCGAACGCGTTGGTGTCGTTGGTGATCGCGTCGAAGCCCGTCGTGCCGGGGTAGGCGTTCTGCAGCTTCACCGCGTCGGCCTGCAGCTCCGCCCAGGTCGTGGGCGTGGAGGTGATGCCGGCCTTCTTGAACTGGTCGGTGCGGTACCACACGGCGCGCACGCCGCCGAACCACGGCACGGCGTAGGTGGTCCCGTCCTGGGTGTCGTTGGCGAGCATGCCCTTCACCAGGCCGCTGGTGCCGGACCAGCTGCTCAGCTGGCTGTTGAGCGGGGCGAGGATGCCGCTCGCGGCCTCGGTGGGCGTGTCGGTGTTGCCGAGCTCGGTGATGTCGGGGATGTTCTTGCCGGACGACAGCGCGTTGTTCCAGTCCGTGGTGCGGTCGCCCCACGGCACCCACACGACCTTGACCTGGGTGTTGGCGTACTGCGGGAACTGCGTGTGGAACTGGGTGACGACGTTGTTCATCCAGGTGACCTGGGAGGGAACGGAGCCGCCCATCCGCCAGACGGTCAGCGTCGCCGGACCGGACGCGGCCGCGCTCGGGGAGGTGGCGGCGCTTGACGAGCTGGAGCCGGCCGGGGTGCTGCTGCCCGTTGCGGCAGGAGTCGAGCTGGTGCTGGAGCTGCAGCCAGCGATTGCCAGCGCCGCAGCGGCGGCGCCCGCGACCGCGCCGAGCGCGGCCGATCTCTTCCTGAGTCCCACTGCTGGCACTCCTTCTGCGAGGGTGATCTTTGCGGTCACACTTGATTGAACGACCGATGGCTAGAAAACTAACTGGAAACTTTCCTATAAGATAGGCCTGTTGCCAGATCTTAACAATGGCCAGCGAAGCTGGGGTTGGCCGTAATCTGCGTATCGCGTGATGCGTCGAAGGGACCACGATGCAGTTTTTTTCCGGGGGGACGACCCCCTGCGCTCGCCGCCTGTCGGGACCGTCGTGATGACCGCCGCTGCCAGCGAGGGCCTGCCGGCCGGCGAGAGCCTGCCATCCGGGAAGGGAGGCGGTGCGGAGCCGCGCCGGACGAAGCCGGGAACGCCGAGCCTGCTGCGGGAGCTGAACGACAGAGCCGCCCTTGAGCTGCTGCTCGCCGAGGGTCCGCTGACCCGCGCCCAGCTGTCGGAGCGCACCGGGGTCTCCAAGGTCACGGTCTCCCAGATGCTCGCCAGGCTGGAAGACCGAGGCCTGGTCATGGTCGCGGGGGAGCAGGCGGGTGGTCGCGGCCCGAATGCCGCTTTGTACTCCGTTGTCCCCTCGAGTGCTTTCGTTGCTGGACTATATGTGGAATCTGACCTGGTCAGTGCCGCTGTGGCGGATGTGACCGGGAACCGGGTGGCGGACATCAGCGTGGATCCCAACGGCGCCGACGACCCGGTCGGGATGGTCCGCCAGGCCATCGAGCAGGCCTGCGAGCGGGCGGGGATCGACTTCTCCGCGCTTTCCGCGGTGGTGATCGGCAGCCCCGGCGTCCTCGACCCGCGAACAGGCGCGCCGCGCCTCGCGGTGAACCTGCCCACCTGGCATGAGGGCGTGCTCGACGCGCTGCGCGAGGTGCTGCACACCCCGGTGCTCATCGAGAACGACGTGAACCTGGCGGCGATGGCCGAGCGCGCGGACGGGGCGGCGGCCGGCCTCGACGACTTCGCGTTCGTATGGCTTGGCGGCGGCCTCGGCCTGGCCACGGTGATCAACGGCCAGGTGCGCAGGGGCGTCGGCGGCGCCGCGGGTGAGATCGGCTGGATGCCTGTGCACGGCGCGCCGCTCCCCGCGGGGAACGAGCATCCGAGCAAGGCCGGCCTCCAGGCGCTGGCCGGCGGGCTCGCGGTGCAGGCGCTCGCCGCCGAGCACGGCTTCGCCGCCGCGACGCCCGGCGACGCGATCGCCGCAGCGCTCGCGGACCTGGACCGGGCGCCGCAGGGCCAGGGCGCGGCCTTTATCGATGAGCTCGCACACCGGGTCTCGATCGGCGTCGCGGCCGTCTGCGTCGTCCTCGACCCTGGCCTCGTGGTACTCGGCGGGACGATCGGCAAGGCGGGCGGCGCCGAACTCGCCGCCAGGGTCGCCGCCGAGGTGCCGCGGCTCTGCCTGGCCCGTCCCCGGGTGGTGCCCACGTCGGTGCCGAGCGAGCCGGTGCTCCTCGGCGCGATGCAGGCGGCGCTGGCCCAGGCCAGGGCGGGCCTGTTCACCTCGCTCGGCAGCACCTCCGAGTGACCGGGCAGCTTACGGTCGCCGCGGACCGGGTGGTCACCGCCGACGGGGTGCTCGCACCTGGCTGGCTGACCATCTCCGGCGGCCGGATCGTGGCGCTCGGGGAGGGTGAACCCGGCGAGCCCGCCGACTTCCGCGGCCACTGGGCGCTGCCCGGGTTCATCGACATGCACGTGCACGGGGGCGGCGGCGCGTCGTTCACCGAGAGCGGCGCGGACGAGGCGCGCCGCGCCGCTGCGTTCCACCGGGCGCACGGCAGCACCAGGATCATCGCCAGCCTGGTCACCGCGCCGGTCGACGCGCTCGAGCGCCGCCTGCGGATGCTCGCGGGGCTCGCGGGCGAGGGCGTGATCGACGGCATCCACCTGGAAGGCCCGTTCCTGGCCGCGTCACGCTGCGGCGCCCAGGATCCCCGCTACCTGATCGCGCCCGACGTGGCCGCCTTCGCCCGGCTCCACGCGGCGGCCGGCGGCTGGCTGCGCATGATCACGATCGCACCCGAGCTGCCTGGCGCGGCCCAGGTCATCCGCGCGGCGGTCGCCGCGGGCGTGATCGCCGCCGCGGGCCACACCGACGCCTCGGCGGAGGTGACCGCCGCGGCGGTGGACGCGGGTGTCAGCCACGCCACCCACCTCTTCAACGGCATGCGCCCGCTCGGCCACCGCGATCCTGGCCCGGTCGGCGCCCTCCTCGACAGGCAGGTCACCTGCGAGATCGTCGCCGACGGTAGCCACCTGGACGACACCGTCATCCGGCTCACCGCCCGCGCGGCCGGCCGCGACAACCTGGTGCTGATCACCGACGCGATGGCCGCGGCCGGCATGCCCGACGGCGCCTACCGCCTCGGCAGCCTCGACGTGACGGTCACCGACGGCGTCGCCCGCCTGGCTCCAGCCGAGCCAGGCGGCGCACCCGGGTCCATCGCCGGCTCGACCGCCACGATGGAGGCGGTGGTCCGCCACGCCATCACCGCCGCGGGCCTTGACGTCGCCGGCGTCGCCGCGGCCGCGGCTACCACCCCTGCCCGCCGCCTCGGCCTGGCCGCGGAGACCGGCGCACTCCGCCCCGGCCTCGCCGCCGACCTCGTCCTTCTCGACGACACCTTCCGCCTCACCGCCGTCATCGCCCGCGGCACCGAGGTCCCCGTCCCCTAGCGGTCTCCCCGAAATCGTGTGGCCCTGTGGCACGCAGGGCCACATCATTCTGGCCCTGTGGCAGACAAGGCCAGCTCTAGTGGTCGTGTGGCACACAGGGCCAGTTCCGCTCTGGCCCTGGCCGCTTAGGGCAGTTCCAGTCACGACGCCGGGACGACGTCCGGCGGCCTGCCGCCAGGTCAGGCCGCCGGACAAGCCGGGCATATCGCGCAAAAGGGTGAGGACCCGCCGCTCGAGGGAATCGGCAGGCCCTCACGTCTCGGCCGGCAGGGGGTCAGGCCGCCGGGCCGGTCCCCAGGGTCAGGGTCGCGGTGTGCGACTGGCCCGAGGTGTCTGTCCAGGTGATGCTCACCTTGTCACCCGGGTGGTGACCGACGAGGATCTCCGTGATGTCGGTGCCGCTGGTCACCGTCTTGCCGTCGAGCGCCGTCACCACGTCGCCCGCGCCGAGGCCCGCCTCCGCCGCGGCCGTGCCCGACTTGGTGCCCGCGAGGGTCACGCCCTGGCTGTAGCCCGACTGGGTGCTGGCGATCTCCAGGCCGAGGAACGCCGTCGCGCCGATGTGCACCGTCGAGGACGCCTGACCCGCCTCGATCTCCTTGGCGATGCTCAGCGCGGTGTTGATCGGGATCGCGTAGCCCTGCGTCGTCGACCCGGTGCCGGAAGAACCGGAAGACCCGGAGCCGCCGAATCCGCCGCCGCCGCCAAAGCCTCCGGCGCCGAACTGGTAACCGGACGAGGCCGCCGTGTCGATGCCGATCACCTGGCCGTGGTCGTTCACCAGCGGGCCGCCCGAGTCGCCGGCCTGGATGTCGGCGTTGGTCTCGAGCAGGCCGGTGAGCTGCTCCGACGAGCCGGACGACTCGTCGGACGCGGTGATCGACTGGTTGAGCGCGGTGATCGCGCCCGCCGCGACGGCTGGGGTGCCGCCCGTACCGCCCGCGTTGCCGAGCGCCACCACGCTGTCGCCCACACTGACCGTGGAGGAGTCCCCGGTCGACGCGGTGGTCAGCCCGGAAGCGCCGGACAACTGGAGCACCGCGATGTCGTGCGACTCGTCGTAGCCGACCACCGTCGCCTTGTAGGTCTTGCCGTTGCCAATGTCGGTGACGCTGATCGACGTCGCGCCGTTGATCACGTGGTTGTTGGTGAGGATCTCGCCGTTGGAGGTCAGCACGATCCCGGTGCCCTTGGCCGTGGCTTCCTGGTAACCGAGCGTGGACGTCACGTCCACGATGGCGGGGTCGACCCGGCTGGCGATCTGCGACGTGGTCAGCACTTCCTTCGAGGTCGATGTCGCTGACGACCCGCTTGAGGACCCGTTGGACAGCCCGATGGCCGCCCCTGCCCCGACCCCGGCGGCCACGATGGCCGTCGCCGTCAGCCCGAGCGCCGTTCTGCCGTAATGCCGGCGCGGCGGCTCTGGCGCCGGGTAGGGCCCGTACTGTCCGTAGGGGTACTGTGCGAATGGCTCACTCATTTGGTCCTGCCACCCCGAATCCGTTCGCGGCTCTGCTCTGCGTTCCTGGCTACACATGAAGAATCGCCGCCGAACCTGGGGGGACCCCGAAGGGACCATCAGCCGGACCTACCGGTTGTCTGAAGATTCCCTCAGGATCCTGGAGTTCCGCTCATTTTGCCACCTATCCGCCGGCCCGGCGTGGCTTCCGGCTACCCGGCGCCAGGCCGGCCATGCGCTGCAAAAATCGGACATTGAGTGGAAAAAGCCCAGAAAACGCGATCCCTCCACCGCGCAAGGAGCGCACGGCGGAGGGATCGGCCGCATCCGTTCGGGCTGAAGACCTGAAGATCTGAAGATTGAAGCCAGCCCGGACGGCGGAGGGTTAGTTCCTGACTGCGGCAGGCTTCTCCGCGTCGTCGCGCATGTGCTGGTCGATCTCCTTGCCGCCGCGGGACGCGATGAACACGATCGCACCGACGAGGAACACGATGACCATGACGAGCAGCGTGATCCAGTCCAGGTTGAACATGCCGCGCGGCGAGGCAAGCCCAGTCGGCGCGACCATGTTGATGAACATCAGCAGCAGGTAGACCCCGCCCACGATGGTCACCGGCCAGGCCCACCTGCCGAGCTGGAACTTGCCCTCCGGTACCCAGCCGCGGGCGCGGGCGATGCCGACGCCGAGCACCGTCAGGAAGAACGACAGGTAGATGCCGCTGGTGCCGAACGAGACCAGCGAGACGAGCGCGCTGGTGTTCGCCGGGTAGGTGAACCACAGGATCTTCATGTCGTGCGTCGGCGTCGCGAACACGAACAGGACGAACAGCACCGTCACCACCGCGCCGGACAGCAGCGCGTTGACCGGGGTCTTGAACTTCGGGTGCACCGACGCGATCCACTTGGCCCGGGGCAGCGCGCCGTCGCGGGCGTAGGAGAACATGAGCCGCGAGCCGGCGCCCTGGATCGAGGTGCCGCAGGAGAAGAAGGCGAAGACGAGCAGCAGCAGCGCGAAGTCCTGCAGCCAGCTGGGCAGCTGGGCGAGGATGTAGGGCACGCCGCCGCTGAACGAGGCCGCCGTCGCGAAGCCGTCCTTGGTGTTGGGGATGGACAGCAGCAGCGCCGCGATGATGATGAAGGAGGCGACGCCGCCCCAGATCAGCGCGTGCCGCATGGCGCGCGGCACCTGGCGGCCCGCGTCCTTGGTCTCCTCGGAGATGTCGCCGGCCGACTCGAAGCCGTAGAAGATGTACACCGGGGCGAGCACCGCGATGATGAGCGCGCCGAAGTACGAGCCGCCGAAGTCGAGCCCGAGCGGGTTGGTCTTGACGTGCTCCACGTTCTGCGTGCTGAACAGGTAGCCGAGGCCGTGGTGGAAACCGTGGATGGCGAGCACGATGGCCAGGCCGAGGGTGCCGAGGATCTCGACGTAGACGCCGAACTGGGCGACCCGGCCCATGACCTTGGTGCCGGTGACGTTCAGCAGCGTCTGGATGGCCAGCAGGATGAGCGTGATCAGCAGGATCGTGAGGTGGCTCGTCGGGTTGAAGCTCGTGCCGAACCAGTTGTTCAGCAGCGCGCACGCGTAGGCGACCACGCCGGTGTCCACCGACGCCACCGTGACGAGCAGCGCGATCCCGTAGAACCAGCCGACGAACCAGCCGTAGCGCCGCCCGACGTTGTACTTGCTGTACTGGTACAGCGCGCCGGCGATCGGGTAGTGGCTGGCCAGCTCGCCGAAGACAAGCGCGACGAGCAGCATGCCGGCGACGGGGAGCCAGGTCGTCCACACGTAGGCGGGGCCACCGCTGCCGACGCCGAGGACGAACAGGGAGTAGACGCCCACGATCGGCGACAGGTAGGTGAACGCGACGGAGAAGTTCGAGAACAGGCCGAGAACCCGGTTGAGCTGCGGGCTATAGCCGAGACTCGCGAGCCTCGCGTCGTCATCGTCGGTCAGCGCCGACGTTTGCGGCGTGGCCTCTTGCATTGAGGTCCCTCCCTCAGTCCTTTTTAGGAGACCTGGTACATGGTGCGATTATTTGCGGCTGCCGTGCCTTGTCCCCGATGAGCGAGGCTGTCCGCCTTAGCGGGAAAAGATATGACCTTATAGGTTTAGCGTCAAGGTTGTTTCAGGCAACGATTGCGCTACCCCCTGCCCCGCTCCGTAGAGTTAGCATCGGCGAACGCGCTGCCGCGCTCCGCACGCTCCGCTCCCCGTATCCGCCGGCTCAGGCCGCGCGGTAGCGGGGTGACGGACGGTGATCCGGGGGGCAGGCAGGGCATTGGCGAACATGTGCGTGGCGGCCCGCACCATCGGTCATGTCCCCTCATGAGGAGTACACGTGAGCGAAGAAAACGCCCCGGACGGACCAGTGGAACCGGCCGGGGAGACAGGCGCGCAATTCCGCCGGCTGGCCGGGGAGTACCTCGACCACCTGGCCCGCCGCCATCCGGACCGCGCGACAGACCTCGGCGACCACCGCTTCGACCACTTGCTACCGGACCGGCGGGCGGCGGCGCTCGACGACGAGCGCCGCGAACTCGACGGCTTCGCCGCCCGGCTTGCCGCCATTGACCAGGCCCGCCTCGACCCGGAGCTGCGCGCCGACGCGGCGATGCTCGCCAACGGCGTGGCACGCCGGATCTTCGAGATCACCGAGCTGCGCGAGCACACCTGGAACCCGCTGCTCGCCAACCCTGGCCAGGCCCTCTACCTGCTGCTCGCCAGGGACTACGCCCCGCTTGGCGAGCGCCTGAATTCCCTGGCCGGCCGCCTCGCCGCCGTTCCCGGCTCGCTGGCCGCGGCGCGCGAGGCGCTGCGCCAGATGCCCAAGGTGCACCTGGAGACGGCGATCGCCCAGTTCGGCGGGACGATCGGGCTGGTGACCGAGGAGGTGAACGCGGCGCTGCGGCGCGCGACGGACGGCACGGGCGCGAGCCCTGCGGTCGCGGCGATCGTCACCGAGGTGGAGCGGGTGCGGCCGGCCGCCCTCGACGCGCTCGCCGAGCACAGGGACTGGCTGTCGGCTAGGCTCGCGGGCGACGACCAGGCGGCGGGCGGCAGCGGATTCGCCGACCCGCGGATCGGCGCCGACCTGTTCGCGCGCAAGCTAGCGCTCACCCTGTCCGCGAGCGCGGACGCCGGCGCGGTCCTGGCCCGCGCCGAGGCCGACCTGGAACGGGTCACGCAGGAGATCACCGCGCTGGCCGGCCGGCTCGGCGGCACGCCACGCGAGGTGCTCGGCAGGCTCGGCGCCGCGGTGCCAGACGAGGCGACGATCCTGACGTTCTGCGCGCAGGCGCTCGAGGCGCAGACCGCGTTCGTCCGCGACCACGACCTGGTCACGCTCTACGACGACCCGGTTGAGCTGATTGACATGCCGGAGATCGACCGGGGCGTGGCCGTGGCGTACTGTGACCCGCCAGGCCCGCTCGAGCCGGTGCCCGGCGCGACGTTTATCGCGGTATCGCCGACGCCGAAGGACTGGACGGCGGAGCGGGTCGCCTCGTTCTACCGCGAGTACAACCGGCACATGGTGCACAACCTGATGGTGCACGAGGCGATGCCGGGCCATTACCTCCAGCTGCAGCACTCGCGCCGGTTCAGCGGTGGGACCCGGCTGCGCGCCGCGCTGGGGTCCGGGGCGTTCGTCGAGGGCTGGGCGGTCTACGCCGAGGAGCTGATGGCCAACCATGGGTACCCGGGCGAGGGCGACCCGACGGCAGTCCGCATGCAGCAGCTCAAGATGCAGCTGCGCATGATCATCAACGCGATACTCGACGCCCGGGTGCACGCGCACGGGATGACCGAGGCTCAGGCGATGGCGCTGATGACCGGCCCGGGCTTCCAGGAGGAGGGCGAGGCGGCCGGCAAGTGGCGGCGCGCGCAGCTCACCTCGGCGCAGCTGTCGACCTACTACGTCGGCTACACCGAGGTCGCCGACCTGGCCGGCGACCTGCGCGAGCGCGGCCTGTCGGAACGCGCCGCGCACGACGCCATGCTCGGGCACGGCTCACCGCCGGTGGGCCTGCTGCGCGACCTGCTGTAACAGGCGCAGCAGCGCCGCCGCGTTCTCGCCGGCCACCTTCGCCTTGTCGGCCGGCGAGAGCGGCAGCGCATCCAGGAACTCCCGGCCCTGCCGGTTGGCGGCGAACGGGTAGTCCACATCCCATCATCCCGAACGGCGAACTCTCTTT
>Ga0335083_10002509_pt1 | contig 24146 bp, 21 predicted proteins | sample Lox_Sample_42_FD_206716 | JGI IMG/M metagenome (GOLD analysis project Ga0335083, IMG submission 206716) | Soil microbial communities from Loxahatchee National Wildlife Refuge, Florida, United States - Lox_Sample_4.2 | ecosystem: Environmental > Terrestrial > Soil > Wetlands | place: USA...
GGCCAGGTTCATCCCGTGGTGCAGGACCGGGGCGTCGGCGTTCTCGAGCTCGAAGCCGGCCGCGATGAGCTCGGGGGCCGCCGGGCCGGCCGGCGGCCCGGCGGCGGTTCGGTTCGTGATCGTCATGGTTGTTCCTCCGCTGCCGCTACCGTGTCGAGGACGCCGCCGGTGTGCCAGAAGACCACGTCACGGCCGCGCGGCAGCAGGGCCAGGGCCTTGGCCGTGTAGACCGGGTCGAGCATCAGTCCCGCCGTCCTCATCGCCTGCTCCGCGGCCGCCAGGCCGTCCGGCGAGGGCAGGCCGTGACCGGGGCCGCGGGCATCCACGACCGTGACGTCGTCCGGCCTCGGTTCCTGGTCCGTTTTAAGGAGGCGCAGGCACTCGCCGGCCAGGGACAGCACCCGCGGCACGATGGCCTGCGGCGGCCGGCTGGCCGAGCAGCCGGTCAGCGTCCACGGGCGGCCGAGCAGCAGGTGGCCCGCGAGCAGGCCAGCCAGGGTGCCGCCGGATCCGGTCGGCACCACGACCGTGACGTCCCCGCGGCCGGTCCCGTGCCCGGCCAGCTGTTCCTGGAGTTCGGTCGCGGCCAGCGCGTAGCCCACCGCGCCGAGGCCGGTGGCACCGCCGCGCGGGATCAGGTAGGGCCGGCGGCCCCGGGCGGCGAGGTCGGCCGCGGCCACGGGAAGGTGCGCGTCTACGCTGTCGCGGTCTGGTGTCCCGGTCCAGCGCACGGACGCGCCCCAGGACCGGGCCAGGGCCAGTGCGGGCCCGGCCGGGCCGGGCAAACCCTCTCCGGCCTCCGGCCGTCGGGGGTGGCCGGCGATGACCAGCTCGCAGCGCAGGCCGGCCCGGCGGGCGGCGGCCGCGGTCGCGGCGCAGAAGTTCGAGGTGGCCGCGCCGCCGGTGAGCAGGGTGTCGGCGCCGTCCGCAAGGGCCCCGGCGACCAGGAACTCAAGCAGGCGGGCCTTGTTCCCGCCGAACGCGAACCCGGTCAGGTCGTCGCGCTTGACCAGGAGCGAACCCGCGCCCAGGGCTTCGGCCAGACGTGGCGCCGGCACCAGCGGCGTGGGCAGCACCGCCAGCCGGGTCCGGGGCAGCGCGGCCGCCGCTGCGAGCAGGGACCCAGCCGTTGCGGAGACAGCGGCGGCGGACTCAGGCGGGGCGGCCCCGGGCGCGGCCAGGCCGGCCAGGTCGGCGCTGGCCGGGATACGAGCGGCGGGCGACGGCGCCATGGTCACGGCCACTCCGCGGGTTCACTGGAGCGGGCAACCCGGCCCCGTTCGTTAATAAGGTCTGTCATTTGCTGGCAGGAGCCGGTGTCGGGCTCGGCGGTCAGCTGGCTCGCCTCGGCCGGGTTGAAGAGGCCGGCCGCGACGAGGGCCTGCTCGCCGGTGAGGCCGTTCGTCCGGCCGTCGGCCAGCGCCTGCTGGAGCCGGTCCTGGGCCGCGCGGGCGCCGAGGGTCGGGGTGAGTAGGGCCAGGGCCCGCTCGCTGACCTGGTAGCCGCCGAAGCGGTCGAGGTTGCGCCGCATCGCCCCGGCGTCGACGGTCAGGCCCGCGGTCAGGCCGACCGCGATCCGCAGCGCGGCGGTGGCCAGCAGGCAGGTCTCCGGCCAGGCCACCCATTCGGCCTTCCAGCCCCGGCCGTCCCGCTCGTGCTGCTGCACCACCGACTCGGACATGACCGCGGCGCTGGACCGGGCCAGCCGGGCCAGCGTGTCGAGGTGCTCGCTGGCCTCCGGGTTCTGCTTGTGCGGCATCGTGATGCTGCCGACCGTGCCGTCCGCCGCGGCCTCGCGCAGCTCGCCGATCTCCGGTCGCTGGAGCTCGTACACTTCGCCGCCGATCCGGGCCAGGGTGCCGCAGATCAGCGCGAGGAGCTGGGCGAACTCCGCGCCGCGGTCGCGCGCCGTCAGCCAGGAGATGCCCGGGTCGGCGAGGCCGAGCGCGGCGCAGAAGCGGGCCCGGACGTCGAGGCCCTGGTCCCCGTAGAACACCAGGCTGCCGACGCCGCCGCCGAGCTGCCCGACCAGCCAGCGGGGCGCGCCCTCGCGCAGCCGGTCCAGGTGGCGGCGGATCTCGTCGGCCCACGACGCGGCCTTCCAGCCGAACGTCACCGGGCTGCCTGGCTGCCCGTGGGTGCGGCCCGCCATGACCGTGTTTTTATGGTGGGCCGCGAGTTCGAGCAGGCGGCCCTCGATGGTCCGCAGGTCCCGCCAGACGATCCCGCCGATCCGGCGCAGGGCCAGCGCCGTCCAGGTGTCGGTGATGTCCTGGACGGTGGCCCCGGCGTAGACGTAGTCGCGGGCCTCGGCGGGCAGCGCCGCCTGGAGGGCCCGGATCAGGCCGAGCATCGAGTGCGACGACTGCCGCGTCTGCTCCGCCGCGTACTCGAGGTCGATCAGACCGGGCTTGGCGTGCTCGGCGATGAGCCGGGCGGCGTCCGCCGGGATCAGGCCGGCCTCGGCCTGGACGCGGGCCAGGGTCGCGATCACCCCGAGCCAGCCCTGGAGCCGTCCTTCCTCGCCGAGCACGGCCCGGGACTCGTCCGTCCCCCACAGGTGCCGGTAGAGGGCCGAGTCCGCGATCCGGTCGGTCATCGCGGGACCGGGTCGGCCGGCGCGGCCTCGGCCTGTTTGGCTTGCGTGGCCGCGGCGGCGGCCAGCGCCAAGGTCAGCCCTTCCCTGATCTGCGCCAGGCTGGCGCCCCAGGGCACCACCACCGTGTCGCCATCGGTCGCCACCCGGTCCTCGAGCAGGCAGCACTTGGTGACGAGCAGCCCTGGCTCTCGCTGGCCGGCCAGGTTACGCGGGCACATGTCGACGTGGGGGACGTCGCCGCCGTAGAACCAGTCGTGGATGCTGCGCGAGCGCGCGCAGCCGACCAGGGTCCACGGCTCGCGCTCGGGGATCTCGTCCAGGTAGGAGACCGGCGTCCCTTGGTCGTCGCTGCCCTGGCCGGCCCGGCAGGGGAACAGGTACCGGTCGGCGGGCAGGCGGCCCGCCAGGTCCCTCAGGTCGGCGAGCTCGGGGACCAGCTCGACCGGCGGCAGGTCCTCGGCCAGGTCAAGGACCCGGGTCAGCTGGTCGACCAGCTTGGGCGGCCAGGGCGGAACCACCTCGAGCACCCGGACCCGGATCGGGGCCGGATCGAGGATGAAGCTGACGTGGCCGTACAGGCCGCGGACGATCACGCACCGGACGCCCGGGGCCTGCGTTCGCGCTACGCGGGCCAGCTGGGTGGGTACCGCGGTATCGGTGCCGGGTTCTTCTACCAGCGCGGTCTCGTCCGGCCCGGCCAGGAGCCGTACGGAGGTGACCGGGGAGAAGAGCGGCTGCTCGGATTGCTTGGTCACCTCGACCAGAGCGCTGGCGTTCCGGTGCTGGGCGATGATGTAGCGGGTCCGGCGGTAGACGTCCCGGCCGGTCAGGTGCTCGCGCAGCGCCTCGGCCCCGAGCGCTACCGGGACCTCGGCCACGCTGACCTCGCGATACTGGGCGGGGACCAGGTTCATCCGCAGCCTGTTCCTATCCGGCGCCGTTCTCCGGCGCGGACGGGAAGATCGAGGGAGCCGGGGCCGGGCATGATCGCTATAATAGATTTTTCTCTACTTTAGTGCAAGGACGGGAGCCCTGATGGCAGACCTGGGAGCAGCTCAGGGCGTCGACCTGGCCAGCCTGTCCCAGACGATCCGCACCCATCCGGGCGTCACCGGCAAGGCGGCGATCGGGCTGGTCAGCGAGGTCTTCCAGAGCACCGACTGGCTGGCCGGACCGGGCGACGACGGGGCGGTCGTGACGGACCAGGGGCTGTCGCTGGTGGTGGGCGGGGAGGCCATCCTGCCCGCGTTCGTCGCCGGCGATCCGTACGGGGCGGGAGTGGCCGCGGTGACCACCAACCTCAACGACCTGGCGGCTATGGGCGCCTGGCCGCTGGCCCTGGTGGATACCGTCACCGGGCCGCGCGAGACCATCAGGGTCGTGCTCGAGGGCATGCGCTGGGCGGCTGGCCTGTACCAGGTGCCCGTGGTCGGCGGCCACCTGACCGTCACCGACGGGCCACCGGGACTGTCGGCCTTCGGGCTCGGCCGGGCCGACCGGGCGCTGTCCGCGCAGGCCGCGGCGCAGGGTCAGTCGCTGGTGGTGGGGGCGTGTATCGAGGGACAGATGCGGGCCGACTTCCCGTTCTTTCCCTCGTTCGACGAACGGGGTTCGGAACTGGGCGGCGACGTCCGACTGCTGGCGCAGGGGGCGGCGGACGGCTGGGTGGCGGCGGCCAAGGACGTGAGCATGGCCGGCCTGGTCGGCTCGCTGGCCATGCTGCTCGAATGCAACAAGCTGGGGGTGAGCGTCGACCTGGACGCGCTGCCGGTCCCGGCTGGGGTGACGGTGGAGAACTGGGTCACCTGCTTCCCGTGCTTTGCCTTCCTGCTGTGCGTGCCGGCCGGGCGGGAGGACGAGTGCCTTCGCGCGTTCGGTCGTCGAGGGCTGGCGGCTGGCGTGGTCGGTGTCCTGGATGACACTGGCGCGCTGCGGATCAGTTCGGCCGGGCGGGCGGAGACCGTCTTCGACCTCAGCCGGGAATCGGTAACCAACCTGGCCCGGCCGGCGGCTGGCAGCTGAGGGCGGCACCCTAACAGCACCAAAGTGGCATTGGCGTCGCTATTACGACACCAGAGTGGCATTGGTGTCGTTGCCGGAGGCCAGGGCGGGTGATGGGTGGGGCCGTCGGGAGCGGCGGCGGCCGCGCCAGGTCATCGCGACGGTGACCGCGAGCGCGGCGGCACAGGCGGCCTGGGTCAGCCCGAAGGCCGTGCCCGCGCCGAGGCGCCCGGCGGCCAGTCCCGCGGCGAGCGGGCCAAGCACCGAGGTCGCCGCCCAGATGAGGTTGAGCAGCCCGATCGAGGTGCCCAGGCCGGAATCGGCCTGACCAGCCCCGTCCTGACCAGCGCTGTCCTGGCCAGGTTGGCCGGAGCCGGCGCTGCCCTGGCCGGCGCTGCCCTGGCCGGCGCTGCCCTGGCCGGCGCTGCCCTGGCCGGCCGCCAGCGGGTAGCTGACCGTCCACAGGACGGCGCGGGCGGCCGTCGTGACGCACAGCATCACGAACAGGGGCAGCGTCGCCGAGCCGAGGACCGCGGGCGTGAGCGCGACCGCCAGGATGAGCATCCCGCCGCAGGCCACCGGCAGGTTCACCGCTTTCCGGCCGGCCGCGGCGACCAGCGCGCTGCCGACCGCGAACATGATCCCGGACACGGCGAAGTCCAGGCCGATCTGCTCGGCCGAGGCCCCGGCGGCGTGCAGCAGGGCCGGGACCAGCAGGGCGCAGACGCCGGTGCTCAGCCCGGCCACCACCACGGCGGCCGCGGCGCCGACCAGATCGCGGTTCATCGCCACGGCCCGCAGGCCCAGCGCCTTGCCCGCGCGGGGCATGGCCGGCCCGTCCGGTACCCGCAGCGCGGCCAGCCCGGCGGTGATCACGGTGAAGCCCGCCGCGGTGATCAGCAGCGGCACGCCCAGCCCGACGTGCTGGGCGAGCGCGCCGGCCGCGGCGGGCCCGGCCACGCCGCCGATACCGGCGCTGGCCACCGAGCCGCCGAGGGCGGGCGGCCCGCCCGCCGCGGCACCTGCCAGCCAGCACAGACCCGCCGTCCACACCATGCCGTACCCGGCGCCGAACGCCAGCCGGGCGGCGAGCAGGGTGCCGAAGCCGCCCGCCAGCGCCTGGGCGGCGGTGGCCGCCGCCATCAGCAGGCCCGCGGCCAGGGTGACTCGCCGCGGGCCGAACCGGTCGGAGACCGTCCCGGCCGGCATCGACACGACCAGGGTGGCGAGCCCGGTCGCGCCGAGCACAAGACCCTGCTCGAATCCGGACAGGCCGAACCGGCGGGCATACACCGGCATCACCGGGACCAGCGCGAACTGTGCGGCCGCACTCACCAGGACGAGGGCACCGATCAGCCAGCGGAACAGCCGCCCGCCCGCACCGGTCCTGGTGGCGTCCAACATGGCTCCTCCTGTTCGAGATTCAAGAACGTGACACTCGCCAGGTTAGTGTGAGAAGAATTTAAGATAAAGTGAGAAAATGTCCCAACTACGATCGATAAAGCCGATCAAAAACGGGCTCGGCCTGCGCGAGCTCCAGGCGGTCCTCGCCGTCGCCGAACTGGGTTCTTTCCGCCGCGCGGCGGCCGCGCTCGGGTTCACCCAGTCCGCGCTGTCGCACCAGGTCTCCGCGCTGGAGGCGGCGCTGGGGCAGACGCTGTTCCACCGTCCGGGCGGCCGCGCCCCGGTGAGCCTGACCCCGGCGGGCGAGGCGGTCTGCCGCCGGGCCCGGCGGGCACTCAGCGAGGTCGAGGCGGTCGCCGCCGACGCCGAGCAGGCGGCCCGCGGGGAGATCGTCCGCGTCCGGGTCGGCGTCACCCAGACCGCGGCCGCCGAGATCATGCCCGCGGCCCTGCGCGTCTTCCGCGACGACTACCCGGGCGTCGAGGTAGTACTGGTCGCGGCCGACGACCCGGAGAACTCGCGCGATGCGCTGCGCCGGGGCGAACTCGACCTGGCGTTCTCTTACACCACCGAGACCGACGAGTACGCCGAGGCGATCCCGGTGGTGGACGACCCGTGGGTGATCCTGACCCGCCGCGACAGCGCGATCGCGGCCCTGGACAGCCCCGGTTTCGAAGCGCTCGACCAGCAGGACGTGGTGGCCTGGAGCCGCCGGTGGCGCTCCCAGACCGAACTCGAGGACACCTGGGCCCGGCGCGGCATCGCGCCCCGGATCGTCTACCGCACCGATGACAACCTGGCCCTGCAGCGCCTGGTGGCGGCCGGTCTCGGGCACGCCTGCCTCGGGCGGGCGGGGGCCATCCGGGCCATCGACCCGTCACTGACCTGGCTAGAGCCCGCGGATGCACCGGCCGGGCGGACGATCGCCCTGTGCTACGCCCGCCACCGGCCGCTGACGGCCACGGCCCGCACGCTGATCACGGCCATCCGCGCCCAGGCGGCTTACTGACGTTTCCGGCCTGGTTCAGCGGCTGGCCTGGCTGGTCAGGTCGATGAGCATGCGCTGGTGCGGGATGCCTGCGTAGTCCACCAGGCCGCCGTCAGGACGCCAGCCCAGCCAGCGGAAGAAGGCGACGTTGGCGGGCTGGATGAAGGCCTCCATCTCGTGCCCGCCGAGCCGCCCGGCGGTACGGACCGCGAACCGCACCAGCGGGGCGCCCAGGCCGAGGTGGCGGTAGTCGGCCAGCACGGCCAGGCGGTCGCCCTTCCAGCGGCCGGGCACCTCCAGCGGGTACAGCCGGACCGTGCCGCAGATGGCCGGGCCGGCCCGGCCGATGACGTGGATCGTCGCCGGGTCGTCGTCACGGTCATCGGCGTCGGCGTCGTCGGCACCGCTGGCCGGGCCGCCGAACAGGCCCTGCTCGATGACGAACACCTGCTGGCGGATCCGGAAGTGCGCACACCGTTCGGCCTCGGTGGCCACGGCGTCGCAGGTCAGCTCCTCGGTACCCGCGATCCGGCCCGGCAGGCTAGCCGTGGCTGACGAGCGGGAGGAAGGTCCGGCCATCCGCATCGCTGCTCTCCTCGTGCAGGCTCATCCCCGAACAGGCCTGGCAGCGCGCGCAGCCGGCCGCCGCCGTGTGCGCGCCGATGCCCCGCGCCTTCAGGTAGGGCACCACCCGGCGGTAGATCGTCTCGCAGTACTCGGGCGAGGGAGCGGCCAGTTCCGCCATCAGGCTGCCCACGGTCGGGCGCAGCGGCACCACGAACGGGTAGACCCCGATGTCGATGGCGCGGCGGCAGCCCGCCACGATCAGGTCCGGATCCTCGCCCATGCCGAGGATCACGTAGGTGGACACCTGGCCCTCGCCGAACGCCGCGACCGCGCGCTCCCAGGCGCGGAAGTAGCCCTCGATCCCGGTCCGCGCCTTGGCGGGCGCGACCTGGGCGAGCACCTGCGGGTCGAAGGTCTCGACGTGGATGCCGACCGAGGCGATCCCCATGTCGGCGACCCGGTCGATTACGTCCAGGTCCCTGGGCGGCTCGAACTGCACCTCGACCGGCAGCCCCGAGGCCTCGCGGACCGCCTGGCCGCAGCGTCCGACGTAGAGCGCGCCCTTGTCCGGGGTGGCGGTGGTCCCGGTGGTGAGGGTGGCGTCGACTGCCCCGTCGAGGTCCCGGGCCGCGACGGCGACCTCGGCTAGCATCTGCGGGGTCTTCCTGGCGATCGTTCGTCCGTTGGCGAGGGTGACCCCGATTCCGCAGAACGTGCACTGGTCCGCGTTGCCCCAGTAGGCGCACGTCTGGTTGACCGTGCTGGCCACCGAGTCCAGGTGCAGCAGCGCGATCTGCCAGTAGGGGACGCCGTCCGCCGTGGCCAGGTCGTAGTACCGGGGACGGCGGGCGGGTTCGGCCGAGGCCAGCCGCTCGCCGTCCCGGTAGACGGCCCAGCCGTCGTCCTCCGCTCGCAGCACGTAGGGCGAGGTCCGCGCGTAATGCGCGCCGGTCGGGACGGTGGCCGCGAAGCCGTCGACCCAGAGCATGCCGGCGTCGGCGGGGCCGGCCCCGCCCTGGCGCGACTCGAGGGGGACCTCGACCCGGAGGCCGCGGCCCTGCAACTCGGTGATGAGATGCGCCAGCCGGTCATCTGCACGGGGCCGCCCGGCCGAGGACTCGGTCATCGCCCCTCCTTCACTCGCCGCGTTCCTATGTGATCCGATACGTACGTTTACCATCCTTGATAAACCCGCTGGCCCCGTCAAGGCAACCTGCCCGATGGGACGCGGTAATTAACACGCCCGTCACACGGCCGCAGCAGCCTCGGGAGCCCGCCCCTCCGGATCGGTACCGCTGGTATCATTCCGGCAAATCTGCACCATTAGTAATCGCACGTAAATCTCCTAATTAGTACAGGAGTACGACCTTCATGATCGCGAAGGATCTTATCCCCGAAGTGGGTACAAAATCTTTCGTGATCATGGAGGGCTCTCAATAATGTGACACCGATGGTGCTCATGTGACTAACGCTGCTTACGCGCTGCGGCTCGGCAGCAAATCAGGCCAGAGCCTGGCGCGGCGTGGCAGCCAGTCAGGCCCGCGCCCGTTGCAGGGCGGCTTCGAGGTCGGCGGGATCGAGGTAGCTGCCGAGTTCGTCGCCGATGCTCAGGGCGCCGGAGGCGACATCCACCTGACCCGCGTCCAGGCGGTAGACGGCCCGGCTCAGCGTCTCGTCCGGGCCGATCGAGACGACCACGGCCCGGCCGGTGCCCACCTCGGCCTCGACGCGCTGGTAGGGCACGTACGGAGCGCGGTCAGGGGACCCGCTCTCCTCCACGACCGTCCAGGCCAGCCCGTCCGCACGGGCCCGGTCCAGCGCGGCGACCCGCCGCCGGGCGGTGATCAGCGCGACGAGCTCGCGGTAGCGCATGGCGCAGGCGGCCGCCGCGATCACCTCGGCCCGGCCCCCGAAACCGGCGGCGGCCTCCGCGGCGGAGAGGTCCGCGACCAGGTCGGCGCCTCGTTCGTGCGCCGCGAGCAGGGCCGGGAGGTCGGGGCAGGTCTCCCGCAGCCGCTCGAGCAGCTGCCTGACCAGGCCCAGGGCCTGCTCGTAGACCTCGGGCTGCGCCATGACCAGCGGGAAGAGCCTGGCCTCGGCCTGATCCCAGGACCGCAGCACGGACGGCGGCACCTGCGCCCCTGCCGACGGCTCGGCCAACAGCCCCGGTGACGACTCAGCCGACGGCCCGGCCGGTGACTCAGTTAGCGGCGCGGCCGACGGCCCGGCCGGTGACTCAGTTAGCGGCGCGGCCGACGACCCGGCCGGCGGCCCAGCCTCCGGCCCCGCCGACGGTCCGATTAGTGACTCAGTTCGCGGCTCAGCTGGCGACTCGGATGGCGCCTCCGATGGCGGCTCGTCCGGACCGGCCATTGCACCCTCACACCCTCGTGTTTACTATTATGAACGATTCATCACCTATGCGACTTGTAATGTACCGCCCACGAGCAGGATGCCATGACCGAGATCGCGGTTGTCGCCCTTGGCGGCAACGCCCTGACCCTGGCGGGCCAGGCCGGCACCTATGACGAGATGACGGCCAACGCCGCCGCCATGGCCATGGCGGTCAACGACGTGCTCGACGCCGGCTGGCGGGTGGTGGTCGTCCACGGCAACGGGCCGCAGGTCGGGAACCTGGCCCTGCAGCAGGAAGCCGCGCTGCGCCACGAAGCCACCGCCATGGTGCCCGCGCAGCCGCTGGCGGTCCTCGGCGCGATGACGCAGGGCCTGCTGGGCAGCCTGCTCGCCCGGTCGATCGACCTGCTCCGCGGCCACGGCACCGCGGCGGCACTGGTCACGCACGTGATCGTCGACCCGGCCGATCCGGCGTTCGGCGCGCCGTCCAAGCCGATCGGTCCGTTCTTCGAGCCCGCCGAGGCGCAGCGGCTTGCCCGCCTGTCCGGCTGGGCGGTCCAGCCGGACTCCGGGCGCGGCTACCGGCGGGTCGTCGCCTCGCCGCACCCGGCCCGCGTGATCGAGATCGACGCGCTGCGCGCCCTGGTCGACGCCGGTCACCTGGTCATCGCGGCGGGCGGGGGCGGGATCCCGGTGCTGGCCGCCGACACCTGCCGTCCGGTCGACGCCGTGATCGACAAGGACCGCGCCGCCTGCCTCATCGCCCGGCAACTCGGGGCCCAGGCGCTGCTGCTGGTCACGGCGGTGGATCAGGTGATGCTCGACTACGGCCTGCCGACCCAGACCGCCCTGGGCACGATCACCGCGGGCGAGGCGGCCAGGCACCTGGCGGAGGGCCAGTTCCCGCCGGGCAGCATGGGTCCCAAGATCGAGGCGGCGCTGCGTTTTCTCGACGAGGGCGGCGATCTCGCGGTGATCACCTCGCCCGCCTTGCTGGCGGCCACCCTGGGCGGCCGCGGGCAGCCGGCCGGCACGCGCATCGAACGGGCCGCCACCCCGGCCGGCTCCGCACAGGCCGGCTCCGCACAGGCCGCCTCCGCACAGGCCGCCTCCGCACAGGCCGCCTCCGCACAGGCCGGCTCCGCACAGGCCGGCGTGCCACAAACCGGCGCCGCCCAGACCGGGGCGGGAAGGTGACGGTCAGCCAGATCCTGGCGTTCCCCGGTGCCTACCGGGACTCGCTGCTGCTGCTCGGCGCGACCCGCGCCATGCAGGACAGCGCGGAGGTGAGCTGGGCCAGCGCGGCGATGGCCACCCCGGCGGTGGTCGCCGACCTGACCGGCCGCGGCTTCCCGCCCGGCGACCTGGACGGTGCCGACGCCAACGCCCTGGTGCTCGCGGTCGAGGCGGACGGCGATCCGGCCGCCCGCCAGGCCCTGGACCGGGGCCGGGCGCTGCTGTTCGCCGAGGCCAAGAACGACACCGACGGGGGCGGCGCCGAAAGCCGGCCTGACCCGCGCACGGTCGGCGAGGCGGCCAGGCTGCTGCCCGCGGCGAACGTGGCGGTGGTCTCGGTTCCCGGTCCTTACGCCGCGCTGGCCGCCCACTCCGCCCTGACCGCGGGCCTGCACGTCCTGCTGTTCAGCGACAACGTGCCGCTGGCGGACGAGGTGGCGCTGAAGCAGCGGGCCAGCCGGCTCGGCCGCCTGGTGATGGGACCGGGGGCGGGCACCGCCATGCTGGGCGGCACCGGCCTCGGCTTCGCCAACGCGGTCGGCCGCGGGCCCGTCGGCGTGGTCGCCGCCGCGGGCACGGGCGCGCAGGAGGTCATGACCCTGCTCGACCGCTGGGGTATCGGGGTATCCCAGGTCATCGGCGTCGGCGGCCGGGATCTGGCGGCCGGGGTCGGCGGGCTGATGGCCCGGGACGCGGTCCGGGCCCTGGACGCCGATCCCGCCACCGAGGTCATCCTGCTGGTCTCCAAGCCGCCGGACGAGAGCGTGGCCCAGGCGGTGATCGGCGCCAGCCTGGGCACCCCCGTCGTCGCCGCCTGCCTGGGCATGTCCGCCCCGGACGGCACGCTGGCGGGCGCCCCGCTGGCCGCCACGCTCGAGGCGGGCGCGCTCGAGGTCGCGCGGATCCTCGGCCGGCCGGCCCCCGACCTCAGCGGCCTGCCAGGACCCGCGGCCGAGCAGGCGATCGGGCGGGTCGGCCGCGGCCGGACCGCGGTGCGGGGGTTCTTCACCGGCGGGACGCTGTGCTATGAAGCCCAGGTGATCCTCAGCGAGTCGCTCGGCCCGGTCTACTCCAACATCCCGCTGCGTCCCGGGCTCGGCCTGCCGGCGGCGCCGGCCGGCGCGCATATCTGCCTGGACCTCGGCGAGGAGGAGTACACCCAGGGCCGCCCGCATCCGATGATCGACCCGGCCGCGCGCCGGGAGATCATGCGGGCGCAGGCGTTCGGCCCGGACGTGGCGGCGGTGCTGCTCGACGTGGTGATCGGCTACGGCTCGCACCCCGATCCGGCCGGCGAGATCGCCGGGACCTGCGCCGACATCGTGGCGGGCGGGGCCGCGGTGGTCGGCTACGTGCTGGGGGCGCCGGACGACAAGCAGGGCCTGGACCGGCAGCGCGCCACGCTGGCCGAGGCCGGCGTGATCGTCACCGACAGCGCCGCCCAGGCGGCGCGGACCGCCGCCCTGATCGCGGGCCGCCGGTGACGGCCCCGCAGCAGGTGCCCGTCGGTCTGGTGACGTACTCGGTCAAGCCGCGCGGCGGGGTGGTCCACACACTGGCCCTGGCCGAGACGCTGCACGCGGCCGGATACCCGGTCCGGGTCATCGCGCTCGGCGATCCCGGCGCGGGCTTCTTCCGGCCGGTCGCGGCGCCGTTCACGATCATCGAGGCGCCGCCCAGCCTGCCGACGCTGGAAGAGCGCGTGTTCGCCAACGTGGACGCGCTGACGGCGGGACTCGGCCCGCTGGCGGCTGAGTACCCGATCCTGCACACCCAGGACTGCATCTCGGCCCGGGCGGCCTGCCGGGTCCGGGACGGCCTGGCCACCGCTCCCCCGGTCGTCATCCGCACCGTGCACCACGTGGACGACTTCACCAGCCCGTCGCTGATCGAGTGCCAGCGCCAGGCCATCCTCGAGCCAGACCGGATCCTGGTGGTCAGCGAGATCTGGCGGGACATCCTGGCCGAGGAGTACGGCACGCGGGCCGAGGTGGTGCACAACGGGGTCGACGTGGCCCGGTTCGCCACCGTCGACCCGGATCTGGCCGCCGCGCTGCGGAAGCGGGCCGGGGCGGAGAGCCGGCCGCTGATCCTGTCCGTGGGCGGGATCGAGCCGCGCAAGGGCAGCGACACCCTGATGAAGGCGGTGGCCGAGCTGCGCACGGGCGGACGCCGGCCGGTGCTGGCGGTGGTGGGCGGCCATTCGTTCCAGGACTACCGGGAGTACCGGGACCGGGTGCTGGCCTCGATCCCGGACCTGGGCCTGCGCCTCGGGGACGACGTGGTGCTGCTCGGCACCGTGCCCGACGCCGAACTGCCCGGCTGGTACGCCGCGGCCGACGTGCTCGCCTTCCCGTCGACCAAGGAGGGCTGGGGCCTGGCGGTGCTCGAGGCGATGAGCGCGGGCCTTCCCGTAGTCGCCTCCGACCTGCCCGTCTTCCGCGAGTACCTGCGGCCGGGCCAGGACGCCCTGATGGTGCCGGTGGACGACGCCGGGGCGCTGGCCACGGCGCTGGCGTCGGTGCTCGGAGACGAGGCGCTGGCGGCCAGGCTCCGCGCCGCCGGGCACGCGGTGGCCGCGCGTTTCACCTGGGCAGCTTCGGCCGCCGAGCATCAGGCCAGCTATGCTCGCGGGCGGTAGCGGGGGTCGAGCGCAGCCCCGTTCGGAATAATTTAAATTCATGATGCCGAACGGGTTGGCTTTTTGCATGTCCTGGCTGGTGCCCGCCCAGGGGCCGGAGCGGGACCGGCTGGCCGCCGTGATCACGGATCTGGCCGCGGGCTACGGCGGCCCGGTGTTCGCGCCGCACGTGACCCTGGCGGGCGTGACCCCGGCCGTGCCGGACGTGGTGGCCGGGGTGCTCGCGGAGGTGACGGCGGGGGTGGCGCCGTTCGACGTGACGCTGACCGGGGTGGGCTACGAGCCGGTGTTCTTCCGCTCGCTATACCTGCGGGCCGAACCGTCTCCGCCGCTTGCCGCGCTGCGGGCGGCGGCCGCGCGGGCGCTGCGGCTGGAGCCGGCTCCGGACCCGCACCTCAGCCTGCTCTACGCCGACCTGGACGAGGAGCGCAAGCCCGCCATCGCGGCCGGGCTGGAGCTGGTCCTGCCGATGACGATCCGGGTGGACGCGGCCGAGGTATGGGGCGACTTCCGCGAGGACGCCGGCCGCTGGCGGCGGCTGGCCCGGGTGCCGCTGACCGGCTGAGCCGCGTCAGGTCGCAGTGTCAGCTGGCAGCGTCAGCTCGCGGGGGCGGCGCGCCGGTCGCGCCACGCCTGGCCGAGCAGGACCACGCCGACCAGCAGGATCACGGCCCCGACGAGCCAGGACACGGCCGTGAGCAGGTGGGCGGCGACGCGCACGAGCGCGCCGTGCGGTGCCTGTCCTACGGGCGGCAAACGCTCAGGGTACGGCGGTGTATCAGGTCGCCGCGGACCCGCTCTGTATCAGTGACGACAGCCTGCAAGGGGCTAGGGAGATGTGATGGCAGGACCGTCCGGGGGCGGTCTCTCGGCGGGGCAGATCGCCTCGATCGTGATCGGGGCGCTGGAACCAGCCGAACGGGCCGGCAGCGTCGCTTACCTGTGCGTGACGCCGTTCGCCGCGGGGCAGACGCTGGCCGTCCCGGTGCAGCCGGTCGTGATCGACCGCGACTGCTACGTCGCGTTCATCGACGCGCACCCGCACGCGAACTGGGGACACGACTGCCGGTACCTGCTGATCGACGCCCGCTCCGGTGAGGTCACCTCGCTCCCGCGCCGGTTTCCCGCCTTCACCGCCGCCGACGAGCGGTGGCGGGTCCTGCACCGGCCATCCAGCTAGACCTGCGGCACGGAAGGAACCTCATGCCTGCTTTCGGTGACGACCGGGAGATGTTCGGGGTGATCAGGGACCGGGCCTTCCTGGCCGTGAGCCCGGAGCGCCTCGGTCACGTGAACCTCTACCTCGACCAGCGGGTGCTGCGGGCCGGCGAGCAGCTGGGCCCGGCCTTCCAGGACCTGCGGGCGCCGCGGCCGAGCGTGCTCGTGTTCGCCGACGACGAGCCCCGCGCCAACTTCGGCCACCCCTGCCGCTACCTGCTCTTCGACCCCGAATCGGGCGAGCTGCACGCCGAGCTGCCGGCCCGGTTCCCGCCCTGGGGCGCCCGGGTCCCTGACTCGCTCGGGGCCTTCCACCAGCCGGTCAGGCCAGTGCCGACGGGGTCGCTGTACCACGTCAAGCCCGAACTGCGCTGCCCGGTCCTGTTCCCGGCGGGCCGCCGGTACGCCATCTTCTACTCGGGCATGTCCAACACCAGGCACCTGAACGACATGGAGTTCGGCTACCGGACCCTGGTGCACCGCTACGGGTTCGCGCCGCGGGACATCACCGTCCTGTCCTTCAACGGGACGACCGACACCCAGGAGGGCGTGAACACGATCTGGCCCGGCGACGGGACCTCGTACCAGATCGCGGTGAGCGGGCCCGGCGACCGGGCCGCGTTCGAGGCCGCGGTCGACGCGCTCAAGCCCCGGCTGCGCGAGGATGACCTGCTGTTCATCCACACCAACAACCACGGCGACAACTACGGCTCCGGCTCCTTCCTGTGCGCGTACCCGGACTGGGGCCAGTACCTCGCCGACGACTTCGCCGCCAAGCTGGGCGAGCTGCCCCGCTACCAGTCGCTGGTCGTGCTGATGGAGCAGTGCAACGCGGGCGGGTTCAACGAGCCGGTCATCAAGCACAGCACGGCCCGGGCGACGAGCGTGGCCGCGGCGGCGGTCGCCACCCAAAGCTCCTATGCCTCCCCCGACGGGCACTGGGACTCCTTCGCCCGGGACTGGTTCGCCGCCCAGGCCGGCCACGACCCCTACGGGGCGGCGCTGGCCTTCAACCCGGACGCCAACGCGGACGGCAAGATCGAGGCCGCCGAGGCGTTCGGCTACGCCAGCACGATCAGGAACCCGTCCGACTCGCCCCAGTTCGACGAGAGCTCGCCGGCCGGCGGGCAGGTCTGGCTGGGCCGCACGTACGTCGTCTGGTGGTGGTGGTGCTTGATCCTGCGCGAGGTGCTGGCGCGGCCCTACCGCGAGCTGCCCGAGGCGGAGTACTACGCCCGGCTGCACAAGATCCAGCCCGAGCTCAGCAAGCTCGCCGCCGCGCTCGACGACCAGTCGGCCGTCCTGCGCCAGGAGACCGCGGCCCTGGTCGGCGAGCTGGTCGCCGGGTCATTCGGCCGCGCGGCTTCCGGTTCCGGGGACCGGGCACCGCGGTGAGGCCGGGCCCGCGCCGCCGCCTCGCAGGGCCGCGGCGGCGCGGGTTCCCTACGCCGTTACTTCAGAGGAATTACTTCAGGGGGATGCTGAGGTCGCAGACCGGGGTGTCCGGCTTGGCGGTGCGCTGGTCGCCGATCAGGACCTGGCGCAGCGTCCCGGCCGGCTCGCGCCGCTGGCCGCGGACCCAGGCCTCGAGCGCGTCGACCGCGGGCGCCAGCGCGGGCCAGCCCATGTCCTTCATGGCCAGCCGGATGTAGGCCTCGGTGTGCTCGGGTTCCTCCCGGACCTGGACGTCCTCGCCCACTTTCTGGCTCGGACGGGCCGAGACCGGGCGGCACAGCTCCATCGGGCCGTCGCTGTCGTCGCTGACCTCGCCGTAGAAGATCAGGTAGGGGCAGCCGGCGATGCCCTCCAGGCCGGGAGCGGCGGACCGCAGCCGGGCGAACGCGTCGGCGAAGAAGGCGTTCGTCTCGTTCCCGTGCAGGTGCCGGGAGATGGACACGATCGTGCGCCGCGGGATGGCGCGGGTGGTGATGTCGTAGCTCGGCATGTCGCCTCCGGTGAGCTTCGCCTGGATGTAGGAGGCCAGGACGCGGCGGTCGGCGGTGGCCGACTCGACACCGGCCCAGTACGCGGCGACCGCCGCGGCGGCCTCGCCCGGCGGCCTGGCCGCGATGTCCGCGATGGCGGTCAGCGGCATGCCCAGGCGCCGCAGCAGCGCGATGAGCCGGGCGGTGGCCACCTGGTCCTCGGCGTAGAACCGGTAGCCGCTGTCCGGGTCGACCCGGGCCGGGGTCAGCAGCCCGAGCCGGTCGTAAAGCCGCAGCGCCTTGGCCGACAGCCGGGTCCGCCCGGCGAACGCGCCGATCGTCATCAAGTCCATCGGTCTCCTCCAGGACCGGGCGACCTGCCCGGTGCCCCGAGCCTCCGGCCTGACCCTAGGGAAAGGTCAAGGGGCAGGCTGGCCGCGCCGTCCCGGCCGGGGCCGCGATCCGGAGGATACCGGCCTTACCCGGGCCGTCATCGGCTAGGCGGGGAGGCTCCGGGGACCAGGCTGGATCCGAGTTCTGCCCGGATGCGCTTGAGTTCTCCGGTTACCTGCGGACCCGCGACCCCGAACTCGGTCACCGAGCGAGCAGCCGCGGCGACCGAGTAGGCCAGGGCCCGCTCCACGGCCAGCCCCCGGGCGCGAAGCGCGAGAAATGCCCCGGCGAGTATCTCCCCCGCTCCGATCGAGTCCACTTCGCCGACCGCAGGAGCCGGGATCCGGAAGCTGATCCCGTCAGCGAGATACTCGGCGCCGCCGGGTCCGTGCTTGCGGATCACCGGTACCGGCGGATGCGACCGGCCGTCGTATAGACCCTGGTACTCCGCCTGATTGAGGAAGATAAAGTCGGCCCGGGCACAGGCCTCGCGGCAGGCTTCCGGTTCCGCCGCCACGAACGGCTCGAACATGTCCACCGACACCACGGCCTGGCATCCCTGGGCGCGGAGGAATTCCAGCCACGCCAGCTGCTGGCGCGGCGGCGCGCTGCCCAGGTGCACGTACCTCGCCTGCAGATAGGACGCCGGGAAGGACGTAAAGCTCGGCTCGGCGGCGACGCCCAGGTCGGAACTGAACGACAGGCCGCCGTCGGCCGCCTGCTCGATGCGGAACCTGGCCGAGAAACCAGGCAGGACGGCGACTCCGTCCATGCCGATACGGAGATGACGCAAAGCATTCAGGTCGAAGTCCTGGCCGACCTGCGCGACCAGGCCGACGCCATCGAGCAGCGCGGCCGCGGCATAAGCGGCGGCGAAGCCGGATCCACCCGGCGACGTTACCGATCCGCTGGCCGTCTGGTCAGTGGCAAAGCCGACGTGGCCGACGAGAACCAGGGTCGCGGAGCATGACGAGGTGACCTGGCCTGACGAGTCGGCGGGACGCGATTCCCGATGCCGCATATTACCTATTATCTTGGTTCCGGCCGCGTACGGGAATGGACAGAATCCGCCACACCCGTTACGAAGCAAATCGTAATATTACGGTTGACTTCAGCTGAACAGCAAAAGAACATCCGATACCAGAACACGAGGTTCGCTCCGGGGAGTACTCGGCTAGCTAAGGACAGAGAGCCAGAGCTTGTTGTCGATCACCTTTGATTGCATGGGAGCCTTCGCCCAGATCTGATCGAGCGGTTCTTCCAGGCAGTTCCCGAGTCGGAGATAACTAGTTCCGGTGGGCTGAAGGACATTCCCGGATGGATCAACGATGAGGCAACCCTCTGTCTCCGCCTCAGTAGACGGCGCCGTCAACACGGGTGCAGCCAGGTTAGCAGCCTCTTTAGCCAGCAATTGAAATTCATGGTCCGGCAGCCAGTGCCGTCGCTGACCAAAGTTCTGGTCACCCCGGCTGCTATATTGATAAAGGCGCCAGACTTCCGGGCGAAGGCGGTGGATAATTCTCGCCATCGCCGGCAGGCCATCCCGGTTTACCGCGCTTACCACCGTAGCAAACTTTAGCTTGACACCAGAGGTGTATTTCACCATTCGCGCAGCCTTAAACGCTTCGTCAAAATCGGCCTTATTTCCCCGCATGGCGCGATGAATTTCCGCTGTCGGGCCGTCGATTGATATGCCGACGACGTCAAAGTCAGTCAGCCGGAGCCCTTGATCGAGTCGCCTGCGCAGGAGCTGGCCATTGGTGTTAAGAACGATGGACTTGCCGCTCCGCCGCAGGGCGGCCGCGTACTGTCCTACCCGGCGGATCAGGAGCGGCTCTCCGCCGCAGAAGGTCACCGCGCGCGCGGAGGAGGCAACGAGCGCCTGGAGGATGTCGCCCCGGAGTTCAACCGGGTCCCGGCCTGGCCTGGGTCCGAAGCAGAAGTCGCAGGCAAGGTTGCAGTGGCTCGTCATCCACCAGTCGACCGACGGGATGATCAACGGGATCTTAGCCTCCGGCCGCACCACCAGCGGCACCCCAACCGCCTCAGCCAAGATTCCGCCAGCGTTCAACGAGCTTCCTTCCCGATTCAGAAGGGCCCGCCGCCACTCGGCTAGGCCATTCAATAAGCGAATGAACGTTTGTATATTGTGAAATAAATGAGATTTTAACCTTAATGTACCTTTTGGATACTTTTGTCCCCCATGCCGGAACGGCTGTGTCATCATCCGGTCCGGCCTGGCCTGGGCGGGCAGCGACCCGCTGAAGGTGCCTCGCGTTAGAGGCAGCTAGGCGATGGTAGCGCGCCGAGGCACTGACGCCGCTAGCCTTTGTGACACGACCGTTAGCCTTTGTGACACGACGGTGAAGAATCTAGACATACGGGACTAAAGCGCCCGCCAGCAGTCCCCACCGCGCACCGAATCTGGCCGGTTCGCCAGCTCGAACGGGCTGTAATCCGCTAGCGGCGCCATCGCGCCGGGATCGGGGCGCGCCAGCGCCAGCTGAACCACGGGCGAGCGCGGCGCCCGGGCGCGGCCCCCGGGCGCGCGTTCGTCGTGGCTCGCGGCGCCCTGCTCCCGGTCGACCAGACGACGAGGGGCGACGAGCCGGTGCTTACTCCATATCGCCGGTGGAACAAGGCAGCAATCAACTGAAGCCGACAGCGACTACTGTCCTTTATTATTCACGGTTTGCCATTCACATGGAACTCGCGCCAGCCTTCTTCAGGCGATGCGTCCACGCGATTGATATCGCGCTGCCTGCTCGTAGCCGGCTATCTCAGTTATGTGGGGCCGGGTGGCTTGGCGCGAAGCGCGGATCCATCCGGGGTGGCAGTGCCCTGCGATGTGGACGGTGACGAGTGGCCGGAAGGCGTGGAAGTCGGTACCGGCGTAGTCATGGCGCACGATAGTCCGGTAGATCTCATCGGAGATGACCAAGGACAGCGGGGCAGCCGTGGTCCGGAGTGCCTCCTTGACGCCAGGGGCGTCAAGGAGGCGAAAGGCGATGTCAAGGGCTTCACCGAAGCATCCGTTGTTGTCGTAACGGATTATTCCGGCGTGTACCACGACACGGACCCGGAACTGCTCGTGCAGGCGTCCAGTGGAGGCGAGACTAGCGTTGTGATTGGCCAGCAACTGGCCGAATGCGGGGATGGCATGGTTCAGCACGATTGGCTTGGCGGCCTGGTCGGCTGGGCGGACGAGGGCAAGAAGTCCGTCGCCGCGGTCTATGAAGCGGTCACGGTGACGCCTATGGATACCGGCCGAACGCAATGCCTGATTGAACAGATCGTACAGAGCGCGGCGGAGTTCAGCTTTGACGGGGTCTGGGCGACTGGTGGACTGTTCGATGTCGACGGCCACAATGACGCGGTGCCGCGGCCGGCCAGCCGTCGGCGGGAACCAGTGCGGGAGCACGTAGATCACGTCGGTTCCTATCGACTGCCAGAAAAGGAATCGAGGCCCTGATTTAGTCCGCCAGCAGTAAACACGGCTTCCTCCATATTGCTTACGACGCGAGCGGCTAGTCACGTGTTATTGGCTCGGCCTCGTGGCCGTCATGGTCAGATGCAGCGTCCCCTCAGCCGGCCGGGTGCGGTTCCAAGACAACCCGCCGGGCTTGACGTCCGGTAGCCCGGTGGACGGACTGGTGAGGTTTGCCGACAGTTTGGACCCACAGCGGGACGGCGGGAATTCCTCGGCTCCCTGACCTCGCCGTACAATGTGGGACATCTGCGGACAGTCGTGGACAGGGGAAGGGCGTGGAAGACGCGCCGTATACCGGTGATCTTGATTTGGGCGCCGTGGGCACCCGCGATGATCTCGCTATGCGGCTGCGGACAGTGCACCTGCGCGCCGACCGGCCGTCGCTGCGCACGCTCGAGTCGAGGACCCGCCACACCTCCAGCCCTCTTTCCAAGACGGCTGTAGCCGAGATGCTGAAAGGCATCCGGCTCCCTCGCAAAACGGTGATGGTTGCTTTCTTGCGGGCCTGCGGGGTACAGGACGATGACATGGATTCGTGGCGACGCGCCTGGGACCGGGTTGCCGACGGCGAAGAAGGCGCAGCCCGACCTGGGGCCGTCAGGATGGCCCCAGACATAGACAGCGTCTCTTCAGCTGAGACTAGGGAATACCCATCAGACGTCTCCGCGGTCAGCCCGGCTGAGTTGCGAGCCTTCGGCGCAGAGCTCACTAAGACGCTCCGCCTGCGGCGTAAGACTCTCGAACAGACTGCGACCAGGCTCGCCGTTCCGCTCGCGGAAATCGCCCGATGGGTAGGCGGCCAAGGCCTGCCGTCAGAGTCACAAGCCCGTTTGCTGGATGAATACCTCAGGGCCCGGGGGATTATCAGAAACCGCGTCACCGAACTCCGCTCCAGGCCAGATAGTCCGGGACCTCGGTTCACCTCGGTACCGCTGCCGAGCCCGTCAGCGCCGACCATGCTTCAGGTATTTCAGAATGTCGCCGACGCGCTGCGGGGTTGCCTGGTCAGAGACGCGAACGGCAGGCCCGTGGGGTGGCCGTACGACCTGCGCAATCTGTCAGGTGAGGCGACGGCGTTGTCCACCGCCTACGGCATCAGGACGATGCTGTTGCTGGAGGACGGCCTGGCGGCCGATCTGGTCCCAGTCGCTCACAGCCTCAGGAAGATGGCTCGTCCCGCTGGCGGATTCGCGGGTCGCGAGCAATCTGAACCGCGCCCGGAAGCAACCGCGGCGGTGCTGAGCGCACTGCGCCGGATCGCCGTCACGGAAGATTTCGACGCTCACATCGCTCAGATGGAGAGCGGTCTGGGGGAATTCGAGAAGTACCGGCCCTTCATCCTCACGACCATGCTGGAAGCGTGCCTTCTGCTCAGGCCCGGGATAAAGCTGGTGGAAACCCTGGTCGACAGCCTGCTGGAAGCGCGACGACCATACGGCGGGATCCTGCTGTGGCCAGAAAAGGCCGAGCCCCTGCTCCTCGACCCCGCGCCGTCGGTGGCGCACACGGCGCTCGCGGTGCGGGCACTGGCCTCCGTGCAGGCAATACGGCCTAACAGTCAGGTCCAGGGGGCCTTGGAGCAAGCAGCCGCCTGGCTGATCGAGCAGCGTGACCTGCACGATGCCTACGAGGTCACCGAGCGTCCGGCCGAAGGCCGGCCCGAACTAGTCCACGTTCGGCACTTCACGGCCGCCTGGGTGGTGAAAGCCCTGGTATCCGCGGGTGTGCCAACGGCGCATCCGGCGGTCAGCAATGCCGAGGCCCAGATCTGGAAAAGCTACGGCGGCGACGTCACGGCCTTGTGGGCCTGGGGTAACGGTGACCTGCCGATCTGGATGACCTTCGACGCGGTCGAGGCGTTGCGGCTCACTCACCTGGCTGCGGCGGCTCGGACTAGCTCATCTCCGCTGCTGGGATAAGGTACGCGTTCGCGGGCAGCGGACGCGAACTGGCCGCTGAAGACTCCGATGAGATCGGGCCATTGTCACTGTGACGAGGGCCAGCCGGGGCGGGCCGAGGCAAGGTTGGCGAGTCGTAGCGCCTCGATCGCGTCGAAGGTCGTCCAGATCGGCAGGTCGCCGTTGTCCCAGGCCCACAAGGCGGCCGAATCTCCTCCGTAGCTGTTCCAGAGCCGGGCTAGCGCTTTGCTCACCGTGGGATGCGTCGTGGGGACGCCCGCCGAGACCAGAGCCTTCACCACCCAGGCGGGGGTGAGGTGCCTGATATGCACCATCTCGTACCCGCCATTGACCGGCCGCTCGGTGACTTCGTAGGCATTGCGCAGGTCACGCTGCTCAATCAGCCAGGCCGTAGCCTGCTCCATGGCCTCCTGGACGTGGCTGGATGGCTGGATCGCCTGGACGGAGGCCAGCGCTCGCACGGCCCGAGCCGTATGCGCCACCGACGGGTCCGGATCGATGAGCAAGGGCTCGGCCTTTTCCGGCCACACCAGGACGTCCCCGTAGGGCCGACGGGCGACCAGCAAGCTGTCAACCAGGATCTCCACGAGCCTTCCGCCCGGCTCCAGCAGCAGGCTCGTCTCCAGGACCGTGGTCACGATGAACGGCCGCGACTTCTCGAAATCACCGAGGCCCTTCTCCATCTGAGCGGCATGCATGCCGAAATCCTCGGTGGCAGCGACCCGGCGTAGCGCGTTCAGCACCATGGCCGTCGCCTCCGGACGCGGTCCTGATTGCCCGCGGCTCGCGTATCCCCCCTTGGGGAAGGCCTTTCTCCGCAGATTTTCCGCGACCGGGACGAGGTCGGCCGCCAAGCCGTCCTCCAGCAGCATCATCGTCTTGATGCCATAGGCAGTCGAGGTCGGCGTTGCCTCACCCGACAGGTCACGCAGATCGCGTGGCCACCCGAGAGGCCGTCCGTCGGCGTCTCTTACCAGGCAGTTCCGCAGCGTCGCGGCGACATTGCCGAACGTCTGGAGCAGGGTCGGCGCCGCTGGATCCGGACGCGGCACCGAGACGAGCCGGGACACCGGACGCACCGGCCGGGATCGCAGTCCGATGGCCAGGCTCTGGATCGCCCCCCGCGCCATGAGGTGTTCGTCCAGCGAACGAGCTTGCGACTCTGACGGCAGTTCCTGGCCCGCGGCCCACCGCGCCATGTCGTCAGGCGAGATGCCGAGGTCCTCGGCGGCCTGCTCCACGGTCGTCTGGCGCATGCGTAGCGTCTTGGTGAGCTCGTCACCGAAGAGCCGCAGTTCGTCATGGCTGACCGCGGGCATTCCTGGCTGAGGCTCGCGACCTCCCGGCTTGATTCGCTCTTCCGCGGCCACGGGATCCCCGGCCGGCCCGGCCCCGGCTGTCAACGCGACC